>Ga0187855_10000451_pt1 | contig 36188 bp, 39 predicted proteins | sample June2016WEW_8_10_2_FD_132969 | JGI IMG/M metagenome (GOLD analysis project Ga0187855, IMG submission 132969) | Peatland microbial communities from SPRUCE experiment site at the Marcell Experimental Forest, Minnesota, USA - June2016WEW_8_10 | ecosystem: Environmental > Terrestrial > Soil >... | reverse complement strand
CGATGTGTTCCGCGGCCATCGCGTCGAGCGCGAGATCAAGCGATGTCACTATCGGAAGGCGCTGGAGATGCTGGACGGGCCACTCGGCTGGCCCTCCACGGCTCTTTGGAAGCTGACGCGGGCAGATGCGCTGTTTTTCTCGGGCCGGGCTCAGGAAGCGGAGCCGATCTTGCGCGAGTTGGTGGAAACCAAGCACGATGCCGCTAACAAAACGCTGGCATTCGAAAACCTCGGGCGCGTTCTGATGGCGCAGGGCCGCTACGAGGATGCCAAACGCGCGTTCGAAGCGGCCGCCAAGGTGATGCCCAACCGCTCGGCGGCTTATAGCGGCCTCGCCGAGTTGCGGCTGCTACAAGGCGTGGAGACGACGCAGGCTCTGGAAGACGCGGCGCGCGCGCTGCAGAAGCACCGCGATTCGCTGCTGGAACGGAAAAGTGCACGACACCGGCTGGCAAACATCCGGGGCAATCAGGCATGGGCGCTTGCGATGCTGGGGCGTGGCGGCGAAGCACAGCAGGCGATTGAGGCGGGGACCCGCGAGATGGACATGAAATACACGCCGGAAGTTGCCGGATTCCACTGGCGCGCCGGCATGGCCATGCTGGCACTCGAGAACCACACTACTGCCGTCAGCCATTTCCGTAAAGCCGCGGAATTGGACGGTGAAGGGTATTACGGCAGACTGGCCGCGCAGCATCTCAGCCGCCACAGTGTTTGGGGTACGGTGGGGGTTGGAGTAGATCGGGTCGCGGTGTGATACCGGGCTTGCCGCAGTGATCGTGCACGGCCTGATTGCCTCTCCTAGGGATCCGAAGCGAACCTTCAGGCTCTTCTTTTCGTTTCCTTAGCGCTGTACGATCTCCGACATACCTTCGAAACAGGCGAGGGACGGAACCCAAGACGGGCCTTTTACGTTGGCCACAATCAGGGCCATGCGGACCCGCGAGCGATCATTCGGTGCGTCCATCCGGCCAGCCGCAGCAGAAACAGGCTATGGAGCGCGGCGGCGATACGACGGCGACAGATGCGGAGGGTAAAGTGAGATTTGTCCGGCGGCCATACCGATTTTGTCCTCCCGGCTCGGCCGTTCCTGCAGGGAAGCCAAATAGGAAGAATCGCGGTGAACGAGCGGTGACAGAAACGACAGTCGAAATCAGCCGGTTACGGCTAAATTGTTGGAGGCGCGGGTCGGGATCGAACCGACGAATAAGGGTTTTGCAGACCCTGGCCTTACCACTTGGCTACCGCGCCGATCTGCTTCTATAAATACCGCGACGGACGGCCCCAAGTCAATCCCGCACCACCGGCAAGACCACCTGCGACGGGCGCCGCGCGTCGTGGTAAATGGTCTGCGACGCCTTGCGCAGTTCGGTCTCGTCCGCGATCGGGCGGCCCGTATTGGGGTTCCGGTCGAAGCGCGGAAAGTTGCTGCTCGATATCTCGATGCGGATGCGATGGCCCTTCTGAAACACGTTGCCGGTCACCCCGGCGTCGATGGTCAGCTTGCAGATTTCGCCGGGAGTGGCCAGTTCCGCTTTCTCCAGTGATTTCCGGTAGCGCAGCCGCAGAATGCCGTCCGTCAGGCTCTGCGCGCGCCCGTCCGGAAATACGTCCACCAGCTTCGCCGTGAAGTCCGTATCGCGCGCGGAAGTAGCGGCGTAGAGCACCACCTGCACCGGCCCAACCACTTCGACATCCTTTTTCAGCGGCGCCGTGGTGTACACCAGCACGTCGCGCCGCTGTTCCACGGTGCGCTGGTCCATAGGTCCCCAAGGAAACACTTTCGGGTTACAGCAGATTGCGCCGCCCGTGGTCGGGACGGGATTCTGCGGATCGAACACGAACTGGTCAGGCGCCCGCCGGGGGGCCTCCGGGCCGGGCTCGCGCAGGTCCAGCTTGCCATCGCCGGATAGCGTGTTGGCATTTCCACGGCTCGCCAGGTAGAAACGCATCGGCTGCGCGCGCGGCGGCCATTCTTGCGCATCCCGCCAGCGGTTAACCCCCATCACAAAAAATCTTACCGGAGGCTTGGAAAGCAGCGACACGTCTTTATTCTTCAGAAACTGGTCGAACCACTGCATCTGAATTCCATGCAGCGCCACGAGCGCGTCCGGCCCGAAATCCACGCCGTCGAATTTGCTCGATATGTTGTGCGGCCACGGGCCGATCAGAATCCGATCGACGCCGGAGTTCTTGCGCAAGCCCGCATACGCTTCCAGGTCGCTTTCCACGAAATTGTCGAACCAACCACCCACGGAGAACACCGGCACGCGGATCTTGTCCAGGACTTCTCTCGCGCTGATGGATTTCCAGAACGAATCGTAAGCCGGGTGCGCCACCGCCTCCTGGTACATGGCCGATGTCTGGCCGGTGGCCGCCACGTCTGAGGTGCGCAGCGGCAGGTGCAGCGTGAATTTGCCGGGATCGGGATGGAATCCGGGTGCCCGCAGGTTCTCCGACATCCACAGCAGGCGCTGCCCCAACTTCATCGCGCCACCGGTGGAATAGAAGCGATCGCGGTAGTCGTCGTCGCCGGAAGCGGACGGAAAGATGGCCTTCAGGTGCGGGTTGTTAAGCGCCGCCACCTTCCATTGCACGATGCCCAGGTACGAGCCACCCATCATCCCCACCTTGCCGTTCGACCAGGGCTGGCGTGCAATCCAGTTCAGCGTGTCGTCGCCATCGGCCGGCTCTTGCTCCAGCGGACGGAAGACGCCCTCCGACGCGTACCGCCCGCGCACGTCCTGGATCATCACGGCATAGCCGTGCTCCACGAAATCCTGGTAACGGGCTATGCTGCGCCCCTTGCCATAGGGCGTGCGCAGCAGAATGGTGGGATAGCGGACTGTTTCCTCCGGCCGGAAAATGTTGGCCGACAGGCGGACGCCGTCCCGCATGGGCACGGCAATGTCGAAGCTCTCGACAGCCTCCGGCGCCGCGAACAACGCGCGGGCGCAGAACAAAAGCACTACTGGCGATAGGCGCACAACGTTTCCCAATACTGTTCGGCGATTCGAGCGGCCTGGTGATGCTCAACGATGTAGCCGGACCCGCGTAGTCCGATTTCACCCGCGCATTCTTTTACCGATGTTAGCAGAAGCATGTGGTGCAACAGGGAATCCTCTTCCGCCAAACCCGGCTCGATGCGCAGGCAAGCGGTCTTCGGGTAACGCGAGTTCTCCTCGGCGTCGGTTAACAGGACGGGCTTGCCGGCGCCCATCAGGCGAATGGCGATGCCGGAGGTCTCCCCCGCGGCGGGGGATCGCAGGTTGATGCACGCGTCCACTGCCAGCGCCGCGCGCCAGAAATCCCGCTCGGGCAGATACGGCAGCCGCACGATTCCCGGCCCACTTAACAGGGGAACCACCGCGCGCGCCAGATCCGAGGACACGAAAGCGCCCGCGATCAGAAGCCACGCATCCGGCCGGAGTTGCCGCAGCCGGGCAAAGGCGCGCAGGATGCCAAAGAGACGCTTGGACTCCCGCAGGTAACCAAACACGCCGAAGAGGAACCCGTGCAACGGCACTCCCAGGCGTTGCCGCATCCGGATTACTTCCCAATCGGCCGGCAGTTCCGGCGAGGCGAACAGGTGCGGGATCTCCACCACGGCGGCGCCGGGAAAGTGTTCGTGGACCATACGCGCCGCGGCCGGGTTATGCACCACCACCGCGCGCGAGCGCTCCGCGATGCGCTTCAGCATGGGGTAATCGAAGTAGCGCCGGTCGAATCCCGAACCGGCTCGCCTGCGCCACAGCTCTTCGGCGAGTTGCCGGTTCCATTCGCCATAGTTGTAAACGAACTCGTCGACATAGGCGGTGCGGTCGAGCGCGCCAAGGAAGAAATGATGGAGCACGGCGTCATGCAGCACCACGATGCCGGGTTGCGCCAGCGCGCGATTGTAAATGCTGCGGTGGAGCTGATTGTTGCCCAGGTGATACAACGCGATATCGGCTTGGCGCGCATCCGGCTCCACGTTGCCGTGCCGGCGCAAAGCCGCCATCAGGGCCGCCGCGTAATCGGCCACCCCGGTGCGCGCGGGCGGCCACGGCGCGTAGCAGCCGACCTTCACGGCTTCTTGCGTCTCCCGAACAGGGCCGTCCCCACCCGCACGAACGTAGCGCCCTCTTCGATGGCGGCCTCGAAATCGTGCGACATGCCTATGGAAAGATGCAGCAGGCCGTGCTCGTTGGCAAGCTCGCGGAGACGGCGGAAGTAGGGTCGCGACACTTCCTGGTCCTCGGACCATGGCGGCATCGTCATCAGGCCGAGCAGCCGCAAGTTGGTGCAATCGTGGACTGCTGCGATGAGATCCGGAAGCTCCTCGGGAGCCGCGCCGGCTTTAGCTTCTTCTGGCGATAGCTTCACTTCGAGCAGGATGTCGAGAGGCTTGCCGGCTTCGTTCAGCCGGCGGGCGAGCTTGGCCGAATCCACCGTGTGGATGGAATGAAAGATCTCAGCGGCGCGGCGGCTTTTATTGGCCTGCAGGTGCCCGATCAGGTGGAAGCGCGACTCGCCCAGGTCGCTTACTTCCGGGAATTTGGTTTCAAATTCCTGCACGTAACTCTCGCCGAAATCGCGCAGGCCGAGCGCGTATGCATCGCGAATGATCTGAGCCGGAAAGATCTTAGTCACCGCTATCAGCGTGATTTTCGCCGGATCGCGGCGCGCCCGGTCCGCAGCGCTGGCGATGCGGCGCCGGACCTCAGCCAGCCTCTGCTCGAGCGTTTCCATTAAGAATTGCGGGATAACAGTCCATTGTCACACGCCTGCAGGCTGGGGCGTCTGGGATGGTTGGCAGGCGAAAGCGCCTGCCCCACCAGCCCGCTTCACAGAATAATGATCGTTTCCTAACGACTTCCTTATGGCCCGCTGTCTATCGTGTGAAGAGGCGAACGCTATGCAGAGCCGAATTGCGTTTTTGCGGGATGGTACGCGGTTACCCCTGGAGGCGGAATCGCGGGAGCGGCCCCTGGAGTTGGTGGTGCCGTACACCAGTCCTGCGTTGGCCGCCCAAGCATTGGCGGAGGCGCTCAAACTGGCGCAGGGTTTCGATGCGGCGGTGACCCTGATGGCCGTGCATGTGCTACCGTATCCTTCGCCGCTCGAATGCCAGGCGGGCATACGGCAACGGCTGGAAGCGGAATTGACCACGGTGGCGCGCACCAGCGCGGTTTCGGTTCGCGTCAAGCTGGTCTTCGCGCGCGATCGCGAAGAGGCGTACCTCGGTGTGTTGCCCCGCCGTTCGCTGGTTGTGATTGGGACGCGGGATCGCTGGTGGCGAACGCGCGAGGAACGCCTGGCGCGGCACCTTGCCGCCGGCGGCCATAGCGTCGCTGTATTTAAGGTGAAATGAAATTATGCTCGATCTGTTTTTCGTCATCATCACTATCTTGTTTTTCCTGATTAGTTGGGCGTACGTGCGGGGTTGCGACCGCCTCTAGGAGCTCCATATGGAATACATCTTTGCCGCTGTCATTGCCATCGTGCTGGGCGCCTATCTGATCTACGCGCTCTTGCGGCCGGAGCGTTTTTAGACCTGACTGGCAGGCCGGAAGCCTGCCCCGCAACAAGAGAACAAGCCAATGACTTCAATCGGACTTTTTCAAATCTTCCTCTACTTCCTGATTCTGCTGGCTCTCACCAAGCCGATGGGCATATTCATGGCGCGCCTGTTTGAAGGGGAGCGTACCTTCCTGCATCCCGTGGTCCGTCCGCTGGAGCGGCTGCTCTACCGGCTCGGCGGCGTCGACGAAACTGCCGAGCAGCACTGGACGCACTACGCCGGCTCGCTGCTGGCGTTCAGCCTGGCGGGCATCCTGCTCACTTACCTGATCCAGCGAATTCAGGGGATGCTGCCCTTCAATCCGCAGGGCTTCGGCGGCAAACTGATCACACCCGATCTAGCCTTCAACACCGCTGTGAGTTTCGGGACTAACACCAACTGGCAAGCCTACACTCCGGAAACGACCGTCAGTTACTTCACCCAAATGGTGGGATTGGCCGTGCATAATTTCACTTCGGCGGCGGCGGGAATCGCGACCGCAGTGGCGGTGGTCCGCGGGTTCGCGCGGCGTTCGACGCACTCGATCGGAAACTTCTGGGTCGATATAACCAGAGCGACGCTCTATCTGCTGATACCCCTCTCGATCGTTGGCGCACTGTTGCTCGTGTGGCAGGGGTGCATCCAGAATCTCCACCCTTACGATAAGGTCGCCACGTTGGAGGGCGCCACTCAGACCATCGCACAAGGGCCCACGGCTTCGCAGGAAGCCATCAAGATGCTGGGCACCAACGGCGGCGGTTACTTCAATGCGAACTCCTCGCATCCGTTCGAAAATCCCACGCCCTTTTCGAATTTTCTGCAGGTGCTGTTCATCTTCGTGATTCCGGCGGGCCTGACTTACACGTTTGGCAAGATGGTGAAGGATACGCGGCAGGGCTGGGCGCTGTTCGCCGCCATGAGCATCGTCTTCCTCCTGGGAGTCTTCGTCGTGTATCCGGCGGAACAAGCCGGCAATCCGAACCTAACCAAACTGGGCCTCGAAGACCAGGCCACCGCCACACAGCCGGGCGGAAACATGGAAGGCAAGGAGGTGCGCTTTGGCATTCCGGGGTCAGCCCTGTTCGCCGTGGTGACCACGGATGCCAGTTGCGGCGCGGTGAATAGCATGCACGACAGCTACACGCCGCTCGGCGGCATGGTGCCGCTGGTCAACATCCAGCTTGGTGAGGTTATCTTCGGCGGCGTGGGCGCGGGTCTCTACGGCATGCTGATGTACGCCATACTGGCGGTTTTCCTCGCGGGGCTCATGGTCGGCCGCACGCCGGAGTATCTGGGCAAAAAGATCGAGCAGAAGGAAGTGAAGATGGCCATGCTAGCCATGCTGATTCTGGCGGCCAGTATCCTGCTGTTTTCGGCCGGCGGGATAGTGGCCCACTTCGCCAAGAATGCGTGGATCAATCCGCCCGGGCCCACCACGGCCAACCTGACCAACAACGGCCCGCATGGATTATCGGAGATGTTGTACGCGTACACCAGCGGAACGGGCAACAACGGTAGCGCGTTTGGCGGACTGAGCCCCAACACGCCGTTTTTCAACACGACCATCGGGCTCGCCATGCTGATCGGCCGGTTTCTGATGATGATCCCACTGCTGGCCGCCGCCGGCAGCCTGGCGCAAAAGAAAATGGTGCCGGTCTCGGTGGGCACCTTCCCCACGCACGGCGCGCTGTTTGTGGCCTGGCTGGTGGGGGTCATTCTGATTGTCGGCGCGCTGACATTTTTCCCGGCGCTCTCGCTCGGCCCCATCGTGGAGCACTTCCTGATGAACAACGGCAAATTGTTTTCCTTCCTGATCACGGGATTCTGGAGCTAAGATAATGCCTGTAATGGAACCACCGCCCTCGAGTTCTTCATACGTAACGGAGCCGCTGCTGATCTCCAAGAAGGCGGTCCGCGCGCGCCCGTTGCTCGATCCACCCATCGTGAAGCGCGCGATCCGGGATTCCTTCGTCAAGCTGCACCCCCGGCTCATGATGAAGAACCCGGTGATGTTCGTGGTGGAAGTTGGCGCGGCCATGACCACCTTGGAGATTTTCAAGGATTTCGCCACCGGCGCGCATCCCGGGTTCACCATTCAGATCACCATCTGGCTATGGTTCACGGTGCTGTTCGCGAACTTCGCGGAAGCCATGGCGGAAGGCCGCGGCAAAGCGCAGGCCGATACCCTGCGCAAGACCAAGACCGAAACCATGGCCAAGCGCCTGAAAAACGGCAAGAAGTATGAGACGGTCGCGGCCACCGTGCTGCGGCGCGGCGACACGTGTCTGGTGGAGCGCGGCGACATTATCCCCGGCGATGGCGACGTGATCGAAGGCATCGCCAGCGTGGATGAATCCGCCATCACGGGCGAGAGCGCGCCTGTAATTCGCGAATCGGGCGGCGACCGCAGCGCGGTAACCGGTGGCACCCGCGTGCTGTCGGACCAGATCAAAGTGCGCATCACCTCGAACCCGGGCGAAACGTTTCTGGACCGTATGATCGCGCTGGTGGAAGGCGCCGAGCGCCAGAAAACGCCCAACGAGATCGCGTTGAATATCGTGATCGCCGGCTTGACGTTCATCTTTCTGCTGGCTGTAGTGAGCCTGTTCCCGTTCGCGCAGTACAGCGTGAATTCGGCCGGCACCGGCTCGGCGCCCAGCGTGACCGTGCTGATTTCGCTGCTGGTGTGCCTGATCCCCACGACCATCGGCGGGCTGCTCTCCGCCATCGGCATCGCCGGGATGGATCGCGTGATGCAGCACAACGTGCTGGCCATGAGCGGTAAAGCCGTGGAAGCCGCCGGCGACGTGAACACTCTATTGCTGGACAAAACCGGGACTATCACGCTGGGCAACCGGCAGGCCGTCGAGTTCATTCCCATTGCGGATGCTACCGAGGGCGAGTTGGCCGACGCGGCGCAGCTCTCGAGCCTGGCCGACGAGACTCCGGAAGGCCGTTCCATCGTGGTGCTGGCAAAAGAAAAATACGCCTACCGCGGACGCGAAGTGGCCGACCACGAGGCGCATTTCATCCCGTTCACGGCGCAGACGCGCATGAGCGGCGTGGATCTGGACGGCCGCCGCATCCGCAAAGGCGCTACCGATTCGGTGGTGGAATTCGTGCAAGAGAACGGCGGCAAGATCCCGCCGGAGCTGATGGAAACCACACAGCGCATCTCGCGCTCCGGCGGCACGCCTCTGGCCGTGGCGGACCGCGACCGTGTGCTCGGCGTCATTCATTTGAAGGACGTGGTCAAGGGCGGCATGCGTGAGCGTTTTGAGCAGTTGCGCCGCATCGGCATCCGCACCGTCATGATCACCGGCGACAATCCGCTGACCGCGGCGGCCATCGCGGCGGAAGCCGGCGTCGACGACTTTCTGGCGCAGGCCACCCCCAAAGACAAGATGGACCTGATCAAGAAGGAGCAAGCTGGCGGCCGCCTGGTAGCGATGACCGGAGACGGCACCAACGACGCGCCGGCGCTGGCTCAGGCGGACGTCGGCTTGGCCATGAATACCGGCACCATGGCCGCCAAAGAGGCCGGCAACATGGTGGACCTGGATAGCAATCCGACCAAGCTCATCGAAGTGGTGGCCATCGGCAAGCAGTTACTGATGACGCGCGGCGCGCTGACTACTTTTTCGGTCGCCAATGACGTAGCCAAATACTTCGCGATTCTGCCGGCCATGTTCATGGCCACTTACCCATCGTTGGAGAAGCTGAACATCATGTATCTGCGGAACCCGCAGAGCGCGGTGCTGGCGGCGGTGATCTTTAATGCGCTGATCATCATTGCGCTGATTCCGCTGGCGCTGCGCGGCGTGGCCTATAAGCCGCTCAGCGCGGCGTCTTTGTTGCGCCGCAACCTGTTGATCTACGGCGTGGGCGGCGTGATCGCGCCGTTCCCCGGTATCTGGCTGATCGACCGTTTGCTGGGCTTGCTGCGGCTGGCCTGAGACGTGCCTGAGGAGTAATTCGTATGAAACAAATTCTGATTCCCGCGGTTCTGATGACGCTGGTGCTGACGGTGCTGACCGGACTGATCTACCCGCTGGTGGTGACCGGATTCTCCCAGGTGCTCTTTCATCACCAGGCCAACGGCAGCCTGATCACGGTCAATGGTAAGATCGTGGGCTCCGAATTGATCGGACAGAAATTCACGCGGCCGGAGTACTTTCACGGACGGCCATCGGCGGCGGGCGATGGCTACGACGCCGCTAACTCCGGTGCCACTAACTTAGGACCGACTAATCAGCACTTAGTAGACCGAGTAAGAGACGATGTCAAGAAATTCCGCCAGGAGAACCCCACTTACACGGGACCTATACCTGCCGACCTGCTGACTACCTCGGCAAGCGGCCTGGATCCGCACATCAGCCCGGAATCGGCATTCGCGCAGGTGGACCGCGTGGCGAAGGCCCGCGGGGTAACTTCGGATGCGGTCCGGCAGGCCGTGGAGAAGCATGTGGAAGGCCGGCAATTCGGTATCTTCGGCGAGCCGCGGGTTAATGTGCTAGCGCTGAATTTGGACCTGGATCAGACATTCGGCGCGCATAAGTAGGAAGAGCCTCGGTGTCGGGCCCCGGTTAGAGCTGCCTGATTGCGGCTCTCTTAGGATGACCGGCGCAATGATGACGTGAGCTTGCATGAGGTCGAGAGAATTGGGACTTGAGGGCAGTTTGGTTGAAAACGGTACTGAGGAAAACTTATAAGCTCACGGGGGGCTTGTGGAGTTAAGCGAGAGCCTGGCCAACGTGACTATCGATGAGCCGTTCGTTGAGAAGGAGCGGATCGAGAGGTTCACTTGGCCGCAGTACTTAAAGAAGAAACACGGAAGGTGGTTCAACTCGACTTTCGAGTTCAACGAGCGAATAATTGAGGTCTACCACCTCTGCTACGGACAGTCCACAGATGATAAGAAGCTGGACGTCGTCAACGATTTTGTCACCTTCCACCCGCACTTGGCGTTTCGGGCGGACTGGTTGCGCGAACTGGTAGCCCATCAGGTTACTGAGTTGTGGCGTGCGGCACCGAGTGTGGCCGCGCCGAGTGCTCTCCTACGGACTCTGGCCAAAGGTTTCACACGGGCGGCCCATCTACGAATACCACGGCGCAGATGGGAACACCGCGATAAGCTGGTGCTGGCGGCCATGTTCCGTGATGTTCTTGGAGAAGAGCTGAGTGAATTTTGCAGGAAGCTGACAGACGCGGTTGGCGACTGGCGAGAGCAGGAGTCGTCTAAAAAAGTCGCAGAGCTCATTGATCTTTACCCGGCGCTACAGGTAGCTGGCCGCATGAAGACACTCCTCGAGCACGTCGTCAACCAAAGGTCCTACGAGGCATCGGTTCTTATCGCGTCCGCTGTTTACGGCCTGCGTCAACGAGATTTGCAAAGCGGCATGAACTAGCTGTCGCAAGCCGCCAGTTTTTCCATGAAAAGCTGACGGCCCGCCCTACTGGACCCATTGCGATTTTCTAGGTACTTTTGAAGAAGAGAAAAACGCTTATGGAACAAGTTGAATTAGAATGGGCGACTCTTAAAGACCTAGTAAAGGGGATCGCCGATCAAGAGTTTGAGTGGCGTACGTATGAGGGCCCCGACTGTCTTCAGCTTGGCCATGTTGCTGCGACATTTCGGGGCGGATATAGAATTCTGTTTGATCGAAGGCCGCGAGGCGGTTCAATGTCGTTCTTTGTGGACGACTCTCCGATCGCTAGGGAAGAATGGCAATTAGAGCCGAGGGTAACGGCCAGTTCGGTCGCGTGGTTTGTTTCGAAGCTACATGGAGTGTTTTCTTCAAGCCACCTAGCGGAAAAAATCGTTGGGCGGCTGGTTGAATGTAACGAGGATTACACGAGGGCGTACCGTTAATGCGACATGCGGACTTTCGGCTTCGATTCCCGAGCGGTGCGCTGGGCTTCCGCGATTTGGTTCGGTCATTTTGCCAGCAGGAATATCGCGATGCCTGATGGCGTCTATAATCAGCTCTAGGTGGTATGCCAGTCGCCCGGTTGCTTGCACGCGTCGCAGTTGCCCTCATTATAGAAATCTGTTTGGCCAGCAACGGTACGCAGGGGCAGCCCCCCGCCCCAAATGGCGGCGCTCAAACTGGCAAGACCACGGAATCGGTAGAGGTTTTGCGGGCGCGCGCAGAGAAGGGGGACGTTGCCGCCCAGGAAAGCCTCGGCTGGGCCTATTACAGCGGTCAACGCGTGCCGCAGGATTATTCCCAAGCGCTATTTTGGTTCCGTAAAGGCGCCGAAAACGGAAGCGCATACTCCCAGTACGCTCTCGGCCTTGCATACTCCAAAGGCGAGGGCGTGAAGAGAAGTTACGCTAAAGCGGCCAGGTGGTATCGCAAGGCTGCTGACGCGGGATACGCGGACGCCCAGAACGACCTCGGCTTTGCCTATTACAGCGCTCGAGGCGTACCGCGGAATTATTCTCAAGCACTGTTTTGGTTCCGCAAAGGCGCCGAACAAGGAGAAGCGCACGCAAAATTCAACCTCGGCTGCATGTACCGGGATGGCAGAGGCGTGCCGCAGGACCGCGGTGAGGCGCTTCGCTGGTTTCGTGCGGCCGCCGATCAAGGAGATGCCGATGCGCAGTCCGAGCTCGCGAGCCTTGGCCCAAAGATGCCCCGCGAACAAATTGCGGAAGCGCTGCCGGCGACGCCGGGCAATGCACGGGTACAGAGCAGCTCGGGCGCGATGAACGCCAAGGGATTCGTGGCAATGCTGTTGGAGGGAGGTGTTTATAAGGTTCCCGTTCTCATAAATGACACGATCACTCTTAAGTTCGTACTTGATAGCGGCGCGACAGATGTGACCATTCCTGCTGACGTTGTGACGACCTTGATGCGAAGTGAGACGATCACCAAATCCGATTTTATTGGCGTCGAGACTTACACTTTGGCGGACGGCTCAAAGACATCATCACCCACATTCCGAATCAGATCGCTGAAAGTTGGAGATATGGCTCTTCAAAATGTCATGGGCAGCGTGGCGAGGCGAGAGGGAGATTTGCTTCTTGGGCAAAGCTTTCTCGGTCGCTTCAAGTCGTGGTCCATTGACAACACAACGCATACACTGGTTCTTGAGCCAAGCGAGCAGTAACCCGATTTGTGCGCCCCTGACGAATAGGGTAGCCGTACTTCACTTGTATCTTTCCTTGCCCGATCGCCGCGGCTTCCTCTTCTTCCTAAGCGGCTCCGCCGCCCGCAAGAGTGGATGTTCGGCTGCCAAAGCAAGAAACCCGGGAGCGCCCACGCTGTTGTATAGGCCAACAGCAACGGGCCTCGTGAATGGTTTAGGCGCGTCGATCCGTAGCAAGTACCAGATGAGGCCGCAGTACGTGCAACGCCAGAGCTTGTGGCTTCGGAGTTTTTGCCATGCCCCATCCGGCATTTCAACAGCGGACGGGTCTTGAACCTCAACGACAATGTTTCCGCGCGCGCAGTTAAGAGACGGACAGACAGGCACCATACTGCGCATTATGGACCGGACATATGAAAACCGTCAAGCCCGCGATTGGCGCGAGTTCCATGAATGGGCAAACCTCTAGACCAGTTGCAACCCTTTCAGGTTCATCCTGTCCGCGCATACATGGCAAGATCGTACTGCGCCTGTTGCACAAGCCAGCCGTCCGCGGTACCGCCGAAAACCTTCGATAGCCTGACGGCCATTTCAGGAGAAATGCCGCGCTTCTCATTGACGAGTTCCGAAAGCGTGTTGCGGGTGACACCGAGGGCTTCGGCGGCGTCCGTAATGGTCAAGCCCAAAGGCTCGATGCACTCGCGCAAAACAACGCCTCCGGGGTGTGGTGGGTTCTTCATGGTCATGGGTCGCGCTCTCTGTCTAATGGTAATCGACATAATCAACATCCTCGGCGTGGCCTTCGGCAAAGCGGAAAATCACCCACCAGTTAGCCCGAACGGTCACGGCCTAGGAGCCTTTCTACCGTCCCAGTGACTTCCTAGGCCTTCCCCCTAACCTACCATTTGCTCTGGAAGCCGCCCTTTTAGCTCTGCTCCTGGATTGGCCGCCAATCTGACCCAGCCTGGACGCCATCCAGCTCTTTGAACCCAGAATGCCTTCCAAGAGCCCCGGCACGTAAAGGTCTGCATCCACGGCTGGAAAGTGGATGCCGAACCCCGACGGGCTGATTTCTATTTCGTTAAGCTGTGAGGGCTTGGCGTCTTCCAGTCCTTCCACATCGCCGGGCGAGAAGCTCACGATCAGCTTGGAACTGAGCTGAATCACGATTCGCCTGGTCTTGCGATCGTAATGCGCGGCAACTACTCGTGGAACGCTTCCTTCCAGGGCCTTCGCACGCTGGTCTGCCAATTCGAAATCGTCACGCGATGCCATGAATATGCTCCCAAGCCTTGCACAACTCTTTCAAGTGTTCCGTCAGGACGGTTAGCATGTGCCTGATCTCCCGCCGCGAGAATCCATAATTCTCGCGGATCTCTATCGGTCCTGCCGGACAGTTCAGATCGAACACTGCCTCGCAACCTCGACCAATTACATGAACATGAGCCGGTCGATGATCGTTCGGATAAACCACAACCCGCAGTCCATCAAACCTGAGAACGTTGGGCACTGCACCGATTCTAGCAAGGTTCCTAAACGCTTGGGTTTTAGGCTGCCGTCGCCCAGCCCCAAACCCCTCCCCTGCGTCACGCTACGATGTAACCATGCTGATCGTTCACGTTCATGTCCACGTCAAACCGGAATTCGTAGACGCCTTCCGGCAGGCCACCATCGAGAACGCGCGGCACAGTGTCCGGGAGCCGGGCATCGCGCGCTTCGACGTCGTCGTGCAGTCGGACGACCCCACGCGGTTCGTGCTCGTCGAAGTGTACCGGACCGCCGAAGCGCCCGCGCGGCACAGAGAAACGGCGCACTACCTGGCTTGGCGTGACGCGGCTGTGGACATGCTGGCCGAGCCCCGCACCAGGGTGGAGTACGCCAACGTTTTTCCGGACGACTCGGGCTGGTAACGCGCCATGCGTTTCGAATTCGCCACGGCTGCGCGCATCGTCTTCGGCGCGGGCACGGTGCGGGACATCCCGGCGGCGGCGCGTGAGATGGGACAGCGGGCGCTGCTGGTCACGCGGCGGTCGGCGAATTTTGAGAACAATTTCGAGGGCAGTTTCGAGAAGATGGGAATCGCGGGCATGCCGTTCCCGATCCACGGCGAACCCACCGTGGACCTGATCCGGCAGGGAACGCAATTGGCGCGCGGCGAAGCCTGCGATCTGGTGATTGCGCTCGGCGGCGGCAGCGCGATCGACGCCGGCAAAGCCATCGCGGCATTGCTGGCCAACGGCGGCGATCCGCTCGATTACCTGGAAGTGGTGGGGCAGGGAAGACCGCTGACCCGCCCGTCGGCGCCATTCATCGCCGAAGGTGTGGGCGATGAAGAAGATGCTTTACGTTAAGGGTTTGCCGTTCCATCTGGCCGGAACCAAAGTGTACCGGGAAGCCGATGGGACTCCGACCTTCGAGTGCCCCCATTGCGTGCGGCGCGGGGTTCCCCTGCATTTGGAGAAGGCATTGGCGCACTATGCACGGAAACGCTGAACTCTTCCCGCATAGCGTGCCTCGCAGCCTGGCGGCGATTGCCGCCAGGCCTCCGGCGCTGTTCTTGCCGGACGAAAAGGCGGGGGAAAGATTCTTTCAGTTCTTCACGGCCCACGTCAGAAACAGTCACACACGGCGGGCCTATTACGAGGCCGCCTGCCGCTTTGCTGACTGGCGTGAAGGCCGGTCACGGCCCAGAAACGTTTCATCTGCCCTTTGAGCGGATGCAGCCGAAACGCCGGTAAGTCCATGTGAGCAACTGTGGGGGCGGCATGAATCGTTGCCAAAATATCCCGCAGCTTGCCAACATGTTCCGGGTTTACACCGCTCGGGTCGTCCTACTCAAAAAGGCGTTTCAGTCCCCTACCAGGACTACCAAGGCTGCACTACGAGCGACGGATGCCTTTGGGCTTCGATATCACCAGCGGAGCAGTCCCCAGTCACCCCACTCGGGGCATCCAAGTAAACGCGGGCAGCAGCGGTATCGTCGTCGACAATGCCTCGAGTTTCTCCGGGGCCTCGCAGATTTACTTCACCTCGGTGGGCGCCAACGATACCTGCACCACGGCGGCGCCGGCATCGCCATCCAGACAACCCAGGCCGCGCCGTAGAAAGCGAGAGGAAACCATGAGTCAACCTACGAAGAAGCCCTACCACCCGCCCACCCTTCGATTCGAGCGTGCCTTTGAAACGTTGGCACTGACCTGCGGCAAGGTTCAGACCACCCAGTCGGGATGCCACCAGAACCGGAAGACTTCCTGGTTAATAACTGGTCTGCCACCCGCGTGGACCCCATGAAAGCGCTGCCCTACGAGTGAACGCCGCTGGTTCCAAATTTGACAATCCGGTAGCGGCGGAACAACATCAGATAAGGGTGCTGCGAGCTGTCAAGGAACAGATCGACACGATTTTCCGGGAAGACCCGGCCGCTAAAAGTGTCGTCGAGATCCTGCTTTGCTACCCGGGCTTCCATGCCATCCTGGCGCACCGCTTGGCACACAAGCTGTACCGCGCCCGTATCCCTTTGCTGCCGCGCCTGATCTCGCAGTGCAGCCGTTTCTTCACCGGCATCGAGATTCATCCTGGTGCACATATCGGACGGCGCTTCTTCATCGATCACGGGATGGGCGTGGTGATCGGCGAAACCACCGAGATCGGCGACGACGTGCTGCTCTACCAGGGTGTCACGCTGGGTGGCACGGGAAACGAAAAAGGCAAGCGGCATCCCACGCTGGGCAATCACGTGGTGGTGGGCACCGGAGCAAAGGTGCTCGGCAACATTCGCATCGGCGACCACGTCAAGGTCGGCGCGGGATCGGTGGTCGTGCGACCGGTTCCGGACAACTGTACGGTGGTCGGCGTGCCGGGCCGTGTGGTGCGTACACGCGGCGAGAGTGGCGTGTTGGAGCACGGCACACTGCCGGACCCGGAAGGGCAGGCGCTCGACGACCTGGCGCAACGCGTGTCCGAATTGGAAGCCATGGTGCGGCAACTGGCCGGCGAGCGCCTGGAGATCGAGCCACGGCGCAAATGATCGGGCCTCGATTGGTCTGCCTGTTGTGGGCCGCCGCCTTGCCGGGCGCGGATGTTTACACCTACTGGATTCAGCCCTGCACAGAAGATGTGGCGGCCCTCTCCGGGTGCCGCGCGGCCGATCCGGATCTGGCGCAGTGGGCGTTGGAAGCCTGGCAGCAAACGTCCGGCGGCGGATTGCGTTTCGTGCCCGCCAACGGCCAGTATGACGCCCGTATCCGCTTCTACTGGCTTGGACGGAGGCCCCAGCTCTACGGCGATGCGCGGCTTGTGTATCTCAATGGCAAGCGCGCCTGGGCCATCGAGGTGCATCCCGACCTGTCGCAATACGGGCCGCGCATCGACGCCGCCGGCAACAACGATGCGCTGTTCCGCGACACGGTCGTGTATCTGACTTGCCTGCATGAGGCCGGCCACGCCATCGGGCTGCCGCACACCGCGGATTTCGCCGACATCATGTACAGCTTCCAATACGGCGGCGACGTGCTCGAATACTTCAGCCGGTATCGCAGCGAGTTGAAAGGCCGATCCGACATCTGCTTGCATTCGGGGATTTCCGAGGCCGAGCGGAAGCGGGTGGCGGGCATGTATGCAGGTCCGTGACGGGCGTGCTAGCATGGAAGGGTCACGCCCTTGCGGGGACGTAGTTCAGTTGGTTAGAACGCCGGCCTGTCACGTCGGAGGTCGCGGGTTCGAGCCCCGTCGTCCCCGCCATCTTCTTTCTTTTCTATCCAACGACTTCCGAAATTTCAGCCTTCCGCGTGCAAATATTTGCTAACCTGCGCTCCGCGCCAGTGCTAACCTGCGCTCCGCGCCGGCATTCCGGCTCTCCGCAATTACGTCTGCCATAGCGTCGTTCCAAATCTTCGCCGTGGCCTTCGCGTCGGCCGGCACAGCATCACGCCCTTCGATCGCAAATCTCAGCATGGATTTCTCATGCTCCTCCATTGTTCCGACGAAGCGTTGGCCCGGGCACCTGGTTTGCAAGCGCTATGTGCCAGCCACTTTCGGCTGCAGATGGAATTTGCGGTAGGCACAGTCGCCGCCCCCCAGCACAAGGCCGGCGAGAAGATGTTCGCAGGTGGGGCTAAGGCCCGATGGAAGGCGAGTTTTAGCTTCGAGGCTAATTTCCGCTATTGCTGTCTAAGAATCCGTTCTGGCTCCGAACGCACGGCCCGCACAGACGGAATGCCAGAGGCGAGAACCGCCGCTACCAAGGTCGTGAACGCAACCAGGGCAGTCGTGAAAGGGTTGATTCCCACAGGTAGCACGACTGAGGCGACCACCCGGTGGATGGCAAAAGTTATGGCGGTACCCAATGCGAAGCCTATCAGCGCCAGGGAAGTCCCTTGCGCCGCCAAACTGCTGACAACGCTTCGATCGCTGGCTCCGAGGGCGCGACGAATGGCAATCTCACGCAAGCGCTGCGAAACCATGTCGGACGTGACCCCATAGAGACCAATCAGCGTCATAACCAGCGCGGCAGCGGCACAGACCCCCAGAACCAGTCCGAGTTGCAGGGCATCGGATGCAGCTTCGCCCACAATTGCGTCCATCGAATCGATCTGGCCCAGCGCCAGATGGCCGTCGATCCGCCATACAGACCGTCGCATTACCTGGCCAAGATTCGCAGGTGGGAGTGTACTTCGGACGACCACAGCCACGCTTTGCGGAGCATAAATGCTGTAGAGGGTGTAGATAGCGTCCGGTAACACGTGTGACGCGGCCGAGTGGCGCACGTCCCCCGCCACGCCAACGATCGCGAGCGGTCTCTGGTTGAGCTCCACTACGTGCCCTATCGCCCCCGCTTCATTGCCCCAGAATCGAACGGCGATGGACCGGCTGACGACCGCATAAAGAGAATTCGGCTGCAGGTCCGTGAAGGCAAACTCGCGCCCAGCCACGATCGGAATTCGCATCGCGGAGAAATAGCCCGGACTGCATGAGTAATAAGTCGCAACCGGAGCCTCCTCGCCAGCCGGCGGGTGCTTTCCATCCGGAAAGTAGTCGTTAAACAGAGCCGAACCGCTGAATGGCAATGGAGACACGATGGCGGTGGCCTGTACTCCGGGAATGGCGTTGAAGGTGTCAATCAGGTTCGAAAAGAAACTCATGCGTGCCCGTGCCCTGTAGCGCTGGTTCGGCAACGAAACGTGAAGGACCAGACGATTGCGGCTCTCAAAACCGGGCATCATCGTTCGAAGGCGGCGCAAGTTTTGCATCGCCATGGTGGCGCCATGAATCAAGACAGTCGATAATGCAACTTCCGCTACGATGCAGACCCCGGCCAGACTCCGCCGCCGCAGGCTCGCCGACGACCCGCTGCCGGCCCTAAGCAAAGCCATCAGGTCGGTACGGGCAGCCGCAAGGGACGGCAGCAGACCGGAAATACCGGCGGTGAGAAAAGATGCAGCGAGGGTGAACAGAGCCACGCGCCAGTCCACGCGTCCGTCGAACATCGAACTAATGGGCAATAAGTCCGTGGCTTGGAGCAGGCGATACCCTGCGTACGCCAGGAATAAACCAAGACAGCCTCCCACTAGTGCGAGGAACAGGGATTCGATCGTCAACAATCGAACCAACTGTCCCCGCGAGGCCCCCAGCGCTGCCCGCATGGCAATCTCGCCTTGCCGAATCCTGAGCCGCGAAATCCTGATGGTGGCGATGTTCACGCTCGCGATCAGGAGTATGCAGAAGACGGTCAAACCCAAAGTCCAAAGGGCCGTCCGGAGCCCGGTGCCCAGCACTGCCTCGTCTAAGGGTTCGATAATAGCCTCGGTTCCTTCGGGCATCGTATGCGCGGCGATCATGCCATTCATCAGCACCCGGAAGTTGGCGATGGCCTGGCGCAACGGGACTCCCGTCCGCAATCGTCCGGCTACTTCGAAGAACCGATAGCCGCGCTGGTCTTCGGCAGCCGTCGGAACCAGAGGCACGAATATAGCGTCATCGGGGGCGTCGATCCAGTGAAAGTCGGGCGGCAAGACTCCCGCCAACACGCGCGTGGCGCCATCGAATGCGAAGGCGCGGCCAACAGCGTTGCGATCGGAGCCGAGGTGCTCTTTCCAAAACTTCGCGGTAGCCACGAAAACGCCGTCCCTGCCGCGGTCGAAATCCCCAGGTCCGAAATCCCGCCCCAAGAACGCGTGGTACTTCGTCAGCTCGTGGAAGGTTGGGGTGACACGAACCGCGGCGATTTGCTTTGGCTCTCCCTCCCCGATTAGAGTCAGTGGCTCTTGTGACCAGGCGACCAACGATTCGAACGACGTTTGCCGCTGGCTGAAGTCCCGGAAATCGGGATAGGCCACGATACTATCGACGCTCTTGCTGCGAAGCGAGATCATCGCCAGGGACCCTGGATCCCGGAAACCCACCAAAGGCTTGAGAATGAAAGCGCTGATAATCGTGAACATCAACGCATTCGCGCCTACCGCCAGGCCGATCGAGAGCACGATCACAGCCGCCGTCAGTGGGTTCTTTTTGTACTGACGCATGGCATACTGCAGGTCGTCAAGAACCCTCATTAGGGACACCTCCGTCTTGTATCGCCGTCGAAACTGAACTCTGGTACGAGGGCCGCCTCGAAAACCTGGACAGGATCATCCGGACCGACTGCAAAACAAAAACAAGAAACAATATCTGTGTCAGGAGGGATGCGAAGGCAATGGTCGCGCGCGCGGGATCGCCCGAAAGACTATGGTGGAAAACGCCAGCCGCGGTCCAAACCTGCCGCATCCGCGCAGGAAAGGACCGTATTAGCAGAGGAAGAGCGATTGCCATCCCAGATCCAAGCATCGCCGCATAAAGGACCAACAGGGCCTTCCGCACCCAGCCCGTCACAGAACATAGGCTGGCCGGCGCCTGGCGGCTACGCGGCCAATTAAAAACCTCCCGCAAGAAAGCCAGGGAGCGAGTTTGAAGATTTGGAAAGCCGGCCAGGTCCACCAGCAACCAGTAGCCGTCACTCTTGAACAATGGATTCATCGCCAAGAGCGCCATGGTATCCACCGAGTAAATGGTGCTGGCAACGGCACGGTTATGCGTCAGGGCATAGATCACGCAGAGGAATGGGACGGTCAAAAGGTGGAAATAGACGCCACCGACATCGATAACGGCCCGCCGTTTGCCGCTCAAGGCCCACGCGCGGGAAAGATCGACGTAGAATGCCGGAAAGATCAGATATAGGCAGAAACCAATCTCTCCATGATGACAATCGTAGTATCGGCACGCAGTCGCATGCCCGAACTCGTGAAAGACGACTGTCACCAGCACCAGCGCGTAGATAAGCGTTATCTGAGACGCCGTCGACGGCAGAAGACGTTGTTTCAAGGGTAATGAATAGAAGTACAAGTGGCCGAGGAGTATCAGAAGCAAACACACGGGAACAGTCCGCATTCGCAACAGGAACTTGAGGCGGGAGCAGATAGGTTCCGATAGCCGCTCGCTGATGAGCGGAAGGCGAAAGACAAAATCGAACTTCCCTCCAAACCGGCGGTGCTTGCGATCCCCGGCGCGGGCCTCTCCATCCTCGGCGGCGCCGAGCCTGACCAGGCCGCGCGGCGCCAAGTGCTGACGGATAGCGTCATGTACTGCGTTCGGCGTCAGACGTAGACCGGACCCCCGCGCGACCGCGTCGGCAACTTCCTGGGGCCCCGAAGTTCCATCCAGGTTGCGCAGGATCTCCGCTAATGGCGCCGAAAGCAAAAATTGTCTGCCCGATTCTGTACGGGCGCGGAAAGAGGTGCGGCCCGTGGCGTCGAGAAACGTGTCGATCTCTTCGCACGCGCTTCTATAATATGTTGCCGGCGGCCGATCAGAGGGTTCAGTCTCCTTGGCTTCAATTGACGTATCCGTCATCTCGCCTCCTCAACGCTCTGCTAAAGGCTGCTCAATTCAGAGTGTATCATCTTCTTTTGCCGATAACTGCACTTTTTGCTGTGAATTTTTGACGCAAGCGCCTTCGATGCAAGTGGAATAGCAAAAAGCGGGCGGCGGCAACGGCCTGGTTGATACCCGTTTAGTCCTGGGTCCAACGTAGACCGCACCGCCGTTCGCTTTCCGATGTTCGCTTGGTTGTGAGCTTCTTAAGCGTTACCCGGTGAAGTCGTCTTCAGTCGATATTTTAGAAAGGCAGCCGCCTTTGCAGCACGCATTGAGGCAGAGACCACCCTGACAGCAACCTTCATTGGCGGGGTGCACGAAGGTCATTTCAAGACGTACTTCAAGCTCTTCCACTGTTAAGTTTGCCAGGACCTGGTTGCCCAGCGGCAACATTTTGTCCGCGTCCATATTGTGTTCTCCTTTCGAAAATAGCCGCAAGTGCCGAGTTGGCCGGAACCTTGCGGCGATCGGTCACGGTCTTTGCTAGCCGAAAAGTCGTGACCAGTCCTGGGTGAGCGGCCAAAAGGCAAAACCGCACAGGCCCCTCGGCCGGTCACCCATATCCCGCACGACGCATCATTCGATGAGGTCGCCGTCTGCCGAACTGGATTGGTGGACCAGGCAGTGGCCGCCGCCATCGCAGCACGCCGCTAAGCAGCCGCCGTGCTTACAGCACTTGGCAAAATCCAGGTGCAGAAAGGTCATTTCAAAACGCGATTCGAGCTCTTCTACGGTCAGGTTGGCGTGAACCTCCTTGCCGAGCGAGCCCAATTCGCTGGAGTCCATGACGGTGTGCTCCTTGTCTGGGACTGCGATATGAGGATTATGCCGTTAAGCGGCCGCTCATGTCGTGAGGTCGTCAACCTGGCTCGACGACTTGCCTAGACAACCGCCCCCGTGGCAGCACGCAGTTAGACAGCCACCGGCGTTGCAACAGGAGGTCGCCTCTATGGACACGAACGTCATTTCGAGGCGCGACTCGAGTTCTTCGATCGTCAGATTGGCGTACACTTCCTTACCGAGCGGAAGCAAATCTTTGGAATCCACGGTGATATTCTCCTTTGTTAGGTTGAGTTAACATTGCCTGCGGAAGACTCGGCCTTGCGGCCGATTTCAGCAGGAGGGAACTCGAATGAGCTACATCGGCCGGAAACGGGTGAGCGGCCAAAAAACTCAAAAACCCGACAGGTCTTTGGCGTCCTTCGGCCGGTCACCCAGACCCCGGACGGATGTATTATTCGATGTCGTCTACCGAAGTGGATTGCTTGCCCAGGCAACTGCCGCCTCCTTCGCAGCACTGCGCCAGGCAACCGCCGCCGTTACAACGTACTGCGGTCATGTGCAGAAAGGTCATTTCGAGACGCGATTCGAGCTCTTCCACCGTCAAGTTGGCCTGAACCTCCTTGCTGAGTGGTAGCAATTCGTTGGAGTTCATGGACATTGTGTTCCTCGCTTCAGTTTTTTGACTCAAGGATTACGTTGTCACGCCATCGCCCTATGTCGTGAGGTCGTCAGTTTGACTTGATCCTTGACCAAGACAACCGCCGTCTCCGTGGCAACAGGCGGCATAACAGCCACCGGCCTTGCAACATTGAGCCGCCTCTATGGACAGGAATGTCATTTCGAGGCGCGACTCGAGTTCTTCGATGGTCAGATTGGCGTACACTTCTTTACCGAACGGAACCAATTCTTTGGAATCCAAGGTGATATTCTCCTTTCTAGGTTGAGTTGCTGCGATGATGCCGAAGACCCGGCCTTGCGGCCGGTTTCAGAAGGACGGGACTCCCATGGACTATAGCGGCCGGAGAATAGGGGAACGGCCAAAAGCTTCCAAAACCGCATGGGTTTTGGCGTCCCTCGGCCGGTCATCCCGACCCCGCGCGATGCGTTATTCCATGACGTGGTCGTCTGCCGAACTGGATTGCCGGCCTGGACGTCCGCCGCCGCACTTGCGGCACGGCGTTAAGCAGCCGCCGCGCTTGCGGCACATGGCAAAGTCCAGGTGCAGAAAGGCCGCTTCGAAACGCGCTCCGAGCTCTTCGACGGTCAAGTGGGCATGTACTTCCTTGCCGAGTGGAACCAACTCGGTGGAGTCCATGGACCTTTGCTCTTTGCTTGCGTAATTGCGACTTTAACGGCTTGCGCCGTGAACCCTTCGCTTATGCGGTGAGGTCGTCAACCTGGCTGGATTTCTGGCCGAGACAGCCGCCATCCTTGCAACATGCACCAAAACAGCCACCGCCCTGGCAACAAGGGTCCACGTCTATGGACACCATTGTCATTTCGAGGCGCGACTCGAGTTCCTCGATCGTCAGATTGGCGTACACTTCTTTGCCGAGCGGAACCAATTCTTTGGAATCCACGGTGATATTCTCCTTTCCGATTGAGTTGTGGTTGTCCTGCCGAGACTCGGTCTTGCGGCCGGCTGCGGCAGGATAGGGACTCGAATGGACTATCGGCCGGAGCTGGTGAGCGGCCAAGAGAACTCAAAATCATATGGTTTTGACGTCGCTCGGCCGGTCACCGGACCCCCGGCACGATCCGTTATTCGATGAGGCCGGCGGCCGCCGAACTGGATTGCCGGCCCAGGCAGTTCGCGCCGCCATCGCAGCGCGCCGCTACGCAGCCGCCGCGCTTAAGTATGGTTTGTCTACGGATTGCACTGTTAAGCGTCGCTTATGTCGTGAGATCGTCGACTTGAGTTGATTTCTGGCCGAGGCAGCCGCCGGCGCGGCAGCATGCGTTCAAACAGCCCCCGCCCTGGCAACAGGGATCCGTGTCTATGGACACGAACGTCATTTCCAGGCGCGACTCGAGTTCTTCGATCGTCAGATTGGCATACACTTCTTTGCCGAGCGGAACCAATTCTTTGGGATCCACGGTCATATCTCCTTTTCGATTGAGTTGTGGTTGCCCTGCCGAAAACCCGGTCTTGGCAGCCGGCTTTGGCAGGTGAGGACTCGAATGGACTATATCCGCGGGAGCTGGATGACCGGCCAAAGGAACTCAAGCCGTGTGGTTTTGCGTCCCTCGGCCGGCCAGACCCCCGCGGATGCGTCATTCCCAGCGGCCGGCAGCCGTGCTGGATTGCTGGCCCAGGCAGTTGCCGCGCTTGCGTATGGTTATTTAGGGATTACGCCGTTAAGTATCGCTTACGTCGTGAGATCGTCAAAGTTGCTTGATTTCTTGCTTAGATAGCCGCCATCGCAGCACGCCTTTAAACAGCCGCCGGCGTCGCAACAGGAGATGGTCTCTATGTGCACGAACGTCATTTCGAGGCGCGACTCGAGTTCTTCGACCGTCAGATTGGCATACACTTCTTTGCCGAGCGGAACCAATTCGTTGGAGTCCACGGCGATGTTCTCCTTTCCATCCTGAGTTATTGGTTGTCTTGCCGAAGAGCCGGCCCCACAAGCCGGTTTCAGCAGGCGGGGACTAGCCGCTCCGCTTCTTCGGGAATGCCGCTGGGTACCGGTACGGCCGACATCGCGTCATTGCTTTCCGCATCGGGAGCGATGCCATTCGGCCGCCGGCGGAAGAACTCGCGGCTCTCATGCAGAAAGACGTCTTCCCACTCGTAGCAGGCTGGATCCTGCAATCCCTGTCCGGTGCGCAGAGGGATTGCCCGGCAGCCGGAAAAGTGGAAGAACACATACTTACACCCCTGGCATTTTGGAATGACCGCCGGACAGCGGTCGATCCATTGCTGGCGGCAATCGAATAGCCGATGCCCCTCAGCCCCATACCGGCCGATCGCATGTTGTTTCAAACCGGTGACATCCCAGCACGGGTAAATGTCGCCGTGAAGGTCGAATATGTACATGGAGCCATTGGCGTCGCAGAATTCCATTGTGCGAATAAGACCGGCAAGCCCGTGCTCGAGGTAAGCCTTGAGCTTTCCCGGCACCCTGTAAGTAGGCAGTAGGCCGCGGCCTTTGGTGATCGGCTGGCGAAACGCCGGCCGGGCTTGATCCAGGAGATCGACAAGAGCTATGTCCGGGTATGTCGGCTTTAGGAGGCCTCTGTCCCAGCTATGCGTCGTTTCCACATAGATACTGAACTGCTCCTCCTTCAGGAAGCCGCGGCGGTCGAGGTCTTCGAATACTTCGTAGAGCCGGGAAGCTGTTTTGGCATTTCCATGCACCCTGACGTGCACATGGGTCCCCTTTTGCATAGCCAGCGTCATGTTGGAAAGAATTCGCTCGTACGTGCCCTGGCGATACTTTGGGCCGATCCGCGTTCGGTCGTGGACGTCGGGTGGGCCGTCCAGCGTCACTTGAATCCAGGAGATCCCATCCGGGCCGAGGTCCTTCTCAAAGAGATTCAGCTCCACGCCGTTGGTAATGGCATTCAACGTATAGCCTCGTTCACGCGCCTTCGGGATCGCGTACTCGATCACGGGTAATGTGCTTTCCATCAATGGTTCGCCGCCGAGAAATGTGATGTTGGGCTCTTTCGTGCAACTCGGGTCGGCCAGCTCCGCTGTCGAGTCGGCTTTGGTCGCCTCTGGAGCGGCTTCGGCAGGCTTGTCGGGGCGGATTTTGGCTGCGGCGGCCCTAAGTTCGTCTATCACGCGGAATGCGGCATCGGCAGCTTCAAAGGACATGACGGCGTGCCCCTCCCCAGTTCTGGTGTGCGCGTCGCGAGGTTCCGAAGCGTAGCAGTAAGGGCAGCGCATATTACAGTCGTAGGTCGGGATCAATAGGAATCCTGGCCCGCAGTGTGCCAGCCAACGTTGGTGCAGCCGCTGACTCAGCTTCGTGACAAACGCGCGTTCCTCTTCCGGAGTTTTCGTGGTCAGATAGCCACGCTCGGCCAGCCCTTCAATCGTCGCCGGTTGCGGATCGGCCAGATTAAGGCCAGCCAGGTGGCTCGCGGCGATCTTCACGTCCTCGGAGTTGCTGTCGGGGATAACGGTCAATCGCTTCAGCAGATACCCTACAATTTCCGGGCTCACCTTATCGACCGCTCCTGTATAACCGTGAATAAGGTAAGAAGCCGACGTCTCGGGTATGGAGACGAAGATGATGTAATCGCTGGTTCTCATGGGCAGTTCTCCTTTTCGGGCGAGCGGTCGAAGTTGGGCGCTCGCCAAGTGTCGTCTAGGTTTACTTTGTCAGGCCGGGACATAGACCGGATACAGCGTGCATCCACCGTGATCTTGAGTGAGCGCTGTAGCAGCGTTACTGAAACAACAACGAGGCCATTCGCGCCGGAATTCCCGATCAAGAATCCTTGGAGTCCGGCTAGCGGCCCTCGTGCAATTTGGACCACTTCGCCACTCGCCACATAGGGCCACGGCTGCGATTTCGAAGCCGTCTCGACAATCCTGCGGATCGCCACAATCTCGTGCGTTTCGAGCGGAGTCGGACAGTGTCCGGTTCCTAGAATACGAATCACGCCCGGCGTCAAGACGATTCGGCCAGCCACGCCGTTATCGGGGCGGCAAAACACGTAACCGGGAAAAACTGGCGTCGCCCGCTCCCGCGAGTGCGAACAAAGGCCCAGCACACCATATCCCTTGTACTCTAGCGAAATCGCGACCCTCTGCTCCGATTTGGATTTGACCTGGACTGCGAACCAGGACTCGGACGCGTTCATTTCCCCGAGAGTCATAACGAAAGAGCACACGTTGTTTGCGCAAGAATATGGGCCCGGGCGCCTTGGTCTGTCTCTGGCGCCGCTATGGATTAACGTGGAACGAGAGCGCTTTCTCTGTGCAGTTCCCGCTTCGACCGGAACAAGACGTGGGCACCCACATTTCTTGGGCCCCATGTGTTCTCCAATGTAATCGGAAAGTCCGCAAGCCCAAGCTGCCGCCGCAAGCAGCTCTTCTCGGTTCTTCGAAGGCTGCAACAAAAATGCTCGCGTCCGTGGCCTAACCGAGGTACTAAACCTCGTGGGCGTTTGGCTTTTGAAGTTGAATTGTCCACCCATTAAATGCAGATATCAAGGTCTATTTAGATTAATTTTTGTTAATCCGCAATCCAGCAGGCGGGTGGGAAGGTCCGTGAAATCGGGTATGCGGGGCACCAACGCAGACACCGCGAGTGGCCGCATCAGAGATTTTCGGAGCAGCCACTCCGGCCTTCTCGCCGGACGATTGTGACGCTCGCGATTTCTGGTTTGCGAGAGAATAGGGGCTCCTGATGTCGATTCCCAAGACTCGCCGAGTTCACGATCTGAGAGGCAAAGAGGCGAAGAGGCGAAAGCGGTGTCGATGCTCTCTCGCGCTTTTTGTAATGATGTCAGCCAATTGATTGACGATTACGGTGGCTAGGGGCTTTAGTCAATACCCGAGTTTTCTTGACGAAGAGCGAGAATCTCTATTTGAAGCGCCGAATCGAGTGCGGAACGACGCCAACAAAGACGCCAAGCAAGCTGAGATCGCGACCGCAGGCGAGAATCGGCGAAAGAAGATCAACCTCCACTGTGTCAACCAGATCAAGGTTTCCGAGACCCATCAACACTCCCGGGGTTTCAGCGGCGGCTTACGTGATCGGCGGGTTATACAGGTTCGGCATCAGCCAGGCGCGGTAGCCGTCTACACTTTGGATGTTCAGAACCTGCGTGCCGGTATCCGTCCCGGCCGTGGGCAGGATTTCGATAGAGTAGCTGTCCTCGCTGGAATTGACCAATACTAGTGCCGGCAGGTAGAAGTAATTGCCGTCCGGCAGCAGTTGGGCGCTCCCATCGGCCGTCGAAAAGACGCCCAGATCCACGCTTAGCACGGGCGTCACCTGCAAGGCGCTCTCATCGACCGTCAGAGCCAGGCCACGGCTGTTACCGCTGCCAACACCCGCCATGCACCCCGTGGAACTGTGCGGTCCGGTAGGCGGCGAGACCCGGGTATTCCCATTGTCGAAAATGGTCATCGGACCGGCGCCGCTATTTTCTATGCCGACTTCATGCTGCGCCGAGTTCCACGGCCAGGGATCGCCATAGATATTATTGAAGCTGAAGTCGCCGCACGGGCCTAGGCGCCATAAAATATTTCCGGTACCCAGGCCGCCACTTTGGACGCCGTTGTTGTAGTCGATCTTCACGATCCAGTCCTGGTTCCGTACGGACCAAATGAAATCGCTGTCCTGCGGCCAGTAATAGAGGCTGTTGCCGTGCAGCCAATCTTTTCCAAGGGGAGCGATGCCGGCGCCCATCAGGAGCATGGGCGGGCAACCACCCGCCGGACCCGCGTAGGGAACGCAGGTCTCTCCCAAAACGGCCGGCCGAGTGATATCCAGTTGCGGTGCCCCGCTGTCGTGCTGGAAAGCGTCAAAATACCAGACCAGTTGCCAGTTCGTATCCAGGACCAGGATCATATCCCCTACGATGTCGACCGGCAGGCCGCTGGTGTCGCCCTGAGTTCCCGGTGGAAAAATCTTTTCAATATTAACCAGCACGGCGGTCTGCCCATTAGGGAGGGTTTGAATGGCATCGTGGTTAAACCCATCGAGGCACGCCGCGCCAACAGGCGCCGGTTTTGGAACAACCGAGCATGGACCCCCATCGGTAGCTCCCATGGCGAGCAGTTCCTGCGCGATCACGCCCGCGTTGGTCTCTTTGATGATGTTGCCGGCCAGGTCGGTCTGTCGCAGGTATTGCAGATGTGCGTTGGCTGGATCCCAGGCTGGACCGCTCTGCAGGCTGAGCATGGTGGCGTTCGGCAGGGGCCGCGTCACCACGCTGCTCTGCGGCGGTTGGGCATAGTAGTACCAAACTACGTTGCCTGCTAAATCCACAGCCACGTTCGAGTAAATGGGTCCGGTTCCAAACTGGATCGGATTCAGAAGCAGTATGGAGTAGGCACTATCGGTTTGCGATCCCGGCGCAACGATCTGCGTGAACTGCGGGATAGGAATATTGGTTGGAACGGAGCCGGTCGTAAATGTCACAGTGGGCCCCTGCACGACTCTGCTCCCAGTCAAAGTCTGGGAGAACATGTTATATGCCGTATTCTGGTACATACCGCCGATTTCAAAGTTCATGCTGGTGGGAGGATGACAGCTTAGATACTTCGTGGTAACCGCCGGCTTACTCAGGGATTGTGGTTGAAAGCTGACCCGCATTCGGCTGCCTGCCGCGCAGGAAGGCGCGCTGAACAGGGCCACCAGCGGATTGGCGGTCGTCACCGCCACCGGCGTGCTGCCAGTCACCAGCGCATTCACCTTGAACAAGACGGTTTTCGAGGCGGTTTCCCCGGAGGTGAAGTCCTTGATGACCACCTGGATCTGATAGACGCCGTCGGTACCGGTGGGAGTCCACACGAATGGCTGGGCAGTCCAGGCGCCGGCGCTGAGCGTACCCACGTTGTAGTCCTTCACTAGAGCGAGCGAGCTGCCAGGGATCGCCACGTTGAACTGGAAAGTCAGCGGACCCGGATTGCTGTCGGTGGCGATCGCCGTCCAGGTGATGGCAGTGCCGATCGGTTGCGGCGATTTAGGCGACGCCGTCATCGACGTAATTTGGACCGCGGCAAACGCCGGGGTTAAGACGGCCCACAGCAGTCCCAGCAGCCCTGTGAGACACCCCCACACATTCGGCTTTATCATTCCCGCACTCTACAACGCGAGGCGCCGGGCAGTCAACGTCAAGGGGTACTGCTGCGCAGGCTCTCAACGAAGGCAACGGCGGCAAACAGTTCCGCGATAATGAGTTACCTGCGTTGGTGAGGGCTCGGCTTTCCAGCCCGACGCATCCCTTCTGGAAGGGCGGCGGTTTGTGGCCATTTTGGTCAGAGAATAGCGAAACGCTATGATCCGCCGCACGCCCCAGTGAATGTAAGCAGCCATTGGGAATTACCTCCAGGAACCTGCACTTCCGCCGTACCGCTGTAGATCATAAGCTGCGTTCCGTCGAGACTCCATATGGCGTACAGGGCATCGCCAAATTGTGGCGAGTACTCTGGAGCGGTGGGGTCGTTGAAGTGTGTCAGTTGCTGAACGTCCGTTCCGTCGACGTTCATAAGAAACATCTCATTGTGCAGATAGTCGCGATAATCGACCCAATGAAGATTGCCGTACTCGGGAATGAGGTTGGGAAATGGCAACGACGAGATCCACGCTATCTTCTGCTGATTTGGAGAATACACGGAATGCTCGTCCCAGGAGTATGGCGAATTTGTAAGGTCTGTAAACGCTCCGAAGCCTGGGCCCGCCACCAGACTGACTGCGTAAATGTCGACGCCATAGGTGTATATCTCATTTGCAGTAGATTGCACCAGAAGCTGCGAATTGTCCGGTGCGACGTCTTGCATCTCATAGAATATGTCTCCGGGGTACGTAATGTTTCTATAGTTGTATAAGTACGGCACTCCGGAAGAGTTAACTCCGAAGTTGGCTACATAAAGCGTCCAAAAGCCCTGCAAATTTGGAGGAGACGGAGCCTGGTATGTAGCTGGAAAAATCACCATCGTCCCATCCGGGGACCACAAGGGATTCAGCATCCCTACCGCTCCGGGGGAATCGGATGGAGCGTTAAAATTCGTAAGCTGGTACCATTGACTGCCGTCTATGTTTGTCACCCATAGATTCGACCAGTATCCATTATTTCTTTGCACCTGAAGTTGTTGCGAACTCTGCTGGGTAATGACCGGCCCGTCTGAATTTTCAACGTCCAGGAGTATCCAATCGCCCTGCGACCTCAGCTTGGCGGAATGTTTGTATAAGTCTTGGGACGGTGCAGTTGAGGTACAGGACAGGCATGTCGTATTTCCCATTGTACCGTCCGGCGCTACTGTTGCGATCAGCAGTTGGTCGACATCGGTGGTGACATCGGGGTACCCAGCCGTCCACACATGCATATTTGCTGTATAAGACCACGATGTTGGCGGAAGCAGCGTGGAACTGCTCACGCGCGTCAAACTTGCTACAGAACAGTTCCCAGCAACGACATCGGCAGGGAAACTGTATGGAGGGTTCGCATATGCAGTACACCCCGCACAGGAAATTGAAGTAGTATTCTGGGCGATGTTGACGGTTAATACGTTCGACGGCGTTCCGGCTACCAAAACTGTGACGTTGACGGTCCCGCTGCCGGCGAGGCTGGCGGGGAGCATGACATTCACCTGGTCCAGCCCAACATATGTTGGCGCGGGACCGGCATAGGAGGCCGGCAGCGTCTGGCTGCCGATCTGCACGCTTACGCTGGACAGCGCGACGCTGCCCACGCCGGTGCCATACAGCACGAGGGCGGCCTGGCCCGAGCTGACATCGAGTGGAATGCCAACGCAAGTACCGGGTCTGCAGTCGGCGACTTCGCCTACCGTTTGGGAGCCGCCGCCTGTGTTTGTGACAATGTCCGCCGCGGCGACGTCTTTGCCAGTTTGGTTCGCGGAGAACATGCCAGGCGCTACCGCGGCCACCTGCACCGTGCCAGTCTGGCTGCCTGATGGCGCGGAGATGGCGATGGTCGCCGGGCCGGTATGCACGCCTGCCGGGATCTGCGCATTGATCTGCGTGGGGCCGGCGTAGAACAACGGCAGCACGGCCTTAAAGCCGGCGCTGTCGGTGATGGTTGCAGTGGTGCCTCCCAGGTTCGTCGGTAGCGGTACGACGTTCGCCGATAGTCCGTTGGTGGCCATGTTAGCGCCATAGATACTGACTATGGAGCCGGGCGCGACGGGTGCCGTGCCGCTGGCGGCCGAAACTGTGACTGGCCCGCCTGCTGCGGCGCTGACGGCGGCGCAGAGTCCGGTGAGAATCAGGCAGAAACTGCAGCTTCGCATCATTAACAGTAGGTTTCCGCCAACGCTATACACGCGCGTTAGCAAATGTAATAAGAAATATCGCAGCCACTGCGCCGGCTGGCTGGCAAGACGGTAAGATGTGTGCATTTTGTGCTTCATGGCCTCCCCTTGCTGAGATCGCAAGCAATTCGTGGGCCGCTGCTCTAATAGAACTAACCCTGGATTTCCGTTTTGGTTGCTGGGTCGACGGTCCTGTGGTAGTTGAATGCTGTGAATTTGTAAAGAAGACCACGTGAGCCGGGAAGCTGTCGCAGGTTCGTGATGGCGCCTTGGCCCGCTTATCCGCAGCGCGCCGGCGAGGCATCCGCACCCTGCTCCGCGTAGAAGCGCCGTGGGCTTGCGCCGGCGAATTCGACAAACTCATGGATCAGGTGGGACTGGTCGGCGTAGGACGCGGCGGCCCTCCCGGTCCAATCCGGTCGCGAATTATTCTCGACGGTGCCGAGCAATGCTTGAAAGCGCGCCACGCGTGCCAGGCGCTTGGGAGAGATGCCCACCCAAGCGCGCATGAGGCGCTCCAAATGGCGCCGGCTGACTCCGCACTGCCGGGCCACTTCATCGATCCGCGCGCCGCCCGATGATTCGATGGTCGCACAAATCGCCCTTCGCACACGATCGTCGAGCGCCAGCCCCGCGAGCCTGCCCGATAGATACGACTCCAGCACGTCGAAGCAAGCATCCACGGAATGCGCGCGCGCCATTCGATCCGTGAGTTCTTGCGCTTTTACGCGCACCCGCCGGTTCACCAGTTCGCACATCGGCCTGTTCAGCAACAGATATCCCACGCCGGGACGCAAACGCACTCCGATTATTTTCCGCAGGGGAGGCTTGCGGTAGTGGCTGGGATGGCTGCGAGGCCCTCTGAGGAATGCTGCCGGTGGTGCTCCCCCGGTCCATTCCACGACGAATTGGGCGCAGCCGTCCGGCAAGGTTTTGACGGAGGCGGGAGGCTCCTCGGGAAATGTCCAGAAACAGCCCAGGTATCGATCGAGCGGCGGAGCCGGGCAGCGCACGATCATGCCCGTGCCTTCGAGAATCGCGCTCACAGGGTCGTCGAGCATGTCGCATTTTATCAATTCTTCCGGCGAAAAAAGTCGCATACTGGCGTCATGGAGATCGGAGGCAAGGCAGTGGTGGTCACCGGCGCTGGCGGCAACGGAGCGGGGCGCGCGATTGCCCGCCGCTTCGCACGCGATGCCGCCGCCGTGGCGATTTGCGATGTCAACGAAGCTGGCGCGCGCGAAACAGTCCGCCAGATCGAAGCCGCGGGCGGACGCGCCGCATTCTATCCGGCCGACGTGCGGGTTGAAGAGCATGTCCGTAAGCTCGTGGACTTCGCCGAGGATACCTTCGGCGCATTGGCGGTGCTGGTGAATAACGCGTCGGCGCCGTTCCATGCCGACGAGCCGTTGGAGTATTGGTCCGAAACCGTGCAGACGGACTTTCTCGGAACGATGTACGCGACTCGTTGGGCGATCGAAGCCATGCGCCGCGGCGGTGGGGGCGCTATCGTGAACATCAGCTCCATCTCGGCGCTCTGGCACGGACGCAAAAGATCGGCGCCCGCTTATGATGCCGCCAAGGCGGGCGTCCTTCGGCTCACGACCGGGCTGGCGTGGCTGCGAGACGAGGCGAACATCCGGGTGAACTGCCTTGCTCCCGGATGGATCGCTTCGGAACAGGTTCGGACCTATTGGGAGCCTCTCACCGCGGAAGAGCGCAAACAACGCGGCGCGCCCTCGAGGCTGCTGGAGCTTGACCAGGTGGCGGATGCCGTGGTGCGCCTGGCGGCCGACGAATCCCTGTATGGCCGTGTGCTGGTTTGGTGGTCGGAAGACGTGCCTCGTTTGATTCCGTGGGCCGACCCTGGATACGCCGCTCTGGTCTCCACCGCGGTGTAGCGCCATTGCAGTTGTACCGCCTGGCAGATAGGTAACAGTGGGTTCTGTCCTAAAGTCGCGACTTTAGGACACTACCTAACAGTGGTGGGGCAGGCGTTTCCGCCTGCCAACCAATCTCAGCGAGCGGTTCTTGGAAGGAGCGAACTGTCACCCTCTTAAGAGAAACGCTAAGACCCGCGTCCAGCGGCTTCCACCGCGAGAGTAGGGTCCGCGCCCGACCAAGTGACATCCGCGGTTGGACCGTAAGTGGGTAGTACCGGCTTGTCGAGCAATCGTAGATAAACGGTGAGTTGGGTACGGTGGTGAGCGGTGTGCAGGATGCGCCGCCAGAAGACCCAAATACGCTCTCGCTCCACATCGAAAAACTGGACGCGTGCGAGCCAGTCCTCCGCGCGCCGTTCCGCAATCCACATGAGACGCGGAAGAGCCAGTTGCGCCAGGCGGCCGGCGAAGGCCTGCACGGTTCGTTCGGAAGGCAGCACCTCACCGCCGGGCGGCTCCGGACAACCCAGGAATTCGGCAAAGAAGCGGCGCTCGGAAAGTAACTGGTGCCGCATGATCTCCACCACCCCGCTCGATTTCGGGTGAGGGCGCCAATCCAGGTCGTTATCGCTGAACGCGCGCCAGATCGAAGCTGTCTTGTTGGTCTCGCTTGCGTAGATATCCACCAGGTGCTGAAAAGCGGGCTCAGTGGCGCCGGGCACGGCGCCGGCGGGAATCTCCACTCGATCGTAGGTCATGGCAGTGTCTCCTCGATCCATGCGCGCTCAGCGTGATATGCTCAAGAAAAACCACGCTTGATGCCCGCAACCGATCCGAACCAGAAGCAACTTCAGGATCTCGAACGCCTGGGTTGGTATCACTCCATGGAACTGCCGGACGGCCGCGTGATTCCAGGCTATCAGAGCCTCGATTGCCTGCGCACGCGAATCGCGCAGTTTCCGATCCCCGGCAGCCTGCACGGCAAACGGGTGCTCGACATCGGCGCCTGGGACGGTTGGTTCAGTTTCGAGATGGAGCGCCGCGGAGCACAGGTCGTGGCGGTCGATTCGACCTCGTTCGAGCGTTTCTGGGTCGCGCACGAATTGCTGGAATCGAAAGTCGAATACCGCATCGACGATGTCTGCCGCCTGTCGCCCGAGAAGCTCGGATATTTCGACATTGTGCTGTTCCTGGGTGTCCTCTACCACTTGAAGCACCCCATGCTGGCGCTGGAGAAAGTATGCGAGCTCGCGACCGAAATAGTCTGCGTCGAATCCTTCGTCACCGACGATGGCAGCGATCCTTCCGCCAAGCCGGTGATGGAGTTCTACGAAACTACGGAGCTGTGCGGGCAGTTCGATAACTGGGTGGGGCCGAACGTGGCCTGCCTGCTGGCGATGTGCCGCACCGCGGGGTTTGCCAGCGTACATCTCGAAAGCGTGCTGGACCATCGCGCGCACGTGACTTGTTATCGCCGGTGGCCGGAGATCGAGAATCCGCAAGAGCCGGGGCCTTATCTGACCTCAGTGGAGAACGCCGCCACGCGCGACCGCGAATTCTCCAGCGCGAACGACGATTACGTGGAGATGTGGTTCAAGAGTCCGCGCACGGATCTGACACCTGCCGACGTGTTCCCGCGCATAGGACCCTACGGATCGCATCCCGTCTTCTTGCAAAGCACCGGCGGCGATGGCTGGCACGTGAACTGCAAGCTGCCGCCTGGCCTCTCTCCAGGCTGGCATGCGGCCACCTTGCGCGTGGCGGACAGCGCGTGGGGAAACCAGGTGCGAATCGGCGTGGACCTTTCCCCTGAAGACCGGCAGCCACGGGCCGGCCGCACAGAGGCTTCGAACATCCGCATTGCCATCGTGACGGACGGTAAGACCTGGGAGCGCAACTTGGTCCACACCGGGCTCAATTGTTGGATCTCACTCTGGGTTTCAGGATTGCCGGAAGGCGCCGCTAAGGCGGATATCAAGGTGCGGCTCGGCAGCGAGGATCTGCCCGTCGTGTTCCT
>Ga0187855_10000448_pt1 | contig 36282 bp, 30 predicted proteins | sample June2016WEW_8_10_2_FD_132969 | JGI IMG/M metagenome (GOLD analysis project Ga0187855, IMG submission 132969) | Peatland microbial communities from SPRUCE experiment site at the Marcell Experimental Forest, Minnesota, USA - June2016WEW_8_10 | ecosystem: Environmental > Terrestrial > Soil >... | reverse complement strand
TTGGTCGCGCCGGGGCCGCTGGTGACCATCGCGACGCCCGGTCGACCGGTCGCGAGGGCGTAGCCCTCGGCCATGTGACCGGCGCCTTGTTCGTGGCGTACGAGGATGTGGCGGATCGACGAGTCGAGGAGCGGGTCGTAGACCGGGAGGATGGCGCCACCGGGCAGCCCGAAGATCGTGTCGACGCCCTCTTGCTCGAGGCTCCTGATCAGCGCCTGGGCTCCTGTGAGTTGCACAATGTTCCTTTGTTCTTAGATAAGCAAAAAGGCCTCCCTTGTTTGGGAGGCCTCCGGAGTACGTGTGAGCGTGACTACCGGCGCCGCGCGCCTACTACCACCAGAATGTCGATACGGGTCGTCACGTCTTCATCTTTGCACACGTGGCACCACGGCACAAGGCGCTACCTCGTGGTAACCGCCCCCTTCTCCGCGCCCTGGGCCATGCGCGCGAACTTCTCGAGCACCCCGGTCGTGTAGCGCGGGGTGAACGGAGCGACGTGCTCGGCTCGTTCGGCGAGTTCGGCGGCGTCGACGTCGAGGTCGATCGACAACGTCTCGACGTCGATGGTGATCCGATCACCGTCGCGCACGAGCGCGATGGGGCCGCCGTCGAGGGCCTCGGGCGCGACGTGACCGACGCAGAATCCGTGCGTGCCACCGCTGAAGCGACCGTCGGTGATGAGCGCGCAGTCGCTCCCGCGGCCGACGCCCTTCATGGCGCCGGTCACCATGAGCATCTCGCGCATGCCGGGACCGGACTTGGGGCCTTCGTAGCGGATGACCAGCACGGTCTCGGGCTCGATCTCGTCCGCGAGGATCGCCGCGAGCGCGAACTCCTCGCCGTCGAAGACCCGCGCGCGGCCACTGAACTGCAGCTGGTCGATGCCGGCGACCTTCACGACGGCGCCCTGGGGGGCGAGCGACCCGCGCAACACGGCGATACCGCCGCGGTCGTGGATCGGATGGCTGAGGTCTCGTACGACCTCGCCGTCGGGTGAGGCCGGGTGGTACTCGGCGAGGCTCTCGGCCATCGTCTTGCCCGAGACCGTCAAGACGTCACCGTGCAAGAGACCGTGCTCGAGCAGGTGCTGGAGGACGACCGGCACGCCCCCGACGCGGTCAAGGTCGCTCATGTGGAAGCGGCCGTGTGGTTTCATGTCGGCGATATGGGGAACCCGGGCCGCCACCTTGTTGAAGTCATCGAGTTCGAGATCGACGCGGGCCTCGTGGGCGATGGCGAGCAGATGCAGGACGGCGTTCGTCGATCCACCGAGGGCCATCACGACGGCGATCGCGTTCTCGAAGGCCGGCTTGGTCATGATCGCTCGCGCGTCGATGCCGCGGTCCAGGAGGTTCAGCACCGCCAAGCCCGAGTCGTAGGCGTACTGGTCGCGACGGGGGTCGATCGAGGGCACCGAAGCGCTCCCGAGGAGCGACATCCCGAGCCCCTCGCCGACGCTGGCCATCGTGTTGGCGGTGAACATCCCGGCACAACTCCCCTCGCCGGGGCAGGCCGCGCACTCGATCGCGGTGAGCTCGTCGTCACTGATCGCGCCCACCGCGTTCGCGCCCACGGCCTCGAACACCGACGTGATATCCAACGCCCGCCCGTCGAGTTCCCCGGGCATGATCGTGCCGCCGTAGAGGAAGACGCTCGGTACGTTGAGTCGCGCCGCCGCCATCAGCATGCCGGGAAGCGACTTGTCGCAACCGGCGAGCGTCACCATGGCGTCGAAGCTCTCGGCGTGCATGACGCACTCCACCGAGTCGGCGATGACCTCGCGCGAGACCAGCGAGGCGCGCATGCCCTCGTGTCCCATCGAGATACCGTCGGAGACCGCGATCGTCACGAACTCGAAGGGCACACCGCCGGCGTCGCGAACGGCGACCTTGGTGCGCTTGGCCAGTCGGTCGAGCGGCAGGTTGCACGGGGTGACCTCGTTCCAGCTCGACGCCACGCCGATCTGGGGCTTGTTCATGTCGTCGTCGGTGAGGCCCATGGCGCGCAACATCGAGCGCGCGGGCGCGCGACTCTTGCCGAGCGTGACGTCAGTACTTCGTGGGGTGGGGTGGACTGTCATGGGGGAAGTCTAGGAAATCCGCTCGACGCGACGTGGCGCGTGGACTACGGACGCGCGTAAACGCTGACGGTCTCACCGACCGCGAGCAGCTCGACCCACGTCTGACCGGGGCGCAGGTCGATGACCTTGCCCGACGCGGCGCGGTACGCCGTGCGTAGGTGGATGTTGCGACGGAACCACGTCCCCTTCTGCAGACGTCCGTCGGAGAAGATCTCGACCGGACCGGACCCGACCAGTTGGGCGTAGGAGCCTTCGACCCCGACCCCGCCGTAGTACTTCACGCTCATCACGATGACGTTGGTCGGCGCGACGCGCACGCCGGTCGCCGTCACGTCGGGCGCGCCGAAGATCGAGCGCAGCCAGTCGTGGGTCTGGCCGTCCCACTGATAGGACGCGGCGTAGCCCGAACCGAAGTTCACGGTGAAGGACCCGACCGGGGCACCGACGGCCGGGGCACTCCGCGGCACGTAGGTGAAGAGCGGGGGCGGCGGGTGGACCTTCCCACCCTCTTTCATGAGCAGCACCGCGTTCGCGAAGAGGTTGTGCGGTGGCGGGCGCGCGGGGTCGCGGAACATCGCCGCACCGGCGTTCGACTGGTCGATCAGTTTGACCGGCGCGGTCTCGATGCTGCTGATCGCGTACTGGGCGCCGCCGGAGAAGGCGAAGATCCCGCCGATGGGAAAGACGATCTCGCGGTCGGTGCGCCGGACCGATCGCACCGGTCCGACCTTGGTCGGCAGGTTCGAGTTGAAGATGGCCGCCAGTCGAGTGATCCCGCCCTCGACGATCTCTTCGTAGACGACGTCGGCTTCGTTGATGCCGTACTGGGGATGGGCCTCCGGGGTGTTGTCGATCTTGATGGTGAGGGCCGAACGCCGCTTCGTGACCGCCGTCGGGTCGGGCAGGCCCGTCAGCGCCGCCACGCGACGGTGCACAACCGTCGTCGTGGTCGTCGTCGGTGACGTCGTGGTCGTCGTGTCGGCGGAGACGCTCACCGCGGCCCCGCTCATCACGACCAGCGCCGCCACAACGACGAGGGGGAAGCGGCGCATGAGGAGAAACTAGTTGGTCACGCCGCGCCCGTGACGTCGGCGCATGTCCTTAGCGGCGCGCCTGAAGTTCGGCGATGACGTCTTTCCCGTTCGCCTGACCCTTGGTGAGCTTCATCACCTGGCCGACGAAGAACTGCGCGAGCTTCTCATCGCCAGACCGGTATCGCGACCACTCGTCCGGGTTCTCTTCGATCAGCTCGTCCACCACTTCGCCGAGGGCGCCCGACGCGAGTCGTTCGAAACCCTTGCTCTTGGCGATCGACACCGGATCTCCGCCGTGGGCGAGTATCTCGGCGAGCACCGTCTTGGCCTGGGTCGCCGACAGCTCACCGCTCTGTTCCATCAAGAGCGTGGCCACGTAGGACTCGACGCTCAGGTTGGACAGTTCGTCGAGGTCGCCCGCGATCTCGTTGGCGGCACGCGCGATGGCAAGCTCGGACTCGACTCCGCCGTCGAGGGCGGCGAGGACGAAGGGGTCGAGGCCGAGGTCGATCACCACTTCGAGGGCGTCGAGCAGCGCCGGCGCCGGGTCCGTGAGTCGCTGGGTCAGCACGGCGCGCCGCTCGGCCGGCATCGGCGCCAGTCCCGCGGCGACCCGGTCCTGCCATTCCCGGTCCGGCACGAGGTCGACGAGGTCGGGCTCGCGGAAGTAGCGGTAGTCGTCGGCGTCCTCTTTGACGCGCAACGTCGAGGTCGTTCCGACGTTCTCGTCCCAGTGGCGAGTCTCCTGGCGGACGGTGCCGCCCCCCTCGAGCAACTCCACCTGGCGCGCCGCCTCGAACTCGATGGCGCGCCCGAGACTGCGCAGGGAGTTCAGGTTCTTGATCTCACAGCGGGTGCCGAAGGGCTCGCCGGCACGGCGCACCGAGACGTTGGCGTCGATTCGCATCGAACCCTCTTCCATGCGTCCGTCCGAGGCGCCGGTCGCGATCAAGATGCCGCGCAACTCGGCCGCGTACGCGCGAGCCTGGTCCGAACTTCGGATGTCCGGGCCCGAGACGATCTCGACCAGCGGCACGCCGGAGCGGTTGTAGTCGACCAGCGAGCGGTCGGCGCCGTGGATTCGTCCGCTTCCTCCCAGGTGGGTCGACTTGCCGGTGTCCTCTTCGAGGTGGGCTCGTTCGATCGACACCCGCGAGCCGTCGGGCAGGTCGAGGTAACCACCGACGTTGATCGGCAGGTCGTACTGACTGATCTGAAAGTCCTTGGGCATGTCGGGATAGAAGTAGTTCTTGCGGTGAAAGGTCGACGGCGAGATCGTGCTGTGCAGCGCGGTGCCGATCGCCATCGCCAATTCGACGGCGCGCACGTTGAGCACCGGCAACGAGCCGGGCAGCCCGAGACAGATCGGACAGACATTGGTGTTCGGCTCGGCGCCGAAGGAGTTCGCGCAGCCACAGAACATCTTGGTCTTGGTCTTGAGCTCGGTGTGGACCTCGAGCCCGACGACCATCTCCCAGCCGTCGCCCAGCGTCACGGCCGGCCGTCCGCGATCTCGAGGACCCGCGCGCCGGCGAAGAGCCGCGCCTCGCTGCGACCCGGACCGAGCAGTTGCACGCCGACCGGGAGACCGGCCTCGCCCGTGCCGAAGGGCACCGAGATCGCCGGTTCACCCGAGAGGTTGCTCGGGATGGTGAAGACGTCCGAGAGGTACATCGCCATCGGGTCGGCGGTCTTCGAACCGAACTCGAAGGCCACCGACGGCGTCGTGGCGCCGATCAACAGGTCGGCCTCTTGGTACGCGCGCCGAAAGGCGTCGATCGTGAGGGTGCGCACCTTCAGCGCCTGGCCGTAGTACGCGTCGTAGTAGCCGGCCGAGAGCGCGTAGGTGCCGAGCATGATCCGACGCTTCACCTCTTCACCGAAGCCGGCGGTGCGCGTCGCCTCCATCATCGCGGTCACGTCGCCGGCGTCGACGCGCAGACCGTAGCGAACACCGTCGAAGCGTGCGAGGTTGCTGGAGGCCTCGGCCGGGGCGATCAAGTAGTACGCGCTCAGTCCCAGGCGGAACTCGGGCACCGAGAGTTCGACGATCGTCGCGCCGGCGTCACGCAGGACTTCGACCGCGCGCTCGACCGAGGCGACGACGTCTTCGTCGGCGCCGTCGATCAGTTCACGCACGACGCCGACGCGCCTGCCGGCCACGCCGTCATCGACGTGGGCGACGAGTGACGGTGAGGGCTCGGGGAGCGACGTCGAGTCCAACGGGTCGTGTCCGGCGATCGCCTCGAGCGCCATCGCGGCGTCCGTGACGGTCTTCGTGAGCGGACCGATCTGGTCGAGCGAACTGGCGAAGGCGATCAGACCGTAACGAGAGACGAGTCCGTAGGAGGGCTTCACGCCGATGAGTCCACACAGCGCGGCCGGCTGACGGATCGAACCGCCGGTGTCGCTGCCCAGGGCGAGCGGCGCCATGTCGGCGGCGACCGCCGCGGCCGAACCGCCCGAGGAGCCGCCGGGGACCCTCGACGTGCAGAGCGGGTTGCGGGTCGGGCCGAAGGCCGAGTTCTCGGTCGAAGAACCCATCGCGAACTCGTCCAGGTTCGTCTTGCCGACGGGAACCGCGCCGGCACCGAGGAGTCGGTCGACGACCGTCGCGTTGTAGGGCGGACGCCAACCCTCGAGGATCTTCGACGAACAGGTGGTCGGGATACCCGTCTGGCACAGGTTGTCCTTCAGCGCCACCGGCACGCCGGCGAGCGCGCCGACGGTCTCGCCCCGGGCGATCCGTTCGTCCAGTGCGTTCGCCGCGGCGCGCGCACCGTCCTCGTCGACGTAGAGGAAGACGTGGAGCTCCTCGTTGCGCGCACGAATCTGCGCGAGCGATTCCTCGACGACCGACAGCGCACTCTCGTCGCCGTTCTGCACGTCTCGCGCGGTGTCACGAACGCTCCTCACGGGGCCTCCCCGAGGATCCGCGGCACGGCGAAGCGGCCGTCCTGGGCGTCGGGCGCCATCGACATCACCGCGTCGTGATCGAGGCACGGCCGTACGTCATCGGCGCGAACCACGTTGATCAGTCCGAACGGGTGCGCCGTCGCGACGACGCCGTCGAGGTCGAGCGCGTTCATGTCGCTGGCGTGATCGAGGACCTGGCCGAGCTGGACGGTGAACTTGTCGAGTTCGCTCTCGCTCATGGTCAGGCGCGCCAACTTGGCGACGTGTGCGACGTCCTCGCGGCGAAGACCCGCCATTACCCCAGTACCTTCGCGAGGAACTCGAGCGTCGAGCGCTCCACGAGCTCCTGGTCGTAGTCCAGGGTCGCGATGTGGTACGACTCCTCGAGCCAGATCCGCTCGACCGGACCCGAGGACTTCTCGACGATCTCGTCGCCGTTGTCCGGCGCCACCGTGTGGTCCTCGCGACTCGAGAGCAACAGGCTCGGTGCGGTGATCGATGACAGGTTCGCGTCGACGACTTCGACGCCGTCGATCACGCTCTGCAACGCGCGAAGCGGCCATCCTTCGTACTTCGCCTCGGTCGTATCCTCCTTCTTGATGTCGGAACCGGGGCCGGTCTCCATGATCTCGAGACCGGCGTCGATCAGGTCGCGCAGACCCTGCTCCAGTTCGGCCCCGGGACCCTTGAACATCGGATTTATGAAGACGCACCCCGCGGGGCGGCGCTCCTCGGCGATCAGGGCCGTGAGGCCCCCGCCGACCGAGAGTCCGATGACGGCGACCTTGTCGCAGCGTTCGGCCAGGTCGTCGTAACTGGCCAACGCGACCTCGACGAAGTCGGGCCAACGGTACTGCACGAGGTCCTCCAACGTCGTGCCGTGACCGGGCAGTCGAGGTAACTCGACGCTGTAACCGACCTCGGCGCAGCGTTCGGCGAGCGGACGCATCGAGTACGGATTGCCGGTGAATCCGTGCAGCACGAGCACTCCCATCGAGCTTCCGCGAGAGGAAAACGGTTCACAGCCGGGCATAACGTCGTCGTTCATAGGTCCATACCCTACCGGTCGTCTACGAGTTGCCTCTTCGAGCGTTCGCGCGGGATGGACCTGATGAAGAGCGACGAGAGCAGTCCGAGCGCACCGACGCACGCGCCGATGAGGAACGGCAGGTGGAACGTCTCGAGCAACGCCGGACCCGGTTTCGCGTGGAGCAGTCCGTGACGACGGACCATCGCCTGTTGCACGGTCTCGAGGACCTGGATGCCGGCGACCTCGCCGACCTGCATCGCGAGCATCTGCGCGGCCGACATGACACCGAACTCGTTGGTCTTCACCTCATTGGCCATGACCGAACTCGACGAGGGCATCGCCACCCCCATCCCGAGTCCCGACAGGGCGAGCGCGATGGCGACGATCCACGTGCTCGAACTGGGCTGCAGCAGCGCGAAGAGCGCCAGGGACGCCGTCAGGAACGTGGCGCCGGCGATCGCGCTCACGCGCTCGCCGATGCGGACGGCGACGTACCCGGCGATCGGTGAACAGAGCGCGAACGTGATGGGTCGGGCGATCGCCAGCGCGCCGACGTGCGGGATCGAGTAGCCGTACCCCTGTTCCATCAGGAGCGGGAAGAGGAAGAACGCGCCGAAGTACGCGAAGTTCGCCGCCGCGCGCAGCACCATCGGCATCACGAAGTTTCTCCGGTGGAAGTACTCAGCCGGGATCAGCGGGTGTTCGGCCGTGCGTATCCGATGGACGAAGGCCGCAGTCATCACCATCGAGAGCACGAAGGTGCCCAGACACCACACGCTCGTCCAGCCCACGCTCGGACCGATCGAGAGTCCGAGCATCACCGCGGTGACGGCGACGGAGAGCGACCAACTGCCGATCCAGTCCATCTCCTTGAACTCGCGCCGCGCCCGCGTCTTCTGCGCCGCCTCCTCGTGATCGAGTCCCCGACGCTTCGGCATCACGATCGAGACCACGCCGAAGGCGACGACGATGAGCACCAACTGGAACCAGAACAGCGCGCGCCACCCGAAGGCCGCGATAACCGGGGCGCCGAGTGAGACGCCGATGACCGGTCCCCCGGCGCCCACCAGGCTCCACCACCCCATCGCCTTCACCCGCTCCTCGCGCGAGAAGACCGAGTTGATGAGCGCCCCCGACGCGGTGCCCGTCGCGGCGCCCTGCACGCCGTCGAGCGTGCGCGCGAACAACAGCATGTCCACGTTGTGCGCGAGCGCGGTCAACAGGGCCGAGACCATCGCGCCCAGGAGGCCGAAGAGGTAGAGACGACGGTGTCCGTAGATGTCGCCGGTCTTGCCGAGGATCGGCGCGGCGAGCCCGTAGGCGAGCAACGGTCCGACCATTGTCCACGTCAGAACCGTGACACTCGTGTGGAACTGTGTCGCGACGGTCGGCAGCGCGACGATGAACACGGTGAAGGTGAAGTTCAGCGCGAAGAGACCGGCCAGGAGCGACCACAGGACCCACCACTGGTAGCGCGAAGAGCCCTCGGCGCGGGCCTGGACCCGGTAGCGCAACAGGGCGAACCAATTGAGGTCGCTCCCGGCCTCGGTGCCGAGGGTGCCGAAGGCGCCCGACGCGGGATCGGTGCGCGCGTTGAGCAGACCGTCGGCGTCCTCGCGATCGACGTGCGCCCCTCGGCGCTGATCGCTCACTGCAACAAGGTAGGCAGTTGCGCGGCGAGCTCGGCGACCGACCAGCGGTCGTTCTTCTCGAGCGTCGACGTCATCGTCCAGTTCTGGAACCTTCGCACCGTGCCGCCCTGCACGAAGAAGACCTCACCGGTGATGTCGCAGTCCTCCATCGCCAGGCTCGCCACCAGCGGCGAGATGTTGGCCGGGTCCCAGGTGTCGAAGACCGACGCGTCCGACGGCGCGACGACATGGTCCGAGAGACCGGGGGTCGATTCGGTCATGCGGGTGCGCGCCGCGGGCGCGATCGCGTTCGCGCGCACGCCGTAGCGGCCGAGCTCTTCGGCGATGATGACCGTGAACGCGGCGATGCCGGCCTTCGCGGCGCCGTAGTTCGACTGGCCGATGTTGCCGAGCAGGCCCGACGTCGAGGACGTATTGATGATGGCGGCCTTGACGGGGTTACCGGCCTTGGCCTCCTCGCGCCAGTAGTTCGCGGCGTGGCGCGAGGGGACGAAGTGGCCCTTTAGGTGGACGTTGATGACCGAGTCCCAGTCCTCTTCGCTCAGGTTCACCAGCACGCGGTCGCGCAGGATCCCGGCGTTGTTGACCAGCACGTGCAACGTGCCGTAGGTGTCGAGCGCGCACTGCACCAGGCGTTGGCCGCCCTCCCAGTCGGCGACGTTGTCGTGATTCGCGACGGCCTCGCCACCCATGGCCTTGATCTCGGCGACGACCTCTTCGGCCGGCGACGCGGCCTGACTCGATCCGTCCAACGCTCCACCGAGGTCGTTCACGACAACCTTGGCACCCTCGTGGGCGAAGAGCAGCGCGTGCTCTCGCCCGATGCCGCGACCGGCTCCGGTGATGATTGCTACGCGACCGTCCAGCGCACCCATGGTGACCCCTTTGAAATGGTTTGAAACGATTGTACGAGGCCGGCCGCGGCTACAGGGCGCGGCCGCGGCGCCAGAAGTAGGGCGGGCGGCCGTGCGCGTGGTAGTGGTCGGGGATGTTGCGCATGTGGTCGTCGTAGGACCAGTTGCCCTCACCGAACTCCTTGTCGGCGACGGTCGTCAGCGCCGAACGAAGGTGCTCGAGGACCTCGTCGGGCGGCGTGGCGTCGTGCTCGATCCACACGACCATGGGCACGAGGCAGATCTCACAGTCGGCGATCCAGCAGACGTCATCGGCGAAGTACCGCGTGGTGACGACGGCCGCTTCGCAGAGGTCACAGCCCGGACTCATTTAGTGACGTGCAACAACACCGACGAGAGCTTCTTCACCATCGTGCCGGCGACCGGGTCCTCCGACACGACCTTGGTCCAGGTGGGATTCGTCGCCGAGGCCCCGGGACCGGTCGTCGAGTAGTACAGATCGGCCGCCTTCATCGCGGCGTCGGTCTGGGATTCGTTCATGCCAACGACGTTGGGCACCGCGACCAGGGTGGCAGTCGGGACGGTCGTGGTGGTGGACGTCACGAGCGTGGTCGTCGTGGTCGACGCGACCGGTCCCGAGCTTCGTTCGAGCACGACCGTCGAGTGCAGGGCCGCCGTGGTGATCGCGCGGCCGTGGGTGTTGACGACGCGAGCGATGAGCCCGGACGCCACCGTGTTGCTGGCGATCATCTTGTTCGCCGGGCACTGCACGACGAGGTGCAGGCGGACGAGCTTGGGTCTCGCGGTGTTGCAGGTCTCGCCGACGAGGGCGGGCAGCCGCACGGTCTGCACGCCGTCCGAGACCGTCACCGTGATCACCGCGCCGCTCTTGGCCTCGGTGTTGTAGATCGGGGACTGCGAGATGATCGTGCCGCTCGCCACGCTGGCGGAGTATGCGTGCTTGATGGCGACGACGAAGCCGTCGCTCTTCATCGTCGTGCGAAGACTCACGATCCCGGCGTTGGACGTGAACGCGGCGTTCTGGTACTCGCCCAGGTTCACGCCCACGAAGTTCGGCACCGAGTTGTCGGTCGTGAACAGCCCGACCTTCCAGGCGATGCCGCCGCCGATCGCCACGACGAGCAGGACCAGCGCCGCGACCAAGAAGACCAATCGACGAGAGCCAGGCAGGCGGGCGTAGTCCCGGTCGTCGAACTCGTCACGACCGATCCGGCCGCGACCCGAGGTCGCGCCGGTCGTCACCCACTCGTCGGGCGGTCGGGCGTGCCGTGGCGCGCCGGCGCGCCCGAGCGAGGAGACCACCGCGGTGGCGCCGGTGATCTGGTCGGGCGACGGCGGTCGGAAACCGATGGAGTTGCGCGGCTCCGATGGCCGGTACTGACTCAGCAGCGGGATCTCTCCCCCGATGGGTGGGATCACCAACGGGGCAAAGTCGCTCACCACCGCACCGAGGCGACTGGCGAACTGTTCGGCGTCGAGTCGCTGCAGCGGATCCGGCACCGCGGCTTGGGCTAGCACCATGTCGAGCGAGCCGAGTTCCGGGCGCATCGGCAGCGTCGCGTTGATGCGCGCGCGCAGCACCGCCTCCGGCGTCACGCCATCGAACGGCGTGATCCCGGTCACGGCCTCGTAGAGGATCAGGGCCAGGGCGTAGACGTCGCTGCGGGGATTGGCCGGGTCCCCGATCGCCTGTTCGGGACTGAGGAAGCGCACGTCGTCGAGCGTCACGCGTTCGCGGTACTCCTTGCCGATGCCGGCGAGCGCGATGTCACTCACGCGCACGTGTCCCTCGTCGTCCAGCAACAGTTTCGACGGGGAGAGCGCGCCGTGGACCATGCCGTTCTCGTGGACGTAGGCCAGCGCACTCCCGACATCGCGACCGAGGCGCGCGCCGTCGTCCACGCTCAACGTCCGTCCGCTCGCGAGCACGTCCTCGAGTGATCCGCCGCTGAGGTACTCACAGATCATGAAGATCGAACCAGACTCCTGACCGCCGTCGAAGACCCGCGCGAGGTGCGAGTGGCTCAGCGTGGCGGCCTTGATGATTCGTTCGCGGAACGCGCGACGCACGTCCTCGTGTCCGGCGAGACGTGGCAACAGCACTTTCACCACGACCGAGCGCTGGAGCGACCGGTCCTCGGCCAGGTACACCTCGGCGGTGTCGCCCACGCCCAGGAGCTGTTGGATCTGGTAGCGGTTGACCAGGATGTGTCCGGTGGCGTAGGTCGGCGGCGGCATAGTCCCTAGTAACCCTACCGATTTGGGCTCAGGCGAGCACGGTGCGCCACGATCCGGTTTCGAGGAGTGTGTCGAACTCACTCGCCGGGACCATGGGGATGGCGAGGTCGCGCGCCTTTGAGACCTTCGACGCGCCGGGTGCCTCACCGACGACGACGCAGTACGTCTTCTTCGAGACCGATCCCGGTGACGTGCCGCCGCGTGCGACGATTGCCTCCTCGGCACCGTCACGCGTGTAGCCCTCGACCGAACCGGTCACCACGACGGCGCGCTCGACCAAGGTCTGTGCGAGCGACGAGACCACGCGCGGCTCGACCATCGAGAGGCCGTCGGCTTCGAAGCGTCGGGCCCGGTCGCGGTTCTCGTCCTCGGCGAGGTACGCGGCGACCGACGCCGCGATCACCGGACCGACGCCGGCAACGGAGGCGAGCGCCTCCAGTGTGGCCGTCTCGAGCGCCTGATAGGTGTGAAAGGCGTTGGCCAGTTCGCGCGCGGCGACCGGACCGACGTGACGGATGCCCAACGCGACGAGCAGTCGACTGAGCGGCATCGCCTTGGCACCCTCGATCGCGTTCACCAGTGACGTCGCCGAGAGGTCCCCCAGGCCCTCGAGCACCGCGAGGTCACCCACCCGTAGTGAGAACAGATCGGCCACGTCACTGATGAGTCCGACATTGAGCAGTTGGGCGACGCGCTGTTCACCGAGGCCCTCGATGTCCAACGCACCTCGCGACGCGAAGTGCACGATCTGTTGGAGCTGTTGGGCAGGACAGGCCGGATTGACGCAGTACGTGTCGCTCTCGTCGCCCACGCGCTCGAGGACACTTCCACAGTCGGGGCACGTTGTCGGGAACTTCCACGGGGGCTTTCGTCGGCGGCCCGGTTCACTCACCGCGCTCACCACTTCGGGGATCACGTCGCCGGCCTTGCGCACGATCACGAGGTCACCGGGGCGCACGTCCTTCACCTTCACCTGGTCCTGATTGTGCAGCGTCGCCATGGAGACCGTGGAACCGGCGACGACGACCGGCTCGAGCACGGCGAAGGGCGTGACCCGACCGGTGCGACCGACCGAGACTTCGATGTTGAGCAGCCTCGTCGTTCGCTCCTCGGGCGGGAGCTTTCGCGCTATGGCCCAGCGCGGCGCGCGACTCGTGAAGCCCAGTAGCGCCCGTTGCGCCAGATCGTCGATCTTCACCACGATCCCGTCGATCTGGTAGCGCAGTTCGTGTCGATGCTCTTCGAACCAGTCGCTGCGAGCGATCATGGCCGTCGCGCCCACTTCGGTCGTGGTCTCGTGCGCGGTGAGGAAGCCCCACTCGGCGAGCTGCGCGATCGTCTCGACGTAGCGGGTGAACGACGAGGCACCACCCAGTTCGACGAGTTGATACGACAGGAACGACAGGGGACGACTGGCGGTGATCGACGGGTCCTTCTGACGCAGACTGCCCGCGGCGGCGTTGCGCGGGTTGGCGAACTCCTTTTGACCGGCCTCGCGTTGGCGATGGTTCATCTCGACGAAGTCCGACTTCGCCAGGAAGACCTCGCCGCGAACCTCGACGCGCGCGCGGACGCTGCCGGACAGTCTCCGCGGCACGTTCGAGATCTGGCGCACGTTCTCGGTGACGTCCTCACCGACTCGACCGTCACCGCGCGTCGCGGCGCGCCTGAGCACGCCGTCGACGTATTCGATCGACAACGCCAGGCCGTCGATCTTGGGCTCGACGACGAAGACCACTGCTTCTGACGACACGTCCAACGCCTTGGCGGCGCGCTCGCTCCACGCGCGCAGCTCCTCGACGTCGAAGACGTTGTCGAGGCTCAGCATCGGCTCGGCGTGCGTGACCGGCGTGAACACCGTCGAGGGCGGCGCGCCGACCTTGTGCGAGACGGAATCCTCGACGTTCAGTTCCGGATGTTCGGCCTCGAGGGCGCGTAGTTCACGAACCAGCGCGTCGTAGTCGGCGTCGGGGATCGTCGGCGCGTCGTGCACGTGGTACGCCTCGTTGTGCGCGGCGATCTCGACGCGCAGTCGCGCGGCGCGCTCGGCCGGCTTCACGACGCTGCGACGATCGCGGCACCTTCGACGATCGCGGGCTCACTCACGGAGTAAAAGACGACGGACTGGCCGGCGGCCACCGGGCGCGCCGGCACGTCCAGTTCGAGACGCCAGCGCGAATCGCGGCGCAGCGTCGCGCTCGTCGCGACCCCGTGCGCGCTCCACTGGGCCAGCACCGCGGAACCGTCCACGAGCTCGTCGTGGGAGAACGTCAGCGAGGACTCGTCGAGGGCAATCTCGTCGATGAGGATGTCCTCGAGCCGTCCGACCTCCACGCGGCGTGCGTCGAGGTCGACCTTCGCGACGAAGCGGCGCTCGCCGTCTCGGGCGGGCAAGACGCCGCGACGCTGACCGACGGTCATCAGCTCGGCGCCCTGCGTCACGCCGATCTCCTCGCCGCTCGAGCGGTCGACGATCGTGGCCGGCGTCAGGTCGATGCGCTGACGAAGGAAGACCGAGCGCCCCTTGGAGGCCTCGATGAAACAGACGTCCTGACTGTCGGGCTTGTCCCAGGTACGCAGCCCCAATCGCTCGGCGTGACGGCGGACCTCACGCTTTTCCATGGCGCCGATCGGCAGTAGCAGCGTGGCCAGACGGTCCTCGCCCAGGTAGCCGAGCACGTAGCTCTGGTCCTTCTGGTCGTCGGCACCGCGCACCAGGAAGTGGACCCCGTCGCGCGCCAGCACCTGGGCGTGGTGACCGGTCGCGACGGCGTCGAAACCCAGTCGGCGCGCGCGATCGAACAGCAGGTCGAACTTGATGTGACGGTTGCACTCGATGCAGGGGTTGGGCGAACGTCCCGCGGCGTAGGCCTCGACGAAGGGCGTGACGACGTGACGCTCGAACTCCTCGGTGTAGTTGAAGACGTGGTGGTCGATGCCGAGCATCTGGGCGACGCGACGCGCGTCGTCGACGTCCGCGACCGAGCAACATCCCGAGTCCGAGACCCCGCCCCAGAGCTTCAAGGTGGCGCCGACAACGTCGTGACCCTGCTCGAGCAACAGACCGGCGGCGACCGACGAATCGACGCCCCCACTCATGGCGACTAGGACTTTCACCGTCCTAGTCTGCCAGCCGCCGTGTGACCTATGCCTGCGCGCGCAGTCGGTAGACGACGCCCGAGAGAATCGCGATGACGGCGTCGACGTCCTCGTCGGTCGTCTCGGCCCCCATCGAGAGGCGTAGCGAACCGCGCGCGCGCTCGGGCGACACGCCCATCGCGGCCAGCACGTGACTGGGGCTGGCGGCGCCACTCGAGCAGCTCGCGGCCGCCGACGCGCACACGCCCTCCTGGTCCAACAGGAACAGCAGCTCGTCGCTCGCGAGGTCCTCGAACGTGAGGTGCACGGTCCCGGGCACGCGCAGCGCCGCGAGACCGGTCACCCGGCATCCGGGGATCAGGCTGACCGCGGCCACGAGTCTCTCCTGGAGGTCCAATACCCGGTCGCTCACCTCGGTGAGCTCCTTCATCGTGAGACGCACCGCCGCGGCGAGTCCTACCGCCGCGGCGACGTCGACCGTGCCGCCACGACGACCTCGTTCCTGTCCCCCACCGGGGATGACCGCCTCCAGCGCGATGTCGCGACGCAGGATCAGCGCGCCGGAGTTCACCGGCCCGCCGATCTTGTGTGCGCAGATAGAGATCATGTCGATGGTGGCGGTCATGTTCGCCATGTGCACCCACGACGCCGCGGCGATGGCGTCGGTGTGCGTGAGGACGCCACCCGGGATGATCGACTTCGCCAGGGCGCTCACGCCGTCGAGCGGCTGTCGCACGCCGGTCTCGTTGTTGGCCGCCATGACGCTCACGATCGCGGTGTCGTCGCTGAGCAGTGACATCAGTGAGTCGAGGTCCACGACGCCGTCGCCGTCGACGTCGATGTACCCGACGCGTACGTCGTCGTGGTCGCGGGCCATCTTCTCCGCGGCGTCGGTGACGGCGTGATGCTCGATGCGACTGATCAGGATCTCACTGGTCTCGTGCGAGCGACGGTGGTGACCGGTCACGCCGGCGATGGCGAGGTCACAGGACTCGGTGCCGCCCCCGGTGAAGATGACCCCGCCCGGCTTGGCGCCGAGGAACGCGGCGACCTCGTCGCGGGCCTCCTCGACCGCGCGACGCGCGTCGCGTGCCGCCCTGTGGCTGCCGGAGGGATTACCGACGACGCCGCGCGTCCACGGCGCCATGGCGTCGGCGACCTCGTCGCGCCGCGGCGCCGACGCCGCGTGGTCGAAGTAGTACTGGCTCACGCCACGTAGAAGGTCTTGACGTTCGTGAACTCGCGCACGCCGTACTCGCCCAGTTCGCGACCGAAGCCGGACTCCTTGGTCCCGCCGAAGGGCAGCTCGGGCATCGAGGCGACGATCGAGTTGGCGAAGACCATGCCGACGTCGAGTCCGGCGATGGCGGCGTCGATCTCCTTCTGGTCGGTCGCGTGAATCGCACCGCCCAGTCCCCACGGCGTGGCGTTGGCGAAGGCGATCGCGGCGTCGAGGTCGTCGACGACCTCGACGACGGCCACCGGACCGAAGAGCTCTTCGCGGCCGGCGCGCGAATCGACCGGCACGTCGGTCAACACCGTCGCGGGGAAGTAGTAGCCGCGCCGCTCGAGCGGGGCCCCTCCGGTTCGGGCCACGGCGCCCTTGGCGACCGAGTCCGCGACCTGCGCGGTCAACTCGTCGAGCTGGGCGCGACTCACGACCGGTCCGAGCACCGTCGCGGGGTCCATGGGATCACCCGTCGGCACCGCGGCCATCGCCGCGACGAAGCGGTCGAGGAACTCCTGGGCGCGCTCGCGCACGACGATGAAGCGCTTGGAGGCGATGCAGGACTGCCCGTTGTTCTGGACGCGCGCGGTGACCGCCAGCGGGACCGTCTTGTCCATGTCGGCCGAACTCGCGACGATGAACGGGTCCGATCCGCCCAGTTCGAGCACGGACTTCTTCAGGTGCTGTCCCGCGACCTCGGCGACCGATCGCCCGGCGCGGTCCGAACCCGTGAGCGTGACCGCGGCGACGCGCGGGTCCGCGATGATGGTCGGTATCTGGTCGTGACTCACGAAGAGCGTCGTAACGACGCCCTTGGGGAAGCCCGATCGCGTGAAGAGGTCTTCGATGAATTTCGCACAACCCGGGACGTTCGAGGCGTGCTTCAGGACCATCACGTTGCCCGCCATGACGGTCGGCGCGGCGACGCGGATGAACTGCCAGAGCGGATAGTTCCATGGCATGACCGCCAGGACGGCCCCGATCGGGTCGAAGCGGATGCCGCTGCGCGATCCGCTCGAGGAGACGTTCTCGTCGCGCAGCATCGCTTCGGCGTGCTCGGCGTAGTAGCGCATCGTCATGGCGCACTTGGCGACTTCACCCTTGGCGGCGTTGAAGGTCTTACCCATCTCGCTCGTCAGGAGTTCGGCCACCATCGGGACCTCGCTCTCGAGCGTCTCGGCGGCGCGGATCATCAACTGCGCGCGTTCGGCCACGGGCGTCGCGCGCCACGCCTCGAACGCGCTCGCGGCGTGGGCCAGGGCGCGATCGACGTCGGCGTCGCTGTGGGCGTCGAATTCGGCGATGAACTCTTCGGTGGCGGGATTAATCGCGGTAAATGGCATGTCGCTAGTCTGCCAGCAAAACTTGAGGGGCATTCGGGGTCACGGCGATCTCACGCCAAAAATCCGGTCGCCACAACGTCACGATTCCCAACACCAACGCCAACAGCGCGGCGTCGACAATGGTGACCGGGCGCACGCCCCACTCCCTCGCGAAAGCCGCCTGCACGAGGGCGCCCAGTGGGTAGAACATCGACAACGAGAGGTTGTAGAGCGAGAGGATTCGCGAACGTTCGCTCGTCGGCGCGTGCAGTTGCACCGAGGTGTTGAGTCCGGTCAATGTGCCGACGTAGGCGCCACCGAGCAGGGCCAGTGCCGCGACGGCCTGCGTCATGTTCTGCGCGATCCCGTAGAGCGCCAGGGCGATCGCCGTGGTCACGAGCGAGCCGCGCAGCACGGCGATGCGCGAGGTACGTCGCGCCACCGCGGGCAACGTCACCGCACCGATCACCGCGCCCACGCCCTGAGCGGCGACCAGCCACGCGACGCCGGTCCGTCCGGCGTGCAACGTCTGGATGGCCATGGCCGGCACGAGCGCGATGAACGGGCTCGCGATCAGCGCGACGGTGCCGATACCGATGATCGGATAGCGGCAGCCCTTGACCGACCACGCCCGGACCGCGCCGTACTTCGTCTCGGACCACACGCGCAGTGACGTCGTGGGCTTCGGCCGGGTCGCCGAACGCACGAAGGAGAACATCACCACGACGAACACGAAGGAGGCGGCGTTGATCGCGAAACAGACGCCGGGCGAGGCGAAGGCCAGCGTCACACCGGCGAGCAGCGGACCGATGATCCGACCGAGGTTGAACTGCGCCGACGAGAGAGACACCGCGGCGAGTACCTCGTCGCGATCGACGAGGTCCGGCAATAACGACTGCCACGCCGCCCACGACGCCGAACTGGCGAGGCCCTCGACGATCGCGAGGTAGCACGCCAACTGCGGCGTCAGGTGATGGGTCAAGGCGGCCGTCGCGAGCGCGCTCGCGGTCAGGGTCATCACCAGGTTGTTCGCCTGGATCCATCGTTGTCGCACGACCCGGTCGGCGATCACCCCGCCGAGCGGCGCGCCGATCAGCGCCGGGGTCCACGCGCACACCGTCAAGAGTCCGAGCCACAGTGCGTCGTGCGTCGTCTCGGTCAGGTAGACCCCGAGGGCGACTGTCTGCATCCAGGTGCCCGTTGAGGAGACGAACGACGAGGTGAGCGACAGGGCGAAACTCCGGTGACGAAGCGGCGCGAACGACGCAGAAGCCATCACGCAACGCTAACGTTCGCCGGCGACGTCACCCCGTCGGCCGGCGACTATTCGTCGCGGTGCTTGCGCCGCGGTCGAAGGGCGAACCACCAGACCGAGATGATCGAGGCCAGCGCGCCGAGGACCCCGATCGTGGACTTGACGCCCTTGCCCTTCTGGTTTTCGGCCATGACCCATCGTAACGAGCGAAACGCCGGGGACAACGTCCCCGGCGTTTCTGCTGAATCGACTACTTAGATCGCTTGGTGCGCCTCGACGGCGAGCTCGATCACGATCGTGTTGCCGACGACCAGGCTGCCGTTCTCTAGTGCGCTGCCAAAGGTGATCCCGAAGTCACGTCGGTCGAACTCGGCCCGGGCTTCGAAGCCGGTGACCGAGACGCCGGGCGTCATCGAGGGTCCGGTCCCGAGGTACTCGAGGTCGAAGGTGACGGGCTTGGTGACGCCCTTGATGGTGAGGTCGGCCTCGACCACGTAGTCGTTACCCTTGGCGCTCACCTTGGTGGACTTGAGCGTCAGTGTCGGGTAGGTCTCGTACTCGAGGAAGTCCGGGCTCTTGAGGTGCGCGTCGCGCATCTCGTTGTCGGTCGTGATGCTGGCGGCCTGGACCGTCGCTTCGACGCTCGAGCCGGCCGGCGTGTCGCCGATGGTGATCACGCCGGCGAAGTCGGTGAAGCGTCCGCGGACCTTGGAGGCCACGAGGTGACGGGCGACGAAACCAATGGTCGAGTGAACCGCGTCGACGTTGTAGGTGCCGGGGGTGGGCAGGTTGCTGGTGGCAACCTCGGTCAGTGGGGAACTGGTCATTTCGAATCTCCTGTGTTTTCTATGCACTCAATGTGCTTGGCCCAGTATACTTGCTTACGCAACTACTTGTCAAGCAATAATTGTTAGGCGAAGTACATGGTATACTTTTCCCATGAGTTTGCAGACCAATTCCTGCCCCTCCGGTGATGAGAAGGTCCAACTCTTCGGCCTGCTCCTCGAAACCAACGCCCGTCTGTCACGATCGCTGGGCCTGGAGTTGGAGGCCCAGTGTGAGCTTCCTCTCCCCTGGTTCGACGTGCTGTTGCAGCTGCGGCGCTCGCCCGAAGGCCGGCTGAAGATGAACGAGATCGCCGACGCGATCGTGCACTCGAGTGGCGGCACGACACGACTCATCGACCGGATCGAAGAGGCCGGCTACGTCGCGCGTCAGAGCTGTCCGAGCGATCGACGCGCCATCCACGTCGCCATCACCGACGCCGGGAGCGCGAAACTCGACGAAGCACTCACCGTGCATCTCGAGTACCTGGACGAGAGTCTCGCGAAACAGCTCACCGAGAGCGAACGCGTGACGCTCGCTGGGTTGCTCACGAAACTCAACGCGTCGCGTTAACCCTTCGCGACCCAGGCCCTCGCCTCGCGTTCGTCGTCGAGCTCCAGCGGCGTGCCATCGCCCCAACCCGAGCCGGTGATCACTTCGACGGCCAACACCTCGCTCGCCAGCGTCGCGAAACCGTCGGCGAGATCGTCCAAGCCCGCGACGTGCAACACGATGCGATCGGCCACGTCGAGCCCAGAGTTCTTGCGTAGGTCCTGCACCTGGCGGATGACGTCGCGCAAGAAGCCCCGTCGTCGTAGTTCGTCGGTGAGCGTGAGGTCGAGGGCGATGACCTCACCGCCGTCGCGCGACACGGCGTAACCCTCTTGCCCCTTCACCCGTAGTTCGATGTCCTCGGCACCCAGTTCGAACGTGCCCGAGGAGAGCGTGACGCGCAGCGAACCACCCGATTCGAGGGTCTCGGCGGCGGCGACGGAGTCCAGCGCCGCCAAGGCGGGCTTCAACTCCTTGACGGCCTCGCCGAGTCGCGGACCCACGGTGCGAAAATTGGGCACCAGTTCGAAGGACAGCACGTTGGCGAGGTCCGTCGCGTACTCCAGGTGATCGACGTTGAGTTCGTCCTCCACCACGCCGGCCGGCGGCGTCGCCGAGAGGTTCGGCAAGAACACGAGGGCTCGCGCGAGCGGTTGGCGAACCTTCACGCCGGCCTCGGCGCGCGCCGCGCGTCCGAGCGACGTCAGTCGACGCGCGACGGCCATCGACTCCTCGAGTGCGACGTTGCGGCGCTCCGGCTCACCGATCGGCCAGTCGCTCAGGTGCACTGAGTCGGTCGGCGCGACGTCGAACAGTTCAGCGTAGAGACGCTCGGCGATGAAGGGACAGAACGGCGCGAGGAGGTACGTCACTCGTCGCAGGACGTCCAACAACGTCGCCTGCGCGGCCAGGGAGTCCGAACGCGGCGCGTTCGGGTCGGTGCGCCAGAAGCGTCGACGGGTGCGTCGAACGTACCAGTTCGACACGTCGTCGATGAGTTCGGTCAGCGCGTTCGTCGCGCCGAGTGGCTCGTAGCCGTCGAGGGCGCTCGTGACCGCCACGGTCACGCTCTCGAGTCGTGAGAGGATCCACTGGTCGATCGCGGCGCGATCGGTCGGCGCGGGGATCTCCGGGTCGGCCGGATCGAAGTTGTTGATCGAGGCGTAGAGCGTGAAGAAACTGAAGGTGTTCCAGAGCGTGGCCAGCGTCTCGCGCAGCGAGGCGTCGATCGCGCGGAAACTCGTTCGGGTGGAGGACCACGGCGAGCCCTGAGAGAACATCCACCAGCGCAGTGGATCGGCGCCGCGCGTGTTCAATACCTCCCAGGGGTCGATCACGTTGCCGACCGACTTGCTCATCTTCTTGCCGTTCTCGTCGACGATGAGGCCGAGGCACAACACGTGCTCGTACGGCGTGGCCCCGAAGACCAGCGTGTTCACCGCGAGGAGCGTGTAGAACCACCCGCGCGTCTGGTCGATCGCCTCGACGATGAGCTGCGCCGGGAACTGCATGGCCTCGGCGCTCCCCTCGACGTGCGGATAGCCGACCTGCGCCGCGGGCATGGACCCGGCGTCGAACCACGCGTCGATGACCGCCTCCTCGCGTCGCGCCTCCTTGGCGCACGTGCGACACGGCACGACGACCTCGTCGATGCCCGGGCGATGCGGGTCGAGGTCGCCGAGGTCGCGTCCGGCGAGCGCCGACAGTTCGGCCAGTGATCCGACGCAGGTGAAGTGATCGTCGGGACAGCGCCAGACGGGCAGCGGCGTCCCCCAGAATCGGTCGCGCGACAGGGCCCAGTCGACGTTGTTGTCCAACCAGTTGCCGAAACGGCCGTCGCGGATGTGCTCGGGGTGCCAGTCGATGGTCGCGTTCTCGGCGAGCAGCTTCTCGCGGAACTGGCTCGTCGCGACGTACCAACTGGGCTTGCCCCAGTAGATGAGGACCGTCCCACATCGCCAGCAGTGCGGGAGCGAGTGGTTGTAGTCCTGGCGGCGGATCAGAGACCCGCGCCGATCAAGCTCGTCGTTGATGGCGTGGTTCGCGACGCGGACGTCCTGGCCCTCGAGCCAGGGGATCTCGGCGGTGAACTTGCCGTCCGGTCCGACCGGATTCACCGTCGGCAGACCGTGGTCGCGCGCGACCTGACGGTCAATCTCGCCGAAGGCCGGTGCCTGATGCACCAGCCCGGTGCCCTCTTCGATCGTCACGTAGTCCGCGAGCACGACGTAACAGGCGTCCACGTCGGCCGGCAGCGCGGCGTCGGTGAACGGTCGCTCGTAGTGAACGCCCTCGAGCGCCGACCCGGGGAACGTCGCGCTCGCCGTGGCGCCGACGCCGAAGACCGACTCGACGAGTTCGGCCGCGACGACGGTCCCGTCGACCAGCGCGTAGGTGATCTCGGGGTTGACGGCGACCGCGACGTTCGAGAGCAACGTCCAGGGCGTCGTCGTCCACACCGCCAGGTGCGTCGCGCCGGCGAGGTCGTGGGCGTCGGCGTCCGTGAGTCGGAATCGGACGTAGGAGCTCTCGTCGACCTCGTCGGTGTAGACCTCGGGCTGTCCGAGTTCGTGGCTCGACAGCGCCGTGCCGCAGCGCGGGCAGTACGGGATGACCTTCAAGTCCTCGTATAAGAGGCCGTGATCGAAGAGCTGTTGGAGGTGCCACCAGACCGACTCGACGTACTCCGTATGGAACGTGTAGTACGCGTGCTCCATGTCGGTCCAGTACCCGATGCGATCCGTGAGTCGCTCGAAGTCGCCGACGAACGTGAGCACCGATTCGCGGCACAACCGCGTGAACTCCTCGATGCCAACCTGTTCGACGATCGCCTTCTTGCCCGAGATGCCGAGTTGCCGTTCCACCTGGACCTCGACCGGCAGGCCGTGGGTGTCCCAGCCCGCCCGTCGCGCGACGAAACGTCCCTGCATCGTCTGGTACCGACAGAAGAGGTCCTTGTAGACGCGCGCCCAGACGTGGTGGAGTCCGGGTACGCCGTTGGCCGTCGGCGGGCCTTCGTAGAAGACCCACGGCTCGGCGCCTTCGCGGTGTTTCATGGAGCGAGCGAAGACGTCGTTGGTCCGCCAGCGAGCCAATTCGGCCTCTTCAAGGGCCACAAAGTCCAGTTCAGCGCTGACGGGGCGAAACACGTATCTCCTTCAATGAGTCACAACATCGTACTGAACGAAGAACGCCCGTTTGACCGACCCCTACGATGTCCACGTGATTCCCGTCACCGTGAACGCCGAATCCATCGACTCGAGTGGCGCGCTCGCGATCCTGTACGCGGCGAGTGACGAACTCCAACAACGCTACGGCGGCGACGGTGACAACGCGCACCTCAACGTCGACGAGCTGCGACCACCACGCGGACTCTTCCTCGTCGCGCGGTTCGAACGCCACCTCGTTGGCGGCGTCGGGCTACGCGCGATCGGCGAACCGAAACTCCACTTCGCCGAAGTGAAACGACTCTGGGTTCGACCAGACCTGCGCCGAGGTGGCGTCGGTCTCACCCTGATGAACGAGATCGAGATCGGCGCGAGGGAGCTCGGGTACGTGACGCTCTTCCTCGAGACCGGTACGGCTCAACCGGAGGCGCTGTCGCTCTACGCATCGACCGGCTGGACCGAGATCGAACGGTACCCGGTGGGCGTCTTCAGTCATCCACGCGCGCATCGGTTCAAGAAGGATCTCTAGGCGAACTGTTCGTCGAGCCAGGTCGGTGACAGTTCGTCGAGCGATGCCAACACCAGATCGGCCAACAAGAACTCGACGGCGCCGCGGTCTTCAGGCGAGGGGACGGCGACCACGCGCATGCTCGCGGCGCGCGCGGCGATCACACCGGAGGCGGCGTCCTCGAAGACCAGACAGCGCGTCGGCTCGACGCCGAGCGAGGCCGCGGCGCTGAGGAAGACCGCGGGGTGCGGCTTGCCGTAGGGCTCGGATTCGGCCGAGCTGACCGAGGCGAATCGGTCGGTCAAGTCGAAGTGAGCGAGAGAGCGCCGTATCAACGACAGCGGCGTGGAACTGGCGAGGGCGATCGGACCGCGCGCACTCGTGAGTTCGATCGCGCGAATCGCGCCGGGCAGGAGTCGACCATCGGATTCGACGAGTGCGCCGACGCGCTCGAGGAGCATCTCGACGACCTCGTCGGTGTTCGGTCCGTTCCAGGGATAGCGCGCGTACCAGTCGTCGACGACGTCGCTGACGAAGATGCCCTTGGTCGAGCGGTTCTCGCTCTCGGAGAGCGGGACGCCGAGGGAGCCGAAGATCTCCACCTCGGCCTTATGCCACAGGACTTCGGAGTCGATCAGGAGGCCGTCCATGTCGAACAACGTGGCCGCAATACTCACCCGGCAACTCTGGCACACAAGCCATCTAGGGTTCGGGGTATGACAACCGTGCGAGCCCTCGAAGCCCACGACGTGGACCAGGTCGTCACGCACATCGCCGATCGACTGGCCCTCGACGCACGAATCCAACCGCTGGTGAACCCGACCATCTCGACGCAACTGCTGGCCGATTCACTGCGCGCGGCGGCCGGTCAGACGTGGGTCGCCGAACGCGACGGCGTCGTCGTCGGTCACCTCTACGGCGCGATGTTGGAGAGTGAGATCTACGGCAACGGCGTGTGGATCGGTCCGGACGGCGCCTCGTACGACAACACCGACACGTTGAGCGACCTCTACAGCGCGGCCGGCGCGACGTGGATCGAACACGGGGCGCTGGAACACTACGTGTGGACCATCGACGACCTGGCCTCGACCCAGCCCTGGTACGAACTGGGATTCGCGCGCATGCACATGCGCGGTGTCCTAGCCCTCGACGCCCGTCGCGAACATCCATTCCCGGATGGCTACGCGCTGCGTCGTGGTGGCGTTCAAGACATCGAGATCGCGGTGGCACTGGACGACGAACTCGACGCGGTCCAACGCGTCGGTCCCAGCTTCTCGATTGGGCTTGACCACTCATCGAAACGTGAAGACCTCTTGGAGAGCCTCGAGGACCCCGAGGTGCACCACTACATCGTCGAGTTCGGTGACCTCGCCATCGCCCAGTGCATCACGTTTCCCTTACCGCATCGGCGCGGATCCTTCGAACACACCCTCCACCTGAGCGCGGTCACCGTCGACGCCGGGCATCGCTACCTCGGCGTGGGCACGGCGATGGTCGACGCCGCGCTCTCTCACGCGTTCGACGCCGGCTTCTCGTACGTCGAGACGAACTGGCGCGTGACGAATCGAAGGGCGAGGAACTACTGGATCGGCTACGGGTTCGCGCCGACGTACGTGCGCCTACACCGCACGATCGGACTCGGTTAGTTCAGCGCCGCTTCGATCGCGCTCACGAGGATCGGATCCTCCGGAGTCACCAGCGGCGCGAAGCGTTGCACCGAACCGTCGGGCGAGATCAGAAACTTCTCGAAGTTCCAGCGAACGTCACCGGAGTAGCCCTCGGCGTCGGCGGTCTGCTTCAATTCGGCGTAGATCGGGTTCTGGTCCTCACCGTTGACGTCGATCTTCTCGAACAGCGGGAAGGTCACGCCGTAGGTCGTCGAGCAGAACGTCTGGATCTCCTCGGCCGTACCGGGCTCTTGTCCGGCGAACTGGTTGGAGGGGAATCCGACGACGCTGAAGCCACGACCCTCGTAGGTCTTCTGCAACTTCTCGAGCCCCTCGTACTGCGGGGTCAGGCCGCATTTGGAGGCGACGTTGACGACGAGGACGGTCTTGCCGGCGTACGGCGCGAGCGAACTCGGCTCACCATCGAGGGTGTGAACGGGGATGTCATAAATGGTCATGGCGAGACACTATCGGTCGCCTCAGGAAGACGGCGCGTCGTAGGCTGCACGCGTGCGCTGCGTCGTCATCCGTGAACAGAAACTCGAGGTTGACGAGCGAGAGACGCCGGAACCGGGTCCGAACGACGTCGTCGTCGCGGTTCGCGGCGCCGGGATCAACGCAGCCGACCTCATGCAACGTGACGGCTACTACCCCGCGCCTGAGGGTTGGCCCGTCGACGTGCCGGGCATGGAACTGGCCGGAGTCGTGAGCGCCGTCGGCGAGCGCGTCCACGAACCGCTGCTCGGTCGACGGGTCTGCGCCATCGTCGGTGGCGGCGCGCAGGCGACGCACTGCCTGGTCCCCGCAGAGCACCTGCTCTTCGTACCTGATCACGTCAGTTGGGATCAGGCCGGGGGCTTTCCCGAGGCCTTCACGACCGCCCACGACGCGCTCGTGACCCAGGGGCACCTCAGCGCCGGCGAACGGGTGCTGATCTCCGGGTCGACCGGCGGCGTCGGCGTCGCCGCCGTGCAGATCGCCCACGCGCTCGGCGCCCACGTGATCGCCGTCACGCGAACCAGTGAGCACCACGAGCGGTTGCGCGAGTGCGGCGCCGACGAGACCGTCACGCTCGATCAGGTCGGCGAGGTCGGTCGCGTCGACGTGATCCTCGAACTGATCGGTGCGGCGCACTTGAGCGTCGCACAAAATCTCCTCAACCCGTTCGCTCGAGTGGTGGTCATCGGTATCTCGGGTGGCGGGAGCCGCGTCGACGTCGACCTGCGGGCGTTCATGGGCTCGCGTTCCACGTTGACCGGCTCGACGCTGCGATCGAGATCGCGCAGGGAAAAGGCTGAGGTCGCCGATCGCGTGAGCCAGACGCTCGTCCCGCGCTGGCGCACGGGGGAGGTGCACGTGCCGGTCGCTCAGAGCTTCGCGCTCGAAGCGGTCGCCGACGCCTACGACTACTTCGCCCGACCGGGCAAGTTCGGCAAGGTAGTCCTGCGGATCGAGGAGTGACCATTAGTTTTTGTTGGTGAACGCATCGGTTCCTCGACCGCATCCGAGTCGTTGCGACCCGACGCGCTCAGACTACGCGGCCATCATCGAAGCGCACGAGGCGGCGACTCGGGCCGGAGAGGCGACGTACCGCGATCCGTCCTCGGGACTCATGGTCTTGACCGCCGCCACGCACCTGGCGCGCGGCAACTGTTGTGAGAGTGGCTGTCGCCACTGCCCCTACGTCGAGGCCGGGTAGACCTCGGGCGCCGCCTCGTCGTGTTGCCCGAGGTGGTGCCTATCGATGTTCACGAGTGCGAAGAACAGGATCGCGGCGATGAACAGCATCAGGGATCCGAACCGGAATGATTCGTCGTAGCCGTGGACGTGGGCCGTGGCGATCAACAACAACTTCGCCTTCGCCGTCAATACCGGGCGCGAATGTTTCAGAGCCGCCACCAAGAACGCCGTCCCGCTCGAGACAACGATGGTGTTGGCGATCGCCGTGCCGAAGGATCCACCGATCTGTTGGGACGTCGTCAGTACCGCCGACGCGGCACCGGTGTCGTCCGGTCGCACGTTGAAGAGCGCCGTGGAGGCGATCGACACGAAGGCGATGCCCAGTCCCAGGCTGGTGACGATCATCGCCGGCATGACGGCCGACAGGTAGGAGCTGTCGACCTTGATGAACGAGAGGTAGAGCAACCCGAGTGCCGCCATCAGGTTGCCGATGGTCGCCAGCGGTCGCGGTCCGACCTTGGGGAGCCACTGACTGGTCATGCCGGCCGCCAGGATGATGCCCACGGAGAACGGCATGAACAACAGTCCGGTCTTGATGGCCGAGTACTGCTCGACGTTCTGAAAGTAGAACGTCATGAAGAGGAACATGCCGAAGAGTCCGAGACCGACGAACAGTTGCGCGAGGAACGCGCCGGCGCGCACCCGATCGGTGATGAGTCGCAGCGGCAGTAACGGTTCCCTGATGCGACGCTCGATCAAGAAGAAGACCAAGAGCAGGAACGCACCGAGCACCAGATACGGCCACGCGCTCGTCGAACCCCAGCCGTCGGTCGAGGCCTGGGAGACACCGAAGACGACGCTCAGCATGCCGGCCGTCGCGGTGAGCGCCCCCGGGACGTCGTAGTGCGGATGACCCTCGACCTTGGATTCGCGAACGTTCGGAACGGCGAGGGTGAAGGCGATGAGGGCCATGGGGGTGTTGACGAAGAGACACCAGCGCCAGGAGAGGTACTGCGTCAAGAGTCCACCAGCGATGAGCCCGATGGCGCCGCCCACGCCGGCCAAGGCGCCGTAGACCGCGAAGGCCTTAGCCCGTTCCTTGGAGTCCGTGAACGTCACCGAGATGAGCGACAACGCCGCCGGGGCGAGCAGTGCGCCAAAGAGCCCCTGCACGGCTCGAGCCCCGAAGAGCCACTGTTGGTTCTGGGCGAAGCCACCGAGTAGTGAGGCACCGGCGAAACCGAGCAGCCCGATGAGGAACGACCGCTTGCGGCCCATGTAGTCACCGATTCGTCCACCGAGCAGCAGAAAGCCTCCGAAGGTCAGGGTGTAGGCGGTGATGGCCCACTGGTAGTTCTTCTGAGCGATCGCCAAGCCGCCGAGCACCTTGGGCAGCGCGGCGTGCGGCAGTGCGATGTTGACGATCGAGGCGTCGAGGATCACCATCAACTGCGCGATGCCGATCACCACGAGCGCGAACCAACGCCGAGGATCGGGCGTTTCGGCGTGAACGACGTGGCTGACTGAAGCGTCCGACATTATTTCCCCCGTGCGGTGTTAAGTAAGAGATCCAGAGACGGCCGCAACGCCCATCGGGCCGTCGTCGATTACAGGAGCGAGCGTAGCGGACTGAAGGGCACACCCAGGGACTCGGCCACGGGTCCGTAGGTGACGGCGCCCTCGACCACGTTGACACCTTCGGCGAGCGCGTCGTCGGCCACGACGGCTTCGCGCCAACCGTGACGCGCGAGTTCCATGGCGTAGGGCAACGTCGCGTTCGAGAGCGCGTAGGTCGACGTGTACGGAAACGCGCCCGGCATGTTGGCGACGCAGTAGAAGATCGATCCGTTGACCTCGAAGACGGGGTCGGAGTGCGTGGTCGGGTGGGTCGCTTCGAAGCAACCTCCCTGGTCGACCGAGATATCGACGAGGACCGAGCCGGGGCGCATTCGCGCCACCAAATCGTTGCTCACCAACTTGGGCGCCTTGGCGCCGACGACGAGCACGGCGCCGATGACGATGTCGGCCTCGAGGCAGGCCTCCTCGATCGCCAGCGTCGACGACGCGATGGTCTGCACCCGTCCGTCGAAGTGGATGTCGACCTGACGAAGACGTTCGAGGTTGCGATCGAGGATCTTCACGTTGGCGTGCAGTCCGGCTGCCATGGTGGCGGCCGCGAGTCCCGAGACGCCGGCACCGATGACCACGACGTTCGCCGGAGCGACGCCGGGTACGCCGCTGATCAGCGTCCCGTGTCCCCCGCCCGGACGCATGAGGTGATGGGCGGCCATCAGCGGCGCCATCCGACCCGCGACCTCGCTCATCGGGGTGAGGAGCGGGAGCGAGTTGTCGCGCAACCGCACGGTCTCGTAGGCGATGGCGACGTTATTCGCGGCGACCAGCGCGTCGGTGCACTCGCGCGACGCGGCGAGGTGGAGGTACGTGAAGAGCACCTGCTTCTTGTGGAGGCCCAGTCGGTGGTACTCCGCAGCGACCGGTTCCTTCACCTTCATGAGCAGTTCGCTCCCCGACCAGACGTCGTCGGCCGAATCGACGATCGTGGCACCGTTGGCCACGTAGTCCGCATCGGCGATCGAGGAGCCGACGCCCGCCCCTCGTTCGATGAGGACCCGGTGACCGGCACCGGTCAGCTCGCGCGCACCCGCGGGCGTCAGCGCCACGCGGTACTCGTCGGTCTTGATCTCTTTCGGTACGCCGATGATCATCGTTGATCACCCTTTCTGCTCTTTAGGGCCCCATCCACCGTAGCCACTCGTCGCGCTCACGCGCTGGGTCGCGACGACCCGCGGTCACTGTTCATGATGATCGACGTCTCGCCGATTGATGCGTCGATTGTTCGACCACTTACGACTCGATGTTGTGCATCACGTGCTTGACGCGCGTGTAGTCCTCGAAGCCGTACATCGAGAGGTCCTTGCCGTAGCCGGAACGCTTGAAACCGCCGTGGGGCATCTCGGCGACGAGCGGGATGTGCGTATTGACCCACACACAGCCGAAGTCGAGGTCCCGCGTGAAGCGCATGGCCCGTCCGTGGTCACTGGTCCACACCGAAGAGGCCAGCCCGTAGTCGACGCCATTGGCCCAGGCGAGCGCTTCGGCCTCGTCACTGAACTTCTGCACCGTGATGACCGGTCCGAAGATCTCACTCTGAATCATCTCGTCGTCCTGGTGCAGGTCGGCGACCACCGTCGGCTCGATGAAATAGCCCGCGTCGCCGACCTGATGGCCCCCGGCCGCGACTGTCGCGTGTCCCGGCGAGCGAGCGAGAAATCCGGTGACGCGCTGGAACTGGTTCACGTTGTTGACCGGTCCGAAGAGCGCGTCGTCGTTGTCCGGCGGGCCGATGACGGTGTTCCTCGCCTGTTCGGCGAGCGCGTCCACGAAGTCCCCGTAGACCTTGGGCCCGGCCAGTACGCGCGTCGCCGCGGTGCAGTCCTGACCGGCGTTGAAGTAGCCGGCCACGGCGATGTTCTCCACGGCCGAGGCGATGTCGACGTCGTCAAAGACGATGACCGGTGCCTTGCCGCCCAACTCCAGGTGCACGCGCTTCAGCGTCTGGGAAGCGCTCGCGGCCACTTCCATGCCCGCGCGCACCGATCCGGTGACCGACACCATCGCCGGTATCGCGTTCTCGACGAGCGCCCGACCGGTGTCGCGGTCACCACACACGACGTTGAAGACGCCGGGGGGCAGGACCTCGGCCATGAGCTGGGCCATCAACACCGTGGAGGCCGGCGTCGAGTCGCCCGGCTTCAACACCATCGTGTTGCCGGCCGCGATCGCCGGCGCCCACTTCCATACGGCCATCATCATCGGGTAGTTCCACGGCGTCACCGCGCCGCAGACACCGATCGGCTCGCGTCGGACGTAGCTGGTCATGCCCTCCATGTACTCCGCGGCGCCGCGGCCCTCCAAGAGCCGGGCGGCGCCGGCGAAGAATCGGATCTGGTCGATCATCGGCGGGATCTCTTCGCTCATCGTGAGCGCGATTATCTTCCCGCAGTTCTCGGCTTCGACGGCGACGAGCTCTTCGGCGTGCGCCTCGAGGATGTCGGCGATCTGTTGAAGCGCCCGACTGCGCTGCGCTGGCGTCGTGCGCCTCCAGCCCTGGAACGCCGTGTTCGCCACTTGTAGGGCGGCGTCGACGTCGGCGGCGTTCGAGACCGGCATCTCGGCGAAGGGCTCCCCGGTCGCGGGGTTGATGAGTTCGACGTACTTTTTGCTCTTGGGAGCAACGGCCTCGCCCCCGACAAAGTTCTCCAAACGACGCATGATTCCCTCCGTGTCACGCAGCGCCTCTGGGCGCAGCCCTGAGCCACTCTGCCAGAGATTGCCCAGGTCCCGCAACCTAAACCGAAGATATAAGTCCCTGTGAACGAAAAAAACGACGCATTCCGTCGTCGCAGACCCCTATACTGTCTGTATCCGCAGCATGGGGGCCCTCGGGTTACTGCGCTGGGAGTGACCAATGCCAGCGACCAAACCACTTCGTGAGACCAAGAAGAGCGCCGAGCGCTCGAACCCGGAAGTGAATTCCTCCGCGCCAAATGGTCTCGACACGATCGATCGACAGATCATCAGCCACCTCCAGCGTGACGGTCGCCGCGCCTACGGCGCCATCGCCGCCGAGGTCGGACTGTCCGAAGCGGGTGTGCGACGTCGCGTGCAACGCCTCAAAGACTCCGGCGTCATGCAGATCGTCGCGATCACCGATCCACTGCAACTCGGGTACGGGCGCGAGGCCCTCATCGGGATTCGCGTGCACGGCGACGTACGGCTCGTCGCCGACAAGATCGCCTCGATCGATGAGGCGAACTACGTCGTCATGACCGCAGGCAGCTTCGACATCATCGCCGAAGTCATCGCCGTCGACGACGACGCACTCGTCCACCTCTTGAATGACTCGATTCGGAGCATTCCCGGGGTGACGGAAGTTGAGACATTTCTGTATTTGAAGCTTTCAAAGCAGACATACGTATGGGGGACCAAGTGACGTTGGAAACGATTAGCGACGGCATTGAATTCACGGACGAACGACACGCGAGTCACGACTTCTCCGAGCGCGCGCGGCGCCATCTCTGGCTCCAGATGTCGCGTATGGGGGCCTACGACGAGCAGTCCGAGGTACCGATCATGGTGCGCGGCGAAGGTACGCGGGTCTACGACGCCAACGGGACCGAGTACTTCGACGGACTCTCGGGACTCTTCACGAACATGCTCGGGCACGGTCGCGCCGACATCGCCGCCGCGGCGGCCGAGCAGATGACGACGATGGCCTTCTTCCCCCTGTGGACCTACGCCCACCCCAAAGCCATCGAACTCGCCGAGAAGATCGCGAGCCTCGCGCCGGGCGACCTCAACCGTGTGTTCTTCACCACCGGCGGCGCTGAGGCGAACGAGAGCGCGTGGAAACTCGCGCGTCAGTACCACAAGATGCGCGGCGACACCGATCGCTACAAGGTCATCAGTCGGGACGTCGCCTATCACGGCACCACGCTGGGTGCGCTCACGATCACGTCCCTCGAGCCCTACCGCCAGCCGTTCGAGCCGTTGGTCCCCGGCGCCGTGAAGGTGCCGGCGGTCAACTTCTATCGCGCCGAGCAGTACGGCGACGACTTCGAGGCCTTCGGTCTCTGGCAGGCCCACCAAATCGAAGAGGCGATCTTGCGCGAAGGTCCCGAGACCGTCGCCGCGGTCTTCTTGGAACCGGTCCAAAACGCCGGAGGCTGCTTCACGCCCCCGCCGAACTATTGGCGCTCGGTGCGCGAGATCTGTGACCGCTACGGCGTGATCCTCGTCTCGGACGACGTCATCTGCGCGTTCGGTCGACTCGGCGCCTGGTTCGGCGGTGAGAAGTACGACTACGTGCCCGACATCATCACCTGCGCCAAGGGCATCACCGCGGGCTACGCCCCGCTCGGCGCGATGATCGTCTCGGACCGTCTGGCCGAGCCCTTCCAGCACGGCGACGCGTCGTTCGTCCACGGCTTCACCTGGTCCGGACACCCGGTCTCGTGCGCCGTGGCTCTCAAGAGCATCGAGATCATGGAGAACGAGCAGGTGCTCGAGAACGTGAGGGCCAACCAGGACTACTTCCGTCAGAGCCTCCTGGACCTGAAGGACATCCCGATCGTGGGCGACGTGCGCGGCACGGGTTATTTCTGGGGCGTGGAACTGGTGAAGAACCAGGAGACCAAGGAGACGTGGGCCGGCGAGGACGCCGAACGGCTTCTTCGCGGATACGTCTCGCCCGAGATGTTCCGACGCGGTTTGATCTGTCGCTCCGACGACCGCGGCGACCCCGTCGTCCAGCTCGCACCACCACTGATCTCGACGCGGGCCGATATCGACTTCATGGTGGGCACCATGCGCGAGGTCTTCACCGGAGCCGTCAAGTTCATCTGATCGTGGCGCCATCACAGTCGCTGTGGTGGTCGTCGTTGGACCCGGTTGTGCCACGACCGGTCCTGCAGCGACACCTGGACGTTGACGTGGCAATCGTCGGAGGCGGATTCACTGGACTATGGACCGCGCGTGAACTCCTGCGGCGAGACGGCGGCCTCCGCGTCGCCGTGTTCGAGAAAGAGGTGTGCGGTTTCGGCGCCTCCGGTCGAAACGGTGGTTGGGCGTCGGGACTCTTCCCACTGAGCAACGCCAGCGTCATCCGCCGTTACGGCCGCGAGTCGTTCGACCATCAGCGCCACGTCCTCCAAGACGCCGTGCGCGAACTCGGCTCGTGCGCGCGAGACGACCTCATCGACGCGCGCTTCGTCCACGGTGGCACGATGACGTTCGCGAGAAGCGAGATCCAGCGCGCGCGACTCCTCGATGAACTCTCCGCGGCGCGCGACGTCGGGATCGGCGACGGCGACCTCGCGTGGCTCGACGAAGCGGAACTCGGCGCGCACGGGCGTGTCGCCGGCGCGCTCGGCGCGCTCTTCTCACCACACTGCGCCCGCATCGACCCGGCGCGACTCGTGCGCGGACTCGCCGACGTCGACGAGCAGCTCGGCGCCGTGATCTTCGAACACACCGCGGTCACTCGGATCATTCCGGGGCGCGCGGGCCGTCGCGCCGAGGTCGTCACGATCGGCGCGAACGTGCACGCCGACTACGTCATACGCGCGACCGAAGGCTTCACACCGAATCTGCCGCGTGAACGACGCACCATCGTGCCGCTCTACTCGTTGATGATCGCGACCGAACCGCTCTCGAGTGACTTCTGGGATGAGGCGGGCTTTGCCCACTGCGAGACGTTCGCCGACGACCGCCACCTCATCATCTACGGCCAGCGTACCGATGACGGACGTATCGCCTTCGGTGGCCGCGGTGCGCCGTATCACTTCGGCTCCTCGGTCGAGGCGCGATTCGACACCAACCACAAGGTCTTCATGAATCTCGAAGCCACGTTGCGAGAGCTCTTCCCGTCGATGAACGGGTCCATCACCAACGCCTGGGGCGGTCCCCTCGCGATGCCCCGGGACCACGCGCCCTTCGTGCGCGTCGACTTCGACTCGGGCCTCGCCTCGGCCGGCGGTTACACCGGCGACGGCGTCGTCCTCAGTCGCGTGGCCGCGAGTGCCCTCGCCGATCTGATCACGTCACCGGACACGCAGAGCGCCTTCACGCGCCTGCCCTTCGTGCAACGCACCGGGAAGCGCTGGGAGTTCGAGCCGTTTCGATGGATCGGCATCAACGCGGGACTCGCTCTCGCGAACTGGGCCGACCGCGTCGAGACCGAGCACGGCACGGTGAGCCGCGCGAGCCGTTGGCTCGATCGCCTCGTCGACTGACGTCTAGCGCAGGATGTTGACGGCGCGCGCCGCGACCACGGCGATCGTGACGAGCGACACGATCGATTCCATCGTGAAGAGCACCTTCATGCGGCACGTCAGGGGCATGGCGTCGGCCGGCGCGAAGCTCGTGCCGTTCGCGAACGAGGTGTAGAGGTAGTCGGTGAATCGGGGGCGCCAGTTCTCCGGCGCCAGGTGCGGGTTCTCCAACTGCGGGAACTGCAGGTCGATCACGAGTTTCTCGCCCGAGGCTCGGCGATGGGGTCCGCCGCGGTCGATCTCCCAGAACCACAGGCCGTAGAGGATGACGTTGGTCAACCACACCGCGACCGCGGAGTAGATCAGCTTTCGACCCTGCGAGACCTCGCTCACCAGCAGGTGGTGCACGAGCAACACCATGGACGTGATGTTCGCGGCCGTGACCAGCGCGATGAGGCCGAGCGTGACCTGGCGGATCCACGCGCTCTCGTCGGGGTGACGGTGTCGACGCGCGGAGAGCGGTCCGAGCGGCAACGCCACGAGCACCGGCAGCAACCAGTGTGGCCCGACCACCAGCCGATCGGGCAAGAGCACGTAGAGCGCGACACACACCACCAAGGCAATCGACGCGGGCCAGCGCGGCTCAAGGCGGCCGGTGTCGACGTCACTCAACTTACTTGCGCGCTCCCCTGCGCCAAGGACGAGAAGTTCTCGGGCAACAGCAGTGTGGCGAGAGTGGTCGAGGAGAACAGTTGGCGCAGTGACGAGACCTTGAGGGGATTGACGTCACCCGGCGGCGGGGCGGCGATCGTCGTGCGCCTGTTGTACGAGAGGACCTGCACCGTGAACTTGCTCATGTCGTGGCGCGTACGTGACGTCATCGTCGCGCCCGTCACCTCACCACCGCTTCCGGTGGTCACGGTGATGTCCAACGAGCCGAGCACCGTCTTTCGGGGGCTGCCGAGCACGTTCGTGAGAGGGACCTCGTTGTTCGAGAAGTCGTAGGTCTTGGAGTAGCCGCTCTTCGTGACCGTCTCGTGATGGAAGCTCTTGATGAGCGCCAGGTCCGGCCCGGGTTGCGTCAACTCCAGGGCGATGCCGAAGAACGACGGCGGGTTCTCGTTGAACTCCAACCACTTCCCCGACGAGATGTCGGCCGCTTCGGCGTAGACGTGATCGCCGACCAGGCGGAATTCGACCGACGTCTGGGAGAAGAGCAGCGGGAACTCGACGATCGCCTCGGCGCGAGAGTCCCTGAAGTTGGCGTTGATCGTGGCCGAGACGGTGTAGGACTGCCCGTTCGCCACGGTCAACAGCAGGCTGGCCGAACGCGGCGGGTTGCCGTTCAGGACTAGGGGGTC
>Ga0187855_10000446_pt1 | contig 36321 bp, 24 predicted proteins | sample June2016WEW_8_10_2_FD_132969 | JGI IMG/M metagenome (GOLD analysis project Ga0187855, IMG submission 132969) | Peatland microbial communities from SPRUCE experiment site at the Marcell Experimental Forest, Minnesota, USA - June2016WEW_8_10 | ecosystem: Environmental > Terrestrial > Soil >... | reverse complement strand
CGACGATGCCGAACGGGCCCCGCAGGTTCCACATCGCCCAGCCCCAGCCGGCCTGCCCCCAGAGAGCGAGCAGGTCCCCCATCCAGCCGAGGCAGGCCTCGTGCGGCGTCCTGCTGAAGCAGCCCCACTCGCCGACGTGGACGGGCACCCCGAGGTCGGTCAGGGGCTTCCACCGGGTGATGAGCTCGGCCCGCAGCTTGCCGCGGTCCCAGAGCACGCCGTGCCTGTCGGCCATGGGCCAGCTGGGCCGCTCGAAGGACTCGAACTCGCCGGGGGGCACCCAGTCGGCCGTGTAGTGGCTGATCATCTTCGGCAGGTAGCCGCGCGTGCTCTGGACGACGCCCTGGTCGACGAGGCCCATCACCGGGCTCTGGCCGAGGTCCGCCCCGTCGGCCACGATGAGCCGCTCGGCGCTCACCTCGCGGATGACGGCGATCAGGGCGCGGGCTATCTCCACGTAGCGCGACTGGTCGGTCATGAACGGCGGCTCGTTGAACAGGTCGAAGCTCAGGCGCGAGCTCGGCACGTCCCGGTACCGCTTGGCGAGGAAGCGCCAGTGGTGCCTGGCGGCGTCCAGGGCGAGCTGCATGGAGTCCGCCGGGCCGCCGAAGAGCTGGTGCGGCTCGAGCTCGCGGCCGTTGACGCAGTAGCCCGGGATGCGGTGGAGGCAGAGGTTGATGTAGACGCCGTGGCGCCGGCCCATCTCGATGGCGTCGTCGACCGGCGCGAGCGCGCCGGCGTCGATCCTCATCCAGTCCTTCGGGTCGGACCACGCCCAGTACGAAAGCGGAAGGCGGGCGAAGTTGAATCCCCACGCGGCCATCCACTCGAAGTCGGACTCGCGGAACGCAAGGACGCGCCGGCCGCGCGAACCGCCGGAAAGGTTGAACCCGCGCCAGCGCGGGATGCGCGGCTGGGGCCGCACGGCGGGCCCCTGCCCCTGCGAGGCCACCATCGTGGCCGCCGCGCCGGCGGCCGTGAGCATGATGAATCTCCGGCGGTTCACGGGCGCGCTAGTGGACCGACCTGGACGGCGCCCCCGGGTGCGCCGCGTCGCCGGCGAGCCCCGCGTCCGCCAGGCCGGGGCAGCCCTCGGCGTCCAGGGCGTACTGGAAGTAGTCCGGCGGATTGGGGCCCCACGTGACGTCGCAGTCCCGGAAGGCGACGCCGGCTGCGCGGCGGAGCAGGAATCCGCTGGTCCCCATCTCGGGCATGGGGGACGTTGCGTTGGGGCGCAGGTCCTGGCGGCCCCCCGGGAAGGCCGAGGGCCGGTCGATGTGGATCGAGACGCGGTCGAAGCGGATGTTCTCGATGTGCCCGGGCTCGGCCGCGTAGACGACGGCGCCGTTCTCGGAGCGGCAGTCGAGGTTGGAGAAGCGGATATCGCGGATGACGCCGAGGCGGCCGTGCTCGGTCCAGGGAACGGCCTCAATCTGGATGGGCTCGCCGCGCCCCCACCACATCGAGTCGAATATCCTGGTCTCGATGATGAGGTTGGTGAAGAGCGCCCGCTCAATGTTGCCCTCGAGGCTCAGGCGCACGGCGACGCCGCGGTGGCTGTCCCTGATGATGCAGTCGCTCACGACCACGTCGCGGATGTCGCCGGACACGTCGCAGCCGAGCACGATTCCCGACGAGCGCGACCGGAGCGTGCACCCGGAGATGACGACGTTCTCGCAGGGCCGGTTAATCCCCTCGCTCAGCGGGACCGCCTTCAGGGAGATGCAGTCGTCGCCGGTCTCGATATGGCAGCCGCGGATCCGCACGTTCGACGACCGGTCGACGTCGATGCCGTCGTTGTTGGGCATCTTCAGGTCGCCGTTGATGCGGATGGAGTCGATCGACACGTCGTCGCACCCGAGGAGCCTGAGCGTCCAGTAAGCGGAGTTGGTCAGCGAGAAGTCCCGGAGCAGGACGCGCCTGCAGCCCTTCAGAACCATCGTGAATGGCCGAAGCTCGACGCATTTGTATATGAACGGGGTGTCCTCGGACACATAGGCCATCCCGTTGCCGTCGATCCGGCCCGGGCCCGTGACCGCGACGTCCTCGGCGTTGTCCGAATACACGATCACCCCCATCATCGGAACCGGGCCGGGATCGAACGACACGGGCGGGGGGGCGAACCGCGTGAAGTCCCCGTGGTGGGGGCTGCCCTGGAGGAGGGCGCCGCGCTCGAGGTGCAGGTCGACGCGGCTCTTAAGCTCGATCGTGCCGATCGTGACGCGCAGGCCCGCGGGGACGACCACCCGGCCCCCGCCCTGGCCCGAGCATGCGTCGATCGCCCTCTGGATCGCGGCGGTGTCGGCCCGGATGTCCTGTCCGGTCGCCCCGTATTCGCGGACGTCGTAGGTCGACGCCGGCCCGGCGGACGACAAGGGGGGAACAAGCATGGCGAGGCTGAGGAGGTACTCGGTGCGCACGGAGGTTTATTTGCGGCCGCCCGGGGTTCGCCCGATTCGGTTCCCCGCGGCCGCAGGAGTGCAAGGCAAACCGGGTTTACGCTCGGGCGCAACCGGTTACGGCTGCGCGCGGCGCCTGGTCTGCCGGTGCTTACACGGCGAAGAAGGATGGCTTCTCAACTTCCTGACAAAGGATCTCATTAACAGATGCACTGGTTCCGGATACGCTGTCGCCGTCCTCCTTCAATTCTTGGGCAAACCCCCTGACAGCCTGTAATTTCCACGGGCCGTTGTGTCCAAGCCCCATTACCTCGATGAAGCTAAAGATTATCGGTTCGCCCTTGCCGAACATTCCTTGGCAGCGAAGGCCGGCGGGCAATTCGGACACCATGTGGCGCTACAGTGAAAACCCCGTCGTGGGGCGCCGGCCGCTCCCGCGGGTCACAGGGATATACAACAGCGCGGTCGTCCCCTGGAAGGGCGGGTTCATCGGCGTCTTCCGCACCGAGAGCATGAGCCGCGTCCCGCACCTGCACGTCGGCCGCAGCCCGGACGGCCTCAAGTTCGCGTTCGAGCGGAAGCCCATCGACCTGAAGTGCGACGACCCCGAGGTCCGCAGGTTCGAGTATGCGTACGACCCGCGCGTTACCCCAATCGACGGGGTGCACTATGTCACCTGGTGCAACGGCTACCACGGGCCGACCATCGGGATCGCCAGGACGACCGACTTCGCGAGCTTTGAGCAGCTGGAGAACGCCTTCCTGCCGTTCAACCGCAACGGCGTGCTCTTCCCGCGCAGGTTCGGTGGGAAATTCCTGATGCTCAGCCGGCCCTCGGACACCGGCCACACGCCGTTCGGCGACATATTCGTCAGCGAGAGCCCCGATCTCATGTACTGGGGCAGGCACCGCCACGTGATCGGCCGCGGCGGGCCGTGGTGGCAGGGAACGAAGATCGGCGCCGGCCCGTCGCCGATCGAGACGAGCGAGGGCTGGCTGCTCTTCTACCACGGCGTCACCACGACCTGCAACGGCTACGTGTACTCGATCGGCGCGATGCTGCTCGACGCCGAGCGGCCCTGGGAGGTCATCGCCTGCGCCAACGAGCCGCTCCTCGTGCCGGAGGCTCCCTACGAGCTGGCGGGCTTCGTGCCCGGCGTGTGCTTCCCCGTGGGGTGCCTGTGCGACTCCGCGACCGGCCGCATCGCCCTGTACTACGGCGCCGCGGACACCTTCACGGCGCTCGGCTTCTGCAGCGCAGGGGAAGTGGTGCAGTTCATCAAGGACAACCCGCTCAAGGCGTGAGCCCGGGGGGCGCGGGCCCGTTCCCGCGCTTGCCTACCGGTGTCGATGGTCGCAGCTTCGGGGCGTGAATCCCGAGGTGCTGCTGATCTTCAGGACCCGCTTCGAGGAGAGCATCGCCATGCTCAAGGGCATCGCGCATTTCGAGCGCACGCACCACTACTGGACCACGTTTCACGACGACGAGGCGCGCTCCGAGACCGACCCGCGCTGGCTCGCGAGCAAGACCTGGAACGGGGTCATCAGCCGGCACACCACGCGCGCCCTCGTCGACGCTTGCGCCGAGCGGGGGATCCCGCTGGTGGACCTGAACGACGTCGATCCCTTCCCCGGCGTGCCGAAGATCAGGCCCGACAACACCGCGATCGGCTACCTTGGGGCGGAGCACTTCATCGAGCGCGGGTTCCAGAACTTCTGCTACTGCGGCTTCTCCAACGAGAGCTGGTCGCGCGAGCGCCGCGACGGCTTTTCGGAGGCCGTCGGCCTGGCGGGGCGCGAGTGCATGGTCATGGACGTCGACTACCCCGGCGACCTCACCCCGTTCTGGGACGAGGCGCAGGTGAGCAAGCTGGCGAGCTGGATGAAGCGCCTGCCGAAGCCGATCGGCATAATGGCCTGCAACGACATGCGGGCGAGGGAGCTCATCAGCGCCGCCCATGCCGACGGAATCCTCGTGCCCGAGGAGGTCGCGATTCTGGGCGTGAACAACGACGCCGTCCGCTGCGACCTCTCCGACCCGGCGCTCTCGAGCGTCGCGCCCAACGCCTTCCAGTCCGGGTTTCGCGCGGCCACCCTGCTGCGCGAGCTGCTCCTGGGCCAGGTCCCGAGGATCCTCGACCAGCGCGTGGAGCCGATCGGGGTCGTGACCCGGCACTCCACGGACGTCCTGGCGGTCGACGACCGCAACGTCGTCGCGGCCATGAGCTTCATCCGCGAGGAGGCCTGCCACGGCATAACGGTGGAGCAGGTCCTCCAGCACGCCCATGTGTCGCGCAGCCAGCTGGAGCGCAAGTTCCGCCAGCACATCGGCCGCTCGCCCCAGGCGGAGATCCGGCGCGTGCAGCTCAAGAAGATCCGCCAGCTCCTCCTCGAGACCGACTTCCCTCTGAAACGGATCGCCGAGCTGACGGGATTCGAGCACATGGAGTACATGTGCGTGCTCTTCAAGCGCCTGACGGGCGAATCCCCCGGGATCTACCGGACGACGATGCAGGACAAGTCGGTCGTGTGGGCCGCGAGGAAGAGCGCGTGAGGGACTCCGCCGCCTGATGCGCCCCATCCGGCTCCCGATCCTCGCCGGGATGCTCCTTGCCCGCGCCGTTGCAGCCGGACCCGTCGAGTTCGAGTTCGTGGCGCCCGACAGCGACCTGGCCCGCAGCCCGTACGCCCGCGAGCTCTGGGCCGAGGTCGTCACCCCGGGCGGGCAGACGCTGACGCTGCCCGCCTACTACGCCGACGGGGGGCTCTTCGCCGTGCGGGCCCGGCCCGACGAGCTTGGCGCCTACCGCTTCGGCAAGGTCACCGAGACGACGCTCGGGTTCAGGAAGACGGACCTCATCGTCAGCCTCGTCTCGCCCGCCGAGGTCCAGGTCACCGCCAGGACCCGCCTGCCGGGAATCGTCCGCGATTCCCGGGATCCCCGCCTGTTCGTCCGGGCCGACGGCCACCCCTTCCTCCCCGTCGGGGCGAATCTCGCGTGGCCCCCGGACGAGGCGCGCGACCGGCTCGGCTACTACCTGGGCGCGCTGCCCGCCTTCGCCCGCGCCAACCTCAACTGGATGAGGGTCTGGATGGCGCACTGGAGCGGGCTTGACCTCGACTGGCTCCCCGCGGACATGGGCCCCTCGCCCAATCCCGGCTTCCTCGACTATCGGGTGGCCGAATCCTGGGACCGGCTGCTCGCCGCGGCCGAGGAAAACGGGGTCTACATACAGGTCGTCCTCCAGCACCACGGCCAGTTCAACACGGAAAACGACTCGAACTGGGCCAAGAATCCCTGGAACGCGGCCAACCCGGGCGGGTTTCTCAAGTCGCCGGCCGACTTCTTCAGCGACAAGAACGCCCGGGTCTTCTCGGCGCTCAAATACCGCTACATCGTCGCCCGCTGGGGCTGGTCGCCCGCCGTGTTCGCGTGGGAGCTCTTCAACGAGGTGCACTGGACGGACGCCTTCAGGCAGGGCCGAGAGGCGGACGTGGCCCGGTGGCACGGGGAGATGGCGGGGGCGATCCGGGCCGTCGACGTCTACGGGCACCTCGTCACCACCAGCACCGAGAACCTGCGCAGCCCCATCTACGATAAGATGGATTTCTACCAGCCGCACCTCTACGGGGCCAACCAGATCGCGGCGGCGCGCAGCTTCAGCCCCCCCTGCGACTCGCTCGACAGGCCCGCGTTCTACGGCGAGGAGGGCGACGACCACGAGGCCGTGTCGGCCGAGGCCAAGAAGTCCGGACTGAACCTCCTGCCCCCGGTCTGGGCGAGCATCATGGGGCAGGGTTCGATCGCGGCACAGCCCTGGAACGGATGGCAATTGCTCGAGCAGAACCGCCTGGACCAGCTGGGGGCCGTGTTCCGGTTCCTGGTGCTCAGCCGGCTTTCGGCGCAGGCCGGGCTGCGGGCGTTCTCGGCCGTCGTCGAGTGCCCGGAGCGCGCGCCGCTCAAGATCGTCGCGGGGCAGGTCTGGCAGCGCCGGGCGGCGCCCGATTTCGCCTATCCCGTCGACGGGAGGGAGCCGGTGGAGGCGGCCGACGTGCCCGCGATTCTGGTCGGCTCCCCCGCCAGCGTCGCCGACGGGTTCCCCGACCACGCGACCTACCGCGTCGACCTGCCGGCCAAGACGGCGATCCGAGTCCGCGCGGGCTCCATCGGGCCCGGCGTCGCCGGCCTGCGGGCGAGCGTCGACGGCGCCATCCTGGCCACCCACCGGTGGGACGGGGCCTCCGGCGCCCCGAACCCGGCGCAACTCGAGTTCTCCGTCGGCCCGGGCCAGCACACGATCCTCCTCGAGAATCCCGGCCCCGAATGGATAGGGGTGCCCGAGATCGACCTCGGCCTTGAGGTGCCGGCCCTGGCCCTCGTCGGCCGGCGCAACGGCCGCTTCGTCGCGGCGTGGATCTGGCACCGCGCAAACCTCTACTCGCCCGATCCCTCCGCTCCTGTTGCCGGCACGGCCGACCTGGACGACGTTCCCGCGGGATCCTGGAAGGTCACCTGGTGGGACACTTCCAAGGGCGCGCCGTCCCCGTCCAGGGTGATCGCCCACCCCGGCGGCATGCTGAGGCTTCCGACCCCGCCGATCATCCGCGATGCCGCGGTCGTCCTAACCCGCGCCGAGTAGGGTCACCTGGCGGGCTCGCCCTCCGAGAAGAGCTCGAGTGCGAGGAGCTGGTCGCCGGGAGACTGGACGCTCTCCTCGTCCAAGGCGTCGAGCAGCCCGGCCGCGAGGTCCGCGGCCCTCGCGCGGCCCGCGCCGGCGAGGATGGCCTGGGCCTCCGCCCCGGGGGGATCGCCCGAGGCGAACGGGCGCACGAACATGCCTTGGGCCGTCCCGGCAGGCGCGGCAAAGTATCTGCGGCTGACGGGGTCGTAGAATCCCCTGTCGAGGCGCGCGAGGAGGCGGTCGGCGAGCGAGCCGGCGCCCTTGTCCCCGGCGGCGCGCGCGAGTTCGCGGCAGCCGAAGGCGACTGACGCGTAGTCATCGGGCCCGGCGGCGCAGGCCGATCCCGCTAGGCGGCGCAGGTCGGCGTCGGGCGAAAGAACAAAGGCCTTCCTCACGGCGGCCAGGGTCCGCCTCGCGGCCTCCATGTAGGCGGGTTCGCCCAGCTGCGAGCCCGCGCGCGCCAGCGCGCCCAGGATCAGGCCGTGCGCGCCGGCCGTGGCCCTGTCGTCGAGCGGCGGGGCGGGCCTTCGGTCGCGCACGGCGAGCAGGCGGGCCGCGCACGCCGCCAGCCTGGAGTCCGCGTCGTTCGAGGAGCGCAGCAGGTTCCTTGAGGCGTAGACGCCGGAGGGATCGTCGGCGGACGCCACGTTCCCCGAGGCCTCGACGCCATGCGCCCGCTTGAACGCCGCCGAATCGGCCCCGAGGACGGCGTCGATCTCGGCCGCCGTCCATGCGTAATAGCCGGTGAACTCGTCCGCCGTGGCATCCTGCACCGCGGCGAAGGTGCCGTCGGGCCGCGAGAGCCTGCCTAGCGCGAAGTCGAGCGCTCCACGCGCGCACCGCTCAAAAGCCGCCGCATCCGCGCCGTGCGCCGCGTCGAGGTAGGCGAGCGCGGCGCGGGCCTGGTCGGCCAGGGTCTTCTGGGGGCAGGGCACGCGCCACGCCGCGTCGGTCGCATACCGGAAGAACCCGCCGTCCAGCGGATCCCGGACGGCGCTTGTCGAGAGGGCCCGAAGGGTCCTGAGCGCAGCCTCCTTGTCGGCCGGCGCCTGTCGCAGGAGGAAGCGGACCAGCTCCGGCTCCGGGTCCTTCGGCAGGTCGCCGAAGCCGCCCTGCGCCGTGTCGAAGGTGTCCATCCATGCCTTGGCGCCCGCTGACAGCCGCGCCCTGGACCTCTGCATGTTCCAGGGGGCCGGCTGCGCGGACGGGGCGGGCGGCCTGAGCAGGGCGACGGCCTCGGCGGCCCGCCTGCTGCACCCCGCAGGGTCCGTCGTCCACTCATCCAGGGCCTGCTTGGCCTGCTTCAGGAAGCCGGGCCTGCCCCAGTCCTCGGAGGGGGACAGGTAAGCGGCGCCGTCGTACGGAACGAGGTCGGGCGTGAGCCACACATTGAGCGGCCAGCCGCTCAGCTGCTTCACGTCCTCGACGTAGGCCTGGTAGAGCGAGGCCAGGTCGGGGCGTTCGGCGCGGTCGACGATGACGCAGACAAACTGCTGGTTGAGCCATTGGGCGGTCTCCGGGTTCGAGAACGTCTGCCTGCGCATCGCGCGGGCAAGCTCGCTGCTGAAGTAGCCCATGAAGAGGAAGATGGGCTTCCTGGCGCCCTTCGCCCTGGCGAAGGCCGCATCGCCCCACGGCATCCACTCAACAGGGCTGCCCGCGCTCGCCCGCAGAAAGGCCGACGGCTCGCCGCGCAGCCATTCGGACGGGCTGCCCGCAGGGGCGCCCGCGGCCGGACCGGAGAACAGGAGCGGGACGAGGGGGCCGGCCAGCAGGAGAAGACCGCGCAGCCGCGCGGGCCGCGACAACGACCTGGTGGGAGTGTATTCGGGCCGCATGAAAGGGAGGGGACACCGTTAGGTTTCGGGCCGCGGGAAAGCAACTTTCTTTAGGGCGCACGGATCGCGGACGGGCCCCGCCGGGCCGCTCCGTCGGCCGGGCGACCCGGAATCTCGGGGCTTGTCCATTTGCGCCGGGCGTATAGTATAACGACGCCGGGTCATACGATGGATCAGGATGACCCCGAGTCCGGCTTTTCGAAACCCCCAGCCCCCATGACCTCACATATTCTAGAGTTCGCCGCGTCCAACCTTCACCTCGTCCCGGCCCTGTGCTGCGCCGTCGCGGTCGGCGCGGTCGTGCCGGCCCGGGGCGCCGACCAGGCGGCCGCGGTCGGCGTCTTTGACCAGCACGGCGACATCGGCGCAGTCGGCCTGCCCGGAACCGCAACCTACGAAAGCGAATCCCAGGAGTATATGCTCGCGTCGTCCGGCACCAACATGTGGGGCGACCATGACGAGTTCCACTTCGCCTGGAAGAGGGTGAGCGGCGACTTCATCATCCAGGCCTTCACCGGCTTCCTGGGCGGCGGCATCGACCCGCACCGCAAGATGGGCCTCGTCGTCCGCGCGAGCCTCGACCCGAAATCGCCCCACGTGAACGCCTGCAGGCACGGCAGCGGCCTGACGTCGCTGCAGTTCCGAAGGACCGAGGGCGCGACGACCGAGGAGATCCGGTTCAAGATCTCGGACCCGGACGTGCTCCAGCTCGAGCGGGCGGGGAGGAAGTTCACGATGTCGGCGGCCCACTTCGGCGAGACGTACACCTCGCAGGTCTTCGACGAGATCGAGCTCCCCGACACGGTGTATGTGGGGCTGTACGTCTGCTCCCATAACAACTCGGTCGTCGAGCGGGGCGTCTTCAGGAACGTCAGGCTGATCCGCCCCGCGAGCCCTGCGTTCGTCCCCTACAGGGACTACATCGGGAGCGACATCGAGCTCCTCGACGTCACCTCGGGGGTCCGCAAGACGGTCTGGCACGCGGACGACTCGCTCCAGGCGCCCAACTGGACGCCGGACTCCAGGCGCCTCATCTACAACCACAACGGCCGGATATTCAGCCTCGACCTGGCCAAGCGCGAGGTCACGGCGATCGACACCGGCGCCCAGGTCCACTGCAACAACGACCACGCGCTGTCGTTTGACGGCAAGATGCTCGGGATAAGCAGCGGCTCCACGTCGTTGGTGTACACGCTGCCCGTCGGCGGCGGCACGCCCAAGAAGATCACTCCGACAGGCCCCTCGTACCTGCACGGCTGGTCGCCCGACGGCAAGTACCTCGTCTTCACGGGAGCCCGAAACGGGAACTTCGACATCTACCGGGTCCCGTCCGCCGGGGGCATCGAGGAGCGCCTGACGACCGCGAAGGCGCTCGACGACGGGTCGGAGTACACGCCCGACTCAAAGACGATCTACTTCAACTCCAACCGGACCGGCAAGATGCAGGTCTGGAAGATGAACGCGGACGGATCGAAACAGACCCAGGTGACTGACGACGAGTTCAACAACTGGTTCCCGCACGTGTCGCCCGACGGGAAGACGATCCTGTTCATCAGCTTCCCCGCGGAAACCCGTTCCGACGATCATCCCTTCTACCGGCGCGTGTACCTGCGCAGGATGCCGGTCGCGGGCGGAGAGCCCACGGTGGTCGCTTACGTGTACGGGGGCCAGGGCTCGATCAACGTCAACTCGTGGTCGCCCGACAGCAAGATGATCGCATTCGTCAGCAACTCGGACGCATTCTGACCGCGAGCGCGGGGAAAAAATCGCCGCCCGGCGTTTCTTCCGGGCGGCGATCGATTAGGTGATTCAGACGGGGATCAGAACCTGTAGCGGATCTTCCCGAATACCATGGCGCCGGGCAGGGGCACTATGCCCTCGAGCGCATAGGTCGCGACGGAGGGCTCCCAGTTGTGCTGGTTTGTGACGTTGGTGCCCGAGAGCCGGAAATCCCAGTGCTTGTCGAACTTGTAGAACACCTCGACGTCGACGGAGTACTGTGTCGGTATGACGAGGTAGCCCTGGTAGTCGTTGTCCATCGGGCTCGTCACGAGCACGTTCGATTCGATCCCTATGCCGCAGGGGAACGTGTACGAAGCCAGCGCGTTGAACGTGTCCAGCGGCTGCCCCGGGGCCCGCAGGCGGCCGATGGACTGCTGCGGTACGGTGCCGCCCTCATCGAGTGGTATTGGCGGGCCGCCCGGGAGCTGGTTTCCGTCATAGCCCTGGAACGGAAAGCTGGTGGCGGGGAAGCTTCCGTTGATCCAGGAGTAGCCCAAAGTCGCGAAGAACTGCTTGTTCGGCTGGTAGTTGATCGAGAGCTCATACCCGTAGAACGTTAACTCGAACGGCGCAGAACCCTGCGGCTTCTCCTGCCTCGACTGCTCAAAGAAATCGTTGCTTATGAACAGTTTGTTGTCCACGAGCTGGAACTTCGCGCCAGCCTCAATCAGATGGCTGGCCCCCGAGAAAGTGCTCCGCGGGATAGTCGGATTGCCGTTCGCATCCGCATACAGGCCGAATCCCCCGCCGTCCGCCAAGTCATCCGTGTAATTCTGGCTGTAGTTGTAAGTTAAGTAGGTGGTGAATCCAGGATTGATCTTGTCCACCAGGCTGATGTTCACGTTCGGCTCGCCTGCCTCGAGCGCTGCCGAGGCGAGGTAGAACGGATCCCTTGTCTGCGCGTGTATGACGTCCAGGCGGGCTCCGGTGACCAGGTTGAAGTTGTCGGTGAGCTTCCACGTCGCCTGGAAGTAGGGAGCGATGCTCTCCGCGTCCGAGTCGTTCGTGTCATTGTTCAGGTTGAAGTACAACCCCCCGCCGTTGCCCGAACCGGGGCCGAACGAGCCGAGCGCGGGCGTCGCGTAGCGATCCTGAAAACCCGGGACGGGCATGCCCAGGAACCCGCCCGGGCCGTTTTGGGAGAGCATGAAGTTGATGTCCGGGCGAAGCGCGGTGTTCGAGAGATCCCAGACGTTTACGGGCTCGAAGAAGAAGTCGTCATACGCCCGCGTGCTCTGGTATTTCTCCTCCAGCCCGGTGTTTATTGTGACAAACGACCTGGTGAGGATCAATTCAGTGCGGTTGTCGATGAACCACGAAGGATCGATGATCTCGCTGTAGCCGTCGGAATTGAAAGTGTCGCGCTTGGTGTAACTGAACATCGTGTTGTTCACGACCTTGGTGTCGGAGGAGATCGTGAGGGTTTGGATCACCTGCGAATTGTACTCCATGCCGTGGGCGTGGCTGGCGGGGCCCTGGGCGGTCTCGTGGTAGTTGACCGGGACCGGCGTTCCGAAGTCGATGATGTCGCCGCCGCCCGGGCCGCCGCCGACATTTATCGCGTTCTCAAGGTTTCCGGGTCCGGCCATCGTCCCGTTGTTCACGTTTGTCCCAGGGGTGTACAGGCCGTTCGAGATGAGGGCCTGAGTCGGCCGGTTGATGCCGAAGTTCTCCCGGTAGTCGGCCCAGAACGCCTTGGACATGACGAACACCTCGTAGTCCTTGGTGGGGCGCCACGTGAGGGCCCCATAGACCGAGGTCGTCTCCTTGATCCAGTTGTCCCAGAATCCGTCGCTGTCCTCGCCCGAATAGCTGAAACGGTAGGCGAGCGTGGGGCTGATGGGGCCCCCGACGTCAAGGGTCCAACGATTGGTGTCGTAGGAGCCAATCGTATAGGTTATTGAGCCCCTGGTGCCGTCGAAGAAGGGCTGCTTCGAGATCATGTCCACGAACCCGCCGACGTAGGCGGAGGCGCCCTGTACCGCGGTTGCGGGACCGGGGACAATGTTGACCGACTCGACGATGTTGAAGTCGATCGGCATGCCGTCGCCGCTCTCGCCGATCCTCTGGCGCATTCCGTTCATGAACACATCCGCGGACTGGCCGCGGATGCTCGGGTTCGACGGCGAACCGAAGTTGGAATCCGTGTAGGAGCTCGAGGTGAGCTTGCTGAATTGCGTGGTGTCCTGGATGTCGATGACGTCCATCTGCGCCCGAGAGATGATCGTCACGTTCCTGGGGACATCCAGGATGTTGTCCTCCGTCCCGAACACCGAGGTGAATGGCCTGGAGGTCGGAAGGATCTGCTGCTCCAGCGGCACGTCGTTCACCTGGTATTTCTCCATCTTGACCGCCGGTTCGGTGGTCGCCGGAGCGGCCTGCGTCTGGGCCGTTGTTGGCGTCGAAGGCGTCGCCGTAGTCTGGTCCGCTGGAGGGGGCGGAGTCGCAGTCTGGGCTAATCCCAATTTCGTAACGGTCGCCATAGTAAGGCCGGCGACGAGCCACAAGCGTGTGCTCTGGTTCATAGGTTTGCAGTGCTAGTGAGCATCCAACATGCCAACTGCCAAGGCCAAAACCGTCCCCGAAGGCGCAAGGAGCGAACCGGGAATCAGTTGCCGAGCCCTGTGACCTGCTTCCTGCCCACGACCTGCCCCGGCGACGGCATGTCCGCCGACGTCCAGCCTCCGCCGAGCGCTTGGATGAGCGCAGCGCTTGACGTCAGCTGCGCCGCGTTGATCCCGAGCGCGGTCTCACGGTTGGTGAGCTCGGTGACCTGCGCGGTGGCGACCGTGGTGAAGTCGACGGTGCCGGCATTGTACTCGTTGAGCGCAATCTGGGCCGCCTGGGTGGCCTCGCTTACCGCGTCCCTCTCCACCTGCGCCTCCGCTCTGAGGATCCGAAGTTCGGCAAGGTCGTCCTCAACCTGCTGGAAGGCCGTGAGGACCGTCTGGCGGTAGTTGGCGGCAGTCGCCTCGAAGGTGGCCCGCGCGGAACGCACCAGGTCGCCGCGCTGCCCCCAGTCAAGGAGCGTGTCGGCGGCCTGAGCGCCAAGGGTCCAGAACTTGAATGGCGACGTGATGAGCTGGTTGAGCGGGGAGCCCTCGTAGCCGCCTGCGCCGGAGATGCTTACGGATGGGAAATAGGCGGCCGTCTGGATTCCCACCTTTGCGTTCGCCGCCGCTGCGTCGCGCTCGGCCGCCGCCACGTCGGGCCTGCGCTCGAGGAGGCTCGAGGGCAACTGAGCCGGGATCTGCGGAACCGTCAGCCCAAGATCGGGCCTCCTCTCGATGGAAAAATCGGAGGGCGCCTTCCCGAGGAGGACTGCGATCGCATGCTCGTACTGGGCGCGCTGGACGCCCGCTCCGATCAGCTGCGCCCGCGTGCTGTCAAGCTGGGTCTGCGCCGTGATGACGTCGCTGCGCGCGGCGACCCCGACCGAGTATTTGTTCTGGGTGATGTTAACGGTCCGCCTATAGGCCTCGACCGCATTTTCAAGCAGCCTTATCTGGTCGTCCGCGGCCCTGAGCGCGATGTAGTCCTGGGCGAGCGTCCCCTGCGTCGAGAGCCGCGCCGATGCCAGGTCGGCCGCGTCCGCCTGGGCCGTTGCAACGTCGGCCTCGACCGTCCGCCGGAGTTTGCCCCAGAAGTCCGGCTCCCAGGATCCCTGGAGTTCGGCAGCGTAGCTTGAGGACGTGAGGCCGCGGCCCGGCACGGCCTGCGAGGCGGGGACCTTTGAGCGCTGCGCCGATCCAAGGACCCCGACGGTCGGAAGGTAGCCCGTCCTGTCGGAGCGGGCGATCTGCCTTGCCTCCTCGTAATTGGCGACTGCCTGGACAATCGAGAGGTTTGACGACTCCACCCGGTACTCGAGCTCGTTCAGGACCGGGTCATTGAAGGCCTCCCACCAGGGTCCCCTCTTCGAGCCGTCGTCGGGCGCCGCGACCCTCCATTCCGCGTCTTCCTTGAATGCCGCGGGCACCGCCACCGCCGGCCGCTTGTAGTCGGGTCCGACGGCGCACCCGGCCGCGAACAGGAGGAGTGCGGCGCCGATGGCCAGGCGCGGCGCGCGTTGTCTTGGCCCCGTGGGGTGCGTCTGTGTCAGGTCCATCGTGTCGAGGTTGTTGGACGTCATGTCAGGGCCGGGGCCGGCTCCTTCTCGGGGGCCAGGATGCCCAGCCTCACCCAGGTCCTGTGGAACCAGAGGCGCGCCCGGTCGACGTAGAGGTAGACGACGGGCGTCGTGTAGAGCGTCAGGAGCTGGCTGACGACAAGGCCGCCGACGATCGATATTCCGAGCGGTTGGCGCAGCTCGGCGCCGTCGCCGTAGCCGATGGCGAGCGGGATCGCCCCGAGTATCGCGGCCATCGTCGTCATCAGGATCGGCCTGAAGCGCAGCTGGCAGGCCCTGAATATCGCGTCGCGGGGGCTCAGGCCCTCGACGCGCTCGGCGTCGATCGCGAAATCGATCATCATGATGGCGTTCTTCTTGACGATGCCGATCAGGAGCAGCACCCCGATGAGCGCGATGAGGCTGAATTCAAGGCGGAACATCATCAGCGCGAGGAACGCGCCGAAGCCCGCCGAGGGCAGCGTGGAAAGGATCGTGAACGGGTGTGCGTAGCTCTCGTAGAGGATGCCTAGGACCAGGTAGATCGCGATGATGGCCGCCAGGATGAGGACCGGCTCGTTCCCGATGGACTGCTGGTAGGTCCTCGCCGTGCCTTGGAAGCCCCCGTGGATCGTGCCCGGCATGTGGATCGCGGCCGCCTGCCTCTCCACCGCCGAGACCGCGTCCGAGAGCGAGGCTCCCGGGACAAGGTTGAACGAGATCGTGCCGGCCACGAACGGCCCCTGGTGGTTCACCGAGAGGGGGGTCGTCCCCAGCTCGTAGCGGGCGAACGCCGACAGGGGCACCATCTTCTCGTTTATCGTGCTCACCGCCTGTCCGGTCGAGGGTCCGGCGTGGCCCGTCGCGGCGATCGCGTTGATGCTCGCGTTGCGCGCCGTGTCCGCCGCGACCGCGCCCGCGCTGGCCGCGTCCGCGCTGGCGGCCCCGCCGTTCGCGAACCCCGAGCGGACCGACACGGTGCCGGCCACGGCGTTCGTCAGCTGGGTCCCGTTCACGACGCCCCCGGTTGAACTCACGTAGATGTCCTTCAGAGCGCTAGGGTCCTGCCAGAAGCGCTGGGCCACCACCATGACCACGTGGTACTGGTTGAGCGACTCGTAGATCGTCGAGACCTGCCTCTGGCCGAACGCGTCGTAAAGGGTGTTGTCGATCTGCGCCGCCGTGAGCCCGAGGCGGGACGCGGTGTCGCGGTCTATCACCAGGTCGGTCTCGAGGCCCTTGTCCTGCTGGTCGGAGTTGAGGTCCACGAGCGACGGCTCGCTCTTGAGCGCCTCCATTAGCTTTGGCGTCCATGCGCGGAGGTCGGCGAGGTTGTCCGCCTCGAGCGTGTACTGCCAGGCCGAGTTGCTCACCCGGCCTCCCGTCCTCGGCGTCTCCTGCTGCGGGAACATGAAGAGCGAAGAGCCGGGAACGACGGCGAGCTTCGGCCTGAGCCGGGCGATGATCTGCTCGGACGAGGCCTGCCGCTGGCTGAGCGGCTTGGCGGAGATGAACATGAAGCCGGTGTTCGCGCCGCGTCCGCCGCCGGTGAAGCCGACGACGTCGTCGACGTCCGGGTCGGCCTGGATGATCGCCATGTACTGCCTCAGCTTCTGCGACATCCGCTGGAACGAGATGCTCTGGTCGGCCTGGATGAAACCGCTCAGTCGGCCGGAGTCCTCCTCGGGGAAGAAGCCCTTCGGGATGATCCAGAACAGCCAGAAGTTGAGCACCACCGTGCACATCAGCACGATGATCGTCAGGAGCGTGTGGCGCAGCACCCAGGCGAGCGTGTCCCGGTACAGGTCCAGGAACGACTCGTAGACCGTCTCCGTCCAGCGGTGGAAGCGGCCCCTGGACTCGCCCTCGCGGCGGTGGGTGAGCAGGCGCGCGCACATCATCGGCGTCGTCGTGAGCGAGATCACCATCGAGATGAGGATGGCCACCGAGAGCGTCAAAGCGAACTCGCGGAAGGAGCGGCCGACCTGCCCGCCCATCAGCAGGATGGGTATGAACACGGCGATCAGCGAAAGGCTCATCGACAATACGGTGAACGCCACCTGCCGGACGCCGACGAGCGCGGCCTCGAACCTCGGCATGCCGGACTCCATGTGGCGGGTTATGTTCTCCAGGACGACGATCGCGTCGTCGACGACGAAGCCGGTCGCGATGGTCAGCGCCATGAGCGACAGGTTGTCGAGGCTGAAGCCGAGCAGGTACATCGCGCCGAACGTCCCTATCAGAGAGACCGGCACGGCGACGGCCGGGATGAGCGTGGCGCGGCCGTCGCGCAGGAAGAAGTACACGACGAGGATGACGAGCACGATCGCCACCGCGAGCGAGCGCTCGACGTCCCTCAGCGACGCCCGGATTGTCGTGCTCCGGTCCATCGCCACGTCAAGCTGCGTCGCGGGCGGGACCTGGGCCCGGAGCCGGGGGAGCATGCTGCGGATGAGATCGACGGTCTCGATGATGTTGGCCTGGGGCTGCCTGGAGACCGCGATGAGCACGGCCGGGCTCCCTTTCGACATGCCGAGGTTGCGGATGTCCTCGACGGAGTCGGTGACGTCGGCCAGGTTCGAGAGGCGGATGGGTGCCCCGTTCCTGTAGGCCACGACGAGGTCGCGGTAGTCCTTCGCCTTTCGCGACTGGTCGTTGTCGTAGATCTGCCAGTGCAGGCTGGCGTTCTCGATCGCCCCCTTGGGGCTGTTGGCGTTGGCGGCGGCGAGCGCGGCGCGGACGTCCTCGAGGCCCACGCCGTACTTGAAGAGCGCCGAGGGGTTCAGCTCCACGCGCACCGCCGGCAGGGAGCTTCCCCAGACCCCGACGTTGCCGACGCCGGGCACCTGGGAGAGCTTCTGCGCGAGGATGGTGGAGGCCGTGTCGTAGAGGTCGCCCGGGGCCAGGGTCCTCGACGTGAGCGCCAGGATCATGATCGGCGCGTCGGCCGGATTCTGCTTCCGGTACGTCGGGTTGCTCCGGAGCGCCGTCGGGAGGTCGACCCGCGCAGCGTTGATCGCCGCCTGGACGTCGCGGGCCGCGCCGTCGATGTCGCGGTTCAGCCCGAACTGGAGCGTGATGCCCGTGCTCCCGACGGAGCTCGTGGAGGTCATCTCCGTGACGTCGGCGATCGTGCCGAGGTGGCGCTCGAGGGGCGTCGCGACACTTGTCGCCATCGTCTCCGGGCTCGCCCCGGCCATATTTGCCGAGACCGAGATCGTGGCCGTGTCCACCTGCGGGAAGGGCGAGACCGCCAGCTTGGTGTAGGCAGTAGCCCCGGCCAGCGCTATCCCTGCGGTGAACAGCGTCGTGGCGACGGGCCTGCGGATGAAGACCTCGGAAAGCGTCACGGGAGCGCCTCCCTCGCCGCCGGCGCCGCGGCCGGCCTCGCCTCGCGGAAGCGCACCGCGATCCTGTCAAACCAGAGGTAGATGACGGGCGTCGTGAACAGGGTCAGCACCTGGCTCACGATCAGCCCGCCGACGATCGTCACGCCCAGGGGATGGCGCAGCTCCGATCCCATGCCCGTCCCTAGCATGAGCGGGACCGCCGAAAGAAGGGCGGCCATCGTGGTCATCAGGATCGGCCTGAACCTGAGCAGGCAGGCCTGGAATATCGCCTCGCGGGCCGGGAGCCCCTCGTTCCGCTCGGCGTCGAGCGCGAAGTCGATCATCATGATCGCGTTCTTCTTCACGATCCCGATCAGGAGGATGATGCCGATGATCCCGATGACGCCCAGGTCGCTGCCGACCAGCAGCAGGGCCAGGAGGGCGCCGATCCCGGCCGACGGGAGCGTGGACAGGATCGTCACCGGGTGGATGAAGCTCTCGTAGAGGATGCCCAGGATGATGTACATCGTCATGATCGCGGCGGCGATCAGGAAGAGCTCGTTGGAGAGCGAGCGCTCGAACGCGTCGGCGGCGCCCTGGAAGGTCGTCACGATGCTCGCGGGCATGCCGAGCTGCGCCTCGGCCGCGCGGATGGCCTTGACCGCGCTGCCGAGCGAGCCCCCGCGCGGCACGTTGAACGAGATCGTGTTCGCGGGGAACTGGCTCATGTGGTTGACGAGGAGCGGCTCGGGCCGCTCCTCGAACCGCGCGATCGAGGAGAGCGGCACCTGGCCCCCGGAGGCGGACGGGACGTAGATCAACGCGAGCGAGGCGGGCGAACGCTGGAGCTTGGGATCGGCCTCCAGGATCACGCGGTACTGGTTGGACTCGGTGAAAATGGTCGAGACGATGCGCTGGCCGAACGCGTCGTAGAGGGCGTTGTCGATCGTCGCCGCCGTTATCCCGAACCTCGCGGCGGTGTCGCGGTCGATGACGATGTACGTCCCGAGGCCCTTGTCGGACAGGTCGGAGGCGACGCTGCTCAGCTCGCTCAGCTGGCTGAGCCTTTCGGTGAGCCTCGGGACCCACTCGGTCAGATCGGCCGGGTTCGCGCTCTCGAGGACGAACTGGTACTGGGTCCGGCTCACGCGGTCGTCGATCGTCAGGTCCTGCACGGGCTGCATGTACGCCGAGATACCGACGAGGCTCGCCAGGCTGGTTCTCAGCCGCCGGATCACGTCCGCCGCCGAGTCGGAGCGCTCCGCCTTGGGCTTCAGGTTAACCAGCATGCGGCCCGTGTTGAGCGTCGTGTTGGACCCGTCGACGCCGACGAACGACGAGAGGCTCGCGACGGCCGGGTCCTTCAAGATCTCGCCGGCCAGGGCCTGCTGGCGGTTCACCATCGCCTCGTACGAGGCCGACTGCGGGCCCTCCGTGATCACCTGGATCAGGCCCGTGTCCTGGACGGGGAAGAACCCCTTCGGGATCAGGATGTACAGGAGCACCGTCAGAACCAGCGTACCGACGGCCACGAGGAGCGTGAGCGTCTGGCGGTCCAGCACCCAGTTTAGCATCGAGGCGTACCGGGCGATGATGCCGTCGAAGATCGCCCCGGCCTTCCTGTTCCAGGCCGGGATCTCGCTGGGCTCGTGGTGCCTGATGATCTTTGCGCACATCATCGGCACGAGCGTGAGGGAAACCACCGCGGAGATGAGGATCGTGACGGCGAGCGTGATCGCGAACTCGCGGAAGAGGCGGCCGACGACGTCCGCCATGAACAGGAGCGGGATAAGGACGGCGATCAGCGAGATGGTGAGCGAGATGATCGTGAAGCCGATCTGCTCCGAGCCCTTGAGCGCCGCCTCAAGCGGGCTGTCCCCCTTCTCGACGTAGCGCGCAATGTTCTCGATCATCACGATCGCGTCGTCCACGACGAAGCCGGACGCGATCGTCAGGGACATGAGAGAGAGGTTGTTCAGGCTGAAGCCCAGCAGGTACATGACCGCGAACGTCCCTATGAGGGAAAGCGGCACCGAGAGGCTGGGGATGACCGTCGCCGGGACGTTGCGCAGGAAGACGAAGATGACGAGCACGACCAGGATGACCGCCAGGGTGAGCTCGAACTCGACGTCCCGGATCGACGCGCGGATCGTCACGGTCCGGTCGGTGAGGACGCTCACGTCGATCGCCGGCGGGAGCGAGGCCTTGAGGGAGGGAAGCAGGGAGTAGATGGCCTCGACCACCTTGATCACGTTCGCCCCGGGCTGGCGCTGGATGTTGAGGATCACCGCGGGGGTCAGGCTGTACCAGGCCGCCAGCTTGGTGTTCTCCGGCGCGAACTCGACCGTCGCCACGTCGGAAAGCCGCACGGGCGCACCGTTCCTGAACGCGACGACCAGCTTCTCGTAGTCGGCGGCCGACTTGAGCTGGTCGTTCGCGTTGATCGAGAACGAGCGCGACGGGCCGTCGAAGTTGCCCTTTGCCGTGTTCACGTTGCCGTTGCCGACGGTCGTGCGCATGTCGTCGATGTTCAGGCCGTAGGCGGCGAGCGCCGTCGGGTTGGCCCGGATACGCACCGACTGGCGCTGGCCGCCGCCGATGCTGACGAGGCCGACGCCCGGCAGCTGGGAGATGTTCTGCGCGAGGCGGGTGTCCGCGAGGTCCTCGACCGCCGGCAGCGGCAGCGTCTTCGAGGTCAGCGCAAGCGACAGGACGGGGGCGTCGGCGGGGTTGATCTTTGCGTAGATCGGGGGCGCGGGCAGGTCCGCCGGCAGCAGGTTGCCAGCAGCGTTTATCGCGGCCTGGACCTCCTGCTCGGCGATGTCCAGGCTCAGGTCCAGGGTGAACTGGAGCGTGATCACCGAGGCGCCCGCGGAGCTGGACGACGACATCTGCTTCAGCCCGGGCATCTGGCCGAGCTGGCGCTCGAGCGGCGCCGTGACCGAGGACGTCATCACGTCCGGGCTCGCCCCGGGGTAGAACGTCTGCACCTGGATCGTCGGGTAATCGACCTCGGGCAGGGCCGAGAGCGGCAGGAACCTGTAGGCGACGATCCCGACGATCATGATCGCCGCCATGAGCAGCGTCGTCGCCACCGGCCTCAGGATGAAGATTCGGGAGGGACTCATCGGGAGGAGTCCGGGTTGGGCGGGCTCATTCGGGAGCCGTCAGTTGCTGGCGTCCCGCTTCCAGTGTCTGTGCTCTCCGCCCGGCGCAGCGGGCTTCGGCGGCGCGCTCTGGGCGGCCCCCCCCTGCTCCTGGGGCGCCACTTCCATGCCGTCCTTCAGCCTGTCCGCGCCGTCGACGACGACCTTGTCGCCATCCACAATCCCCTTGAGTATCGCCACGCGCTCGCCCTCGGTGGCGCCGAGCGTCACGTTCCTCGCCGACACCAGATTCTTGTCGCCGACGACGTAGACGAACGAGCCCTGCTGGCCGCGTTCTATCGCGGAGGTCGGGATCACGGTGTCGCCGCGCTCGACGTCGAGGAGCATCGCCGCGTTCACGAACTGGTTCGGGAACAGCGCCTCGTCGTCGTTGGGGAAAGTGGCCCTCAGCTTGAAGGTGCCCGTGGTCGGATCGACCGTGTTGTCGATGGTCGACAGGGTGCCGGTCGCAAGCTTGACGGTGTCGTCCCTGTTCCACGCGGCGACGGCGATCGGCTTCGCGTTAGGCGCGCGCATCTGCCTGAGCACCGAGGGGATGGAGTCCTCGGGCAGCGTGAAGATGACCGTTATTGGCTTTACCTGTGTCAGGAGGACCAGGCCGTTCGCGTCGCCAGGCGTCACGTAGTTGCCCTGGTCGACCAGCCTCAGGCCGACCCGGCCGGAGACAGGCGCGGTCACGTGGCAGTAGGCCAGGTTCAGCTGGGCGTTGTCCACGATGCCCTGGTCCTGCTTGACCATGCCCTCGTACTGCGAGACGAGGGCCCGCTGCGCGTCGACCTGCTGCTTGGATATGGAGTCCTGGGCCGAGAGCGTGACGTAGCGGTCGAGGTCGATCTGCGCCTCCTTATACTGCGACTGGGCCTGGAGGAGCTGCCCCTGGGCCTGCTCAAGGGTCGCCTGGTACGGGCGCGGGTCGATGACGGCGAGCACGTCGCCCTTGTCGACCCACTGGCCCTCGGTGAACTTGACCTCGGCGAGGTAGCCGCTGATCTGTGTGCGCACCGTGATGGTTGCGAGCGGCGTCACGGTCCCCAGCCCCTTTAGGATGATCTTGATATCCCCGCGTGCCGCCGTGCTGTAGACGACGGGAAGCGGCCCGAAGGAGCCGAATCCGCCGCGCCCTGCGCCGCGGCCCCCCCCGTATCCGCCGGGACCCCCGCCCCCGAAGCCGGCCCCGACGCGGCTGGCCGTCCTCGCGCGGTGGACGAGCATCGCGGTCGTCGCCAGGGCGATGGCGGCGACAATCGTCCAGAGCACCTTGCGCCGGTTGCGCCGCTTTTCCTCGGCGGTGGGGGGCTGCGGACCGGGTTGCTTGGCCGCCTTTGGGAAATCCGGTCCGGTGGGTAATTGACTCATGTTATCCGTTGTGCTTTAGCTGGTTAGGCACCCAATCTCGCCGCCGCCTCAACCTTCAGACAAGAGGCTTCGGCGAGGAGAGACGCAAAGAGGAACAAAAGGTCACGTTGAACGCAAAAATGAATTTCACGCCGCCACCGCCGACATGGGCGGCACGGGCACATCGAGCGACGCCGCGACCGCCCGAAGGAGCTCGGCCTCTGCCGTGAGGAGCACACCGTCCGCGCTGACGACGTGCGCGGCCGCCATGAGCAGGCGCTGCTTTATGGGGCCGCTCGAGGTGGCCAGCTTGTCCAGGGCCGCGTCGAGCTTCACGAGGCTGGACTCGGTCTCGGGCAGGAACGATAGGCTCCCCTGGATCAGCTTCAGCTGGGCCGCGCCCTCGGCAAACGCCCGCTCGGCCGCGGCCGCGTCGTCGCTCGACGCGTGCGCGAGCGCCGAGAGCACCACCGAGATCTCCGCCGTCACGGCCTGGAACGAGTAGATCTGGGTGATCGACGCCGACGGGTCCCGGTTCACGGCGAGCGCGCGCAGGACGAGGCGCTGTAGGGCGAAGTCAAACGTGGACACGCGGCCCTGCGCCTGCACGAGGTCGTCCAGGGTTCCAGCGAACGATCCCAGCGCCGTCGGCGGAAGCACCTTGAGGGCCGGCATGGCGAGCTGGAGCAACGGCAGCTTGTGGGCCGGCTTCAGCTGGCCGAGCGCGGTGTCGAGCTGCTGGAGCGTGTGGAGCGCATCGCTGCCCTGGCTGGCCGCGACCGACGCCATCTGCTTCTGGCGGACGGCCTCGTCCGGGTCGAGGAGCAGGCCGTAGAGGAGGATGGGCGCGTCGTGGGGGGAGCGCGCCGCCGTGCGCAGGCTCGCCGGGATCTGCGCGAGGATGGCCTGCGCGCCGGCGGCGCCCTCCGGCGTGAGCGTCCCGGCCGCCGCCGCCAGCGCCGCGCCGACGGCGGCCAGGGCCTGGGGGGAAGGGGAGGGCGCCGCAGGCGGCATATGCGCCACCTTTGACCAGGGCTCCTTGGACACGTCCACCACCTCGGGCGGCTCGATGTACTTCCCGTCGAAGCGGGGGTCGATCGCAGAGATCCGCGCCGGCAGCGGCGGGTGGGTGGCCCAGAGGCCGCCGAAATTCGAGACGAATGCCTGCGCGAAGAAGAAATGGCCGATCTCGGCGGCCCGGTGGGTCTCGAGCGTGGACCCGATCGCGTAGCCGCCTATCTTCTTCAGCGCCCCGGTGATCCCGTCTGGGTTGCGCGTGAACTGGACCGCCGAGGCGTCGGCGAGGAATTCGCGCTGGCGCGAGACGGACGCCTGGATCAGGCGGCCGAAGAAGTAGCCGATGTAGCCGATGGCGAGGAGGGCGAGCCCGATGGCGAGGACGGCTATTACGCCACCGCCGCCCTTTCCGCGCGAGGAGCCGAAGCGCGCGCCGCGCAGGCTCCAGAGGGTGGCCCGGCCCGCCAGGCCGATCACGAGGATGCCGAAGATGATCGCCGAGACGCGCACGTTCATGCGCATGTCCCCGTTCAGGATGTGGCTGAACTCGTGCGCGACCACCCCCTGGAGCTCGTCGCGGCTCAGCTTCTGGAGCGTGCCCCGGGTCACGGTGACCACCGCGTCGCTCGACGTCAGCCCCGCGGCGAATGAGTTGATCGCCGGCTCCTCGTCCATGATGTAGACGGCCGGGACGGGAAGCCCCGACGCGATCGCCATCTCCTCGACGATGTTGAGCAGCTGGTGCTCATGCGGGTCGGTCGTGTGGGGGTCGACCCGGCGCCCTCCCAGGCCCTCGGCGACCGCGGAGCCGCCCGTGCTGTACTCCGACCATTTGTAGAGCGAGGCGAGGCCGATCACCGTCAGCGTGCAGAGGGAGACGGCGAGGAAGACCCGCGGCTTCCAGAACGGATCCTCCTCTTCGGCGGCGCCGGAGTCCTCGCTGCGGTAGCCGTAGGGGCCGCCCAGGCGCGCCTGGTGCCCCGCCACGCGCAGGCCGACGATCGTGGCGGCGTAGCCGGCGAAGACGGTGCCGGCCACGGCGAACCCGAAGAGGACCAGCAGCCGCGCCGTGCGCTTCCTCGCGCGTTGCTCGGCGGCGAAGAAGTCCATCAGGTGAACGAAACCTTCGGCGCGCTGCGCTCGGCCGGGTCCTCGACGTGGAACAGCTCGGCCGGGAGGAATCCGAACATCCCGGCGAGGATGACGTTGGGGAAAGTCTCCCTCGATGTGTTGTACGCCATGACCGAGTCGTTGTAGGCCTGCCTGGCGAACGCGACCTTGTTTTCGGTCGAGGTCAGCTCCTCGGTGAGCTGCATCATATTCTGGTTCGCCTTCAGGTCCGGATACTGCTCCGCGACGACCATCAGGCGGCTCATGGCGCCGGCCAGGCCGCCCTCGGCGGACACCAGGCCCTTGATGGCGTTCGCGTCGGCCGGATTGGCGGCGGCGGCCTGCGAGGCGGCATAGGCGATGTTGCGCGCCTTGGTGACGTCCTCGAGCGTCTCGTGCTCGTGCTTGAGGTAGCCCTTCGCTATCTCCACCAGGTTCGGGATCAGGTCGTACCTGCGCTTCAGCTGGACGTCGATCTGGGCAAACGCGTTCTTGAACCGGTTGCGAAGCGTGACGAGAGCGTTGTATATGCCCGTGGCCCAGAGGGCCAGGACGATGACGACCGCGAGGAGCACGACGAGGATGATGAGGGCTGTCATGAGGTCCCCACGATGAAATGCCCCGACACCGGGGTCAATGGCGCTTGGCCAATCCCGGGTTGATTGTTCGCGGCGGCCGAACAAGATTAGGGGCGCACTCCATGCGCCTTTTGTCCGCCCTTGTCCTGATGCCGGCCCTTTCCGTGCCGACGGGGGCGCTGGAGCCGCTCAATCCGCCCGTCCCCTTGGCCGCGGCAGCGCCCGCGACCTCGCCGGGGGAGGCTGCATTCGCCCTGGCTTCGGCGCAACGCTCTGAGGATCTGGGGTTTCCGTCCACGGCCGTCGAGCTTTACCGCTCGATGCTGGCCGCGCCGGGAGCCGACGCGGGCCGGCTCACCCTGGCGCTCTCGTCGGCGCTCCTCGACGACGGCGACGTGGCCGGGGCCGGCCGGGCCCTCGAGTCGTACGCGGGTCCGCGCGGCCCGGGCTGGCACCTGCGAGCCGGCCTGGTCGCCGCCTACGGCCAGCGGATGGACCAGGCCAGGAGCGAGCTCGCCGCGGCCCGTCTCGACGAGCTCGAGCCCCCGGATCGCGGGTGGCAGCTCTTCCTCCAGGGCATGGTCGCGGACGCCTCCAACGAGCCGGTCCGGGCGGCAGGCTACTACCAGCAGGCGGCCGCCTCCTCCGTGTCCGAGCTCCAGCGCGCGCGGTTCCTCCTCGCCGAGGAGCAGGTCCGGCTGCGGGCCGGCGCGGTGAGCGACATCCAGCTCGAGGCCGACCGCAAGAACGCGGAGACCTTCCAGACGCAGAAGATCGGCTACGGCTTCGCCCGCGAGTACGCGATCGCCCTCAACGCGAGGGGCCGCAGGCAGCAGGCGATCGACGTGCTCCAGGGCGAGCTGCGCGTGGTGCCCGCCGAGGAGCGCTCCGAGATCGACCACTTCAGGCTCCTGCTCGGGCTGATAGCGGGCGCCGAGGCGGGTGTAGGCCGCCACGAGCTCTTCGAGCTGCTAGCGTCGGGAAGCGACTCCGACCGCCAGCGGATCGCGCTGCAGCTGCTCCTGCGCAACTCGCGGTCGGGCGCGCTGCGCGCCGAGCTCAGCGAGAGGCTCGACAGGCTCATAGCCGAGCCGAAGCCGCACGCCATCCTGGAGAGCCTGCTGCTCTACAGGGCGCAGCTCGGGCTCGGCGACGCGCGCTACGCGCGGGCCGAGGCCGACGCGCACACGCTGATCGACAGGTTCCCGGGCTCTCCGCTCAAGGCCTACGCCTACGCGGTCCTCGCCAGCTCCGCCTGGGAGCAGTACCGCTACCGCACCGCCGCCGACTACGCCTTCAAGGCCGGCGGCGAATTCCCCGCGGGCCCGATCCGCGGGGAGTTCGCGATGCTGGTCGCCGAGGCGTGGTTCCGCGCCGGGGTGCTCGGGGGGGACCCGGGCGACTTCAGGAGCGCGGCGGACGCCTACGCCGCGGCGCTGCGCGCCCGCCCGGAGGGCGTCAGCCCCGGGCTGCTCATGTTCCAGCGCGTGCAGGCCCTGATCGAGGCCGGCTCGCTGCCGGCCGCCGCGACCGTGCTCGACGACCTCGCGCGCGATCCGGCCTTCGATGCTGAGGACCGCTGGGAGGCCGAGTGGAACCTCGCCCGCAGCCTCGAGGTCCACGCCAGGACGGACGAGGCGTACGGCCGGCTGAACCGCCTCCTGCGCGCCGCCCCGGCGCCGGCGCTGCGCGCGGAGCTGAGGGCGAGGATGGCGTGGCTGCAGGCCAGGCTTTCGTTCGACGCCAGGAAGCCCGAGGAGACGCTGGTCCTCGCGCAGTCGCTCGCGGCGGCGACCGAGGGGCTGGAGCCCGAGCTCAAGGCCGAAATCCTGAGCACGGGCGAGCTCCTTCGCGCGCAGGCCCTCTTCGAGCTCAGGCGCGACCAGGAGGCTGAGGACGCGCTCAGGAGGCTCCGCTCCGACTTCCCGCGCTCGGAATCGACGGTGTACTCCTACATCGTCGAGGCGGACCGCTTCGCCCAGGAGGACAAGGTGGTCGACGCCCAGCGGCTGCTGCAGAAGCTCGCCGACGATTTTCCGAACAGCACCTACGCGCCCTACGCGCTCTACCAGGCCGCGCTCCAGGCCGAGCGCCTGGGCACGGACAAGAACCTCACCGAGGCGTACAAGCTGCTGTACAGCCTGGTCAACAACCCGAAGTACGCCTCGAGCGAGCTGATCTTCCCGGCCCGGATGAGGCAGGGCGACGTCCTGCGCGAGCTCAACCAGTTTCCCCAGGCGCAGCAGGTGTACGAGTACCTGGTCAACAACCCCGCGTTCGCCACGACCCAGGACAAGAGGCAGGACGTGATCCTGGCCCAGCTGGCCCTCGGGGAGTGCCACGAGGCGCAGTCGGCCAACAACGCCTCGCACGCCGACAGCGCGGCCCGGATCTTCGAGGACCTGGTCGAGCGCATGGACGCGCCGGCGGACGTTCGCGTCGAGGCGGGGTACAACCTGGGCAAGATCCTCTCGCGCAGCGACCCCGCCAAGGCGCAGGCCGTGTGGTGGGGCGATGTCGTGGACGCGTTCCTCGTCAAGCCCGGGGGCCCGCAGGGCCTCGGGCCAAAGGGGCGATGGTGGATCGCGCGCACGCTCCTCGAGGTGGGCTCGCTCTACGAGCAGCAGGGCAGGATCGAGGAGGCCAAGCGCGCCTGGCTCCTCCTCGTCGACTCGGGGCTCCCCGGCGATGCGCTGGCGCGCGAGCGCCTGGCCCGCTTCCACTTGCCCGCGGCCAAGGGGTGATGTAACCCAGACCATGCCTGCCATGGAATCAAGCCTGCTCGCCCGAGGCGGACCGATCATGTGGATCCTGTTCGCCCTCGGGGTGATCCTCGTGGTCGTGTTCGTGGAGCGCGCGCTCTACCTTCACCGGGGCCAGATCCGGTCGACCGCCTTCCTCAACGGGATCAAGAACATCCTGGCCAAGCGCAGGCTCGTGGAGGCGCTCACGGTGTGCGAGGAGACGCCCGGGCCCGTCGCCGCGGTCGTCAAGGCCGCGCTCCTGCACGCCGACGACGACCCGGACGCGATGAGGTTCCATGTGCAGGAGGCCGCGGTCGTGGAGCTGCCGGCCCTCGAGCGCCGGATCGGCGCGGTCGGCGCGATCGCCCAGGTGGCCCCGCTCCTCGGGCTGCTCGGCACGGTCCTCGGGATGGTCGCCACGTTCGCCGCGTTCCAGCGCGACTACGCCACCGCCAGCGTGCTCGCGAAGGGCATGTGGCAGGCCCTCCTCTGCACGGCCGCCGGCATCATGCTCGCGATCCCGGCCCACCTGGCGGTGCACTTCCTCAACGGGCGCGTGCGGGCGATCGTGCGCGACATGGAGTGGTCCGGGAACGAGATCATGAAGTATTTGAACACTGAATACAAGACGGGGGGGGCCGCGCCGAAATGATCGCGCGGCCCCTGGACCTGGCCTCTAGGCTCCGGCCGGCCCCGCACGGGACGGGCGCCCTCCACTACGTGAACGTGGGGCTCCTCGGGCTCTTCTTCTACGTCTTCGGCTCCCGGTTCGTCCTGGCGCCGGGCCTCGGCGTCGACTTCCAGCTCCCGCAGCTGCCGGGCGCGCGCGAGGGGGCCGTCCAGACGGCCGCATACGTGATCAACGTGCTGCGCTCCGGCCAGATCTTCACGGAGGACGGGCTGGTCGACATGGGACAGCTGCGCGGCTGGCTCAAGGCGCGCGCCGGCGCCGAGAGGCACCCCACGCTGCTCATAAGGGCCAGCTCGGGGGTGACGCTTGCCGAACTGGTTGAGATTCAGGGGGCGGCCCGGGAGGCGGGCTTTGGAAGGGTCCTTTGGGGGGCCGAGGAACCCGCCGCCGACAAGGGCCAGGCGGATCCAAAGTGAACCCTCGGGGATCACCGGTCCGGAGGATCTGGGTTTGGGCTTCAGTTGCCGGAGTCATTGCCCTCGTGTGGGTTGCATTGCTCATCAGGCTGCCTGAGCCGGCCCAGCCGCCGTCCCAGAAGGCCTCCCGGAGCCCCGTGGGCCTCGTGGATCCCGTGGTCATCGAGAAGACAATGCTCTATGACCTGACCCCGCTCTTCCTGCCTACCGAATTCAACAGCTCCCGAAAGCCCTATGTCCCGAGGGAACCCGGCTCCGCCTTCACCGGCTTTGCCTGGAGGAAAGTGTTTGCCGACTCCGGGCTCCAGCTGCACCTCCCGGACGCGGCGGCGGTCCCCGGAAACCCGGCGGAGGCCCTCGCCGACGATCCGCCAGGGGCCCCGTTCATCGGGTTCGGCCGGGGTGACCCGAAGGTGGAACTCCTTCCCCCGCGTGGGGCATACGTCGAAATTGACGACGCCGGGACCGGCAGGAGGGTGTTCGGCCAGGCGGTCGCGGACGCGCGCCCCCCGGCCTCGGCACCCTGGAGGCCGATGGAGTTCATCGCCGCCGTCGACGCCGCCGGGCTCGTCGGCTCGGTGGTGCCGACCGTGCGCTCGGGAGCAGGCGAAGTGGACGAGTATTTCGGGCACTATCTGGCCGACACCCTCAGGGTCGGCCAAAGGCTTGCGCCGGGCTTCTATTTGATTAGCGTGGGGCCCTGATTCCCCCCGTGAAAACGGCCCTGCGGACCTGCGCGGACCGATTTCCCAGCGGGGCGCAAATTTCTGTTGACGCCGCAAAATGCAAGCTTCACGTTCAACGCTCTTTTTCGTTTCTTGCAACGCAGTCTTGGTCTGCCCAGATAGCTCAGTTGGCAGAGCACATCCTTGGTAAGGATGAGGTCGCCGGTTCAATTCCGGTTCTGGGCTCCATGCAAGAGGCTGATAAGCCGCCACTCTATCAAAACCCACACACACCTCACCAAGCCCCGATATCGTTATGGCTAAAGGAACATTCGCACGCACGAAGCCGCACGTCAACGTCGGCACCATCGGCCACGTTGACCACGGCAAGACCACGCTGACTGCGGCCATCCTAAGGGTCCAGGCGGACAAGAAGCTCGCCGAGTTCAAGTCGTATGCGGACATCGCAAAGGGCGGCACGATTAGGGACGCATCGAAGATCCTCACGATTGCTGTGGCCCACGTGGAGTACGAGACGACCAAGCGCCACTACGCCCACGTCGACTGCCCGGGACACGCGGACTTCGTCAAGAACATGATCACGGGCGCGGCCCAGATGGACGGCGCCATCCTCGTCGTCTCGGCGGCCGACGGCCCGATGCCGCAGACGCGCGAGCACATCCTTCTCGCCCGCCAGGTCGGCGTCCCGAAGATCGTCGTGTTCCTCAACAAGATCGACCTGATCGACGACAAGGACCTCATCGACCTCGTCGAGGAGGAGATCCGCGACCTCCTGACCAAGTACCAGTTCGACGGCAAGGGCGCCAAGATCATCCGGGGCTCGGCCTCGCAGGCGCTCGAGGGCAAGCCCGAGGGCGTCAAGGCGGTCAGCGACCTGATGGACGCCATCGATTCCGAGATCCCCGAGCCCGTCCGCGAGATCGACAAGCCGTTCCTTATGTCGGTCGAGGACGTGTTCTCCATCACCGGCCGCGGCACCGTCGCGACGGGCAGGATCGAGCGCGGCGTGGTCAAGCTGAACGAGACGGTCGAGATCGTGGGCCTGAGGGACACGAGCACCACGGTCGTCACCGGGATCGAGATGTTCCGAAAGCTCCTCGACCAGGGCCAGGCCGGCGACAACGTCGGCGTGCTCCTGCGCGGCGTCGAGAAGGACGGGATCGAGCGCGGCCAGGTCGTGGCCGCTCCCAAGAGCATCACTCCCCACAAGAAGGCCAAGGCGGAAATCTACGTCCTGTCCAAGGACGAGGGCGGCCGCCACACCCCCTTCTTCAACGGCTACCGTCCCCAGTTCTACTTCAGGACCACGGACGTGACGGGCGTCGTCAATCTGCCGAAGGGCGTGGAGATGATCATGCCCGGCGACAACATCAACATCGACGTCGAGCTCATCGTGCCGATCGCCATGGAGAAGACCCAGCGCTTCGCCATCCGCGAGGGCGGCCGGACGATCGGCGCGGGCCGAATCACGGAGATCACGGAGTAAACGGTTGCTCCGAAACACTCAAACAGCGCCCGCCGAGGTTCCGAAACCGGGGCCTCGGCGCCGTCGTCTAATCCATTCCACGACACTTAGGGGTGTAGCTCAATTGGTAGAGTAGCGGTCTCCAAAACCGTCGGTTGGGGGTTCGAGTCCCTCCGCCCCTGCCACCTCCGAAGCCTTCCACTGCAGTCCATGAAAAACCCGTTCCAAAGCACGCGCATCTTCGTCGGCGAGATGGTGGGCGAGCTCCAGAAGGCGAGCTGGCCCACCCGGCTCGAGCTGCGGGACTCGACAATCGTGGTCATCACTGCCAGCGCGCTCCTCGGGCTCTTCACGGCGATAAGCGATTTCTCGCTCTATCACGTCGTCGACCTGTTCACCTACTGGATCAGCCGCTGATCGCGCCATGCCCACCCAAACTACCGCACCCGCAGGGGCCCAGTGGTTCGCCCTCCACACGCTCTCCGGCCAGGAGAACAAGGTGAAGACGTACATCGAGAGGTTCAAGACGGCCGAGGAGCTCGACGACTCGATCTTCGAGGTGCTGCTGCCGACGGAGGTCGTCTCCGAGGTCAAGAACGGCAAGAAGTCGTCCAAGGTGCGCAAGCTCTACCCGGGATACGTCTTCATCCAGATGCGCCTCTACGGAGAGGACGGCAAGCTGATCAACAAGCCCTGGTACTTCGTCAAGGAGGTCGCCGGGGTCATCGGCTTCGTCGGCGGCGAGCACCCGGCGGCGCTGCGCCAGGTGGAGATCGACGAGATCCGCGCCCGGATCGAGGCGGCCAACGGCAAGGAGGTGCCGAAGGTGCAGTACTCGGTCGGCGAGGAGGTCAAGATCAACGACGGCCCGTTCGCCAACCTCAACGGCAGGATCGACGAGATCGACCCCGAGAGGGGCAAGCTGAAGATATCCGTCTCGATCTTCGGACGGTTCACTCCGGTCGAGCTTGAATACTGGCAGGTCCAGAGGGCGACCGAGTAGCCCCGGGCAGGCCGAAAACCTTTCAACAATGGCGAAGAAGATCCAAGGCTACATCCGACTCCAGCTGCCCGCCGGCGCGGCCAATCCCGCGCCCCCGGTCGGCCCCGCGCTGGGCGCCCAGGGCGTCAACATCATGGCGTTCTGCAAGGAGTTCAACGCCAAGACCAAGGACCAGAACGGGATGATCCTCCCGGTGGTCATCACGGTCTTCGCGGACAAGAGCTTCACGTTCATCCTCAAGTCGCCGCCGGCCTCCGTGCTGCTCAAGAAGGCGGCCAACATCGCAAGCGGCTCGGCTAAGCCCAACCAGGACAAGGTGGGCAAGGTGAACCGCAAGCAGCTGCTCGAGATCTACAGGATCAAGCGCAAGGACCTGAACGCAAAGACCGACGAGGCCGGGATCAGTATCATCGCAGGCACGGCCCGCAACATGGGCATCGAGGTCGTCGACTGAGCGCCAAGCAATCAATTTGAAGCGGGAGTCCGCCCTCCGGCGGACGCTCGGACCGCAAGCAGCAAACCCATGGAAAAACACAGCAAACGCTATCGCGGCGCCCTCCAGGTCGCCGACCTCGCCAAGGACTACCCCCTGGCGGAGGCCGTCGGCATCCTGGCCAAGTTCCCCAAGGCAAAGTTCGACGAGACGATCGAGCTTTCGCTCCGCCTTGGGGTCGACCCGACCGCCGGCGACCAGATGGTCCGCGGGACCACCCCGCTGCCCAACGGCTCCGGCAAGAAGGTGCGCGTCCTCGTGTTCACCGACAATCCCAAGGCGGCCATCGACGCGGGCGCCGACCACGCCGGGCTCCAGGACATCATGGCCAAGATCAACGAGGGCTGGCTCGACTTCGACGTCGCGATCGCGACGACCGACGCGATGAAGACCGTGCGCACGATCGCAAAGGTCCTCGGCCCGAAGGGGCTCATGCCCAACCCGAAGAGCGGCACGGTGACCGACGACGTCGCCGCGGGAATCAAGGCCGTGAAGGCGGGCCGCGTGGAGTTCAAGATGGACAAGACCTGCAACATCGGCGTCGGGATCGGCAAGCGCTCGTTCACGCCCGCGCAGATCCTCGAGAACGCCCACGCGGTGCTCGAGGCCGTCGGCAAGGCGAAGCCCGCCTCCTTCAAGGGCCACTACATCAGGGCGGTCGCGATCTCCTCCTCGCAGAGCCCTTCCGTGAGGATCGCCTCCGCCGATTACGGCAAATACTGAACCCGGAGCCACGACCCATGAGAGCCGAGAAGAAATACCTTATCGACGAGGTCCAGACGCACCTCAGGAAGTCCGACTACGTGATCCTCGCGAACTTCAACGGGGTGACCGTGGCCGACGCCGCGGAGCTCCGCGGCAAGCTCGCCGCCGAGAAGGCCGAGTACCACGTGGTGAAGAACAGCTCGCTGCGCGTGGCGGCGAAGTCGCTGGGGCTCCCGGACATCGAGGGCGCGCTCACGGGCCCGACCGCGATCGTGGTCGGCGGCGGGAACTCGGCCGGCGTGGCCAAGATCCTCAAGCAGTTCTTCAAGGAGCGCAAGAAGGTCGAGGTCAAGGCGGCCGTTCTGGGCAAGAAGCTCATCACCTCCAAGGACGTCGAGCGCCTGGCCGACATGCCCTCGATGGAGGCCCTCCGCGCCCAGCTGCTCGGTCTCATCAACCAGCCTGCGAGCATGTTCGCGCGCGTCATCAACGCCGCCCCCCAGGGGCTGGTAAACGTACTCAACGCCAAGGTCCGCGCGGCCGGCTGAACCCAATTCCCGAAGCAACCATTTCAAAGGGCGCCCTGCGGCACCGCCGTCAGGGCCCCGACGAAAGCCAAAAATCAAACGCAGCAGGCTAGGGGATACGTCCCTTAAACGCACCCCCGACCGGGGACGCTAGCCGGCGGCAGAAGATCAACATGAGCAACATCACAAAAGACCAAGTCATCGAGTGGCTTTCGAGCCAGTCGGTCCTCGAAATCGCCGGCCTCGTCAAGGACCTCGAGTCCAAGTGGGGCGTCTCCGCCGCGGCCCCCGTCGCGGCGGCGGCCGCGCCTGCGGCTGCGGCGGCTGCCGCGGCCCCCGTCGAGGAGAAGACCGAGTTCACGGTCGTGCTCCTCGAGAGCGGCCCCAACAAGATCGGCTCGATCAAGGAGGTGCGCGCCATCACGGGCCTCGGCCTCAAGGAGGCCAAGGACCTCGTCGAGGGCGCCCCGAAGCCGGTCAAGGAGGGCGTCAACAAGGCGGAGGCCGAGGAGATCAAGAAAAAGCTCGAGGCCGCCGGCGCCAAGGTCGAGCTAAAGTGACCCCGGCCAGCCGATTGGCGATCAAGACTTTGCAGCTTACAAAGCCTCCGGGACAGGCCGCGCGCGCGCACGGCCTGTCCTTTGCCTTTTCCCAAATCGTCTGCATGTTTGTGGCGCCACCCGCAGCTTCCGGGGCGGCGCTTTGATTCATCGCGTCCCATAACCCAACGGTAATTTCCATGGCCGACCGCATCACCACCGAGCGCATCAACTTCGGCAAGCTCCGCGAAGTCATCCAGCCGCCCAACCTCATAGAGATACAGATCAACTCCTACCTGGACTTCCTGCAGAAGGGCGTCCCGGAGAAGCAGCGCAAGCCGCAGGGCCTCGAGGCCGTCTTCCGCGAGGTGTTCCCGATCCAGTCGTACGACGAGCGGCTGACGCTCGAGTACGTCTCCTACATGCTCGGCGAGCCGAAGAACTCCGAGATCGAGTGCATCCGGGAGGGCATCACGTATTCGGTTCCCTTGTACGTCAAGCTGCGGCTGCGCGAGGAGGACTTCATCAAGGACGAGGACATCTACATGGGTGAGATCCCGATGGTGACCGAGCGCGGCTCGTTCATCATCAACGGCGCCGAGCGCGTGGTCGTCTCCCAGCTTCACCGCTCGCCCGGCATCGCCTTCGAGGTGACGCCCCACCCGAACGGCAAGCTGCTCCACAGCTTCCGCATCATCCCGGACCGCGGCACGTGGCTCGAGGTCCAGTTCGACAACAACGACCTGCTCTACGTCTACCTCGACCGCCGCCGCCGCCGCCGCAAGTTCCTGATCACGACGCTCTTGCGCTCGATCGGCTACTCGAGCGACATCGACATCCTCAACCTCTTCTACGAGATCAAGGACCTCAAGGTCACCAAGGCCCTCGACATGGAGAACGTCTCGACGCTCGTCCTGGTCGAGGACGCGATAGACGCCCAGAAGGGCGTCGTCCTCGCCCGCGCGTTCGAGCCCCTCACCAAGCAGATCGTGCGCACGTTCGAGAAGCACGACATCGCCTCAATCAGGGTCATCGACACCGCGGTCGACGAGGGCGCCATAATCCGCGCGCTCAAGAAGGACCCGACCCGCAACGAGGAGGAGGCCCTGAAGGAGATCTACAAGCGGCTGCGCCCCGGTGAGCCCCCGACGACGGCGAACGCGAAGGCGCTGCTCAAGCGCCTGTTCTTCGACCCGAAGCGCTACGACCTCGGCCGCGTCGGCCGCTACAAGGTCAACCAGAAGCTCGGCCTCAAGGCGGAGCTCGAGCAGCGCATCCTCGAGAGCGCCGACATCGTCGCGGCGACCAAGTACCTGGTGCGCCTGCGCAAGGGCGAGGGCGTCGTCGACGACATCGACCACCTCGGCAGCCGCAGGGTGCGCACCGTGGGCGAGCTCCTCGCCAACCAGTGCCGCGTCGGCCTGGCCCGCACGGAGCGCCTGGTGCGCGAGAGGATGACGATGTACGACCAGAGCGTCGACTCGATCACGCCCCAGAAGCTGATCAATCCGAAGGCGCTGACGACGGTCATCCGCGACTTCTTCGCGCGCAGCCAGCTCTCCCAGTTCATGGACCAGATCAACCCGCTGGCCGAGGTGACGCACAAGCGCCGCCTGTCCGCCCGCGGGCCGGGAGGCTTGAACCGCGAGCGCGCGGGCTTCGAGGTCCGCGACGTCCATCCTTCGCACTACGGGCGCATCTGCCCGAT
>Ga0187855_10000444_pt1 | contig 36490 bp, 24 predicted proteins | sample June2016WEW_8_10_2_FD_132969 | JGI IMG/M metagenome (GOLD analysis project Ga0187855, IMG submission 132969) | Peatland microbial communities from SPRUCE experiment site at the Marcell Experimental Forest, Minnesota, USA - June2016WEW_8_10 | ecosystem: Environmental > Terrestrial > Soil >... | reverse complement strand
CTAGCCACAAAAACCTTGACTCAAGTGGGGCACTTCGGAGATCATGGCTGTAACCAGCGTCGCTCCGCTCCGACGCTGCCCCACTTCACCGGAATCGGTGCCCCACTTCAGCGGAATCCGCATCTATCGGGGAACTGCACCTACCAACCTCGCCCCGCTCACTTCAATTCCGGCCTCCAAGATCAGCTATTCCGACACCGGGCTGACTGGGGGCACTACGTACTACTACGCCGTGCAGGCCGTTGATACGGGAAGCAATACGTCGCCGATGTCCACGGTCGTGGCGGCCACTACGCCAAAATAGATCAGAATGTGAGACGGCTGCCCAATTGAAACGCGCGGGGGCCGCCCGTGCCAAAGATGTTCGACGTTCTTTGCGACGCCTGGCCGAAGTTTGGCGCGTTCAGGACTTCGTTATAGAAGGTGAGGTTTGCAATATTGAAAACATTGAAACACTCCCCGAAAACGGACAGCTTCCACCGCTCGCCGTGTAGTGGGAATACCTTGGTGACGCGTATATCCTGAGAAGTGAAGGGCCGCGGAAACGAAAAATTCGAGGGCAGCGTAATCGTGGGGATCGGATGCCCTAACGGATCGGTTTTTCCAGCGTAGGTCTGGTTGAACTGGTTCACCAGTTGAATGAGATCATTTTTTCCCTTGCCGACATCGAACTGATTGAACCCGCCACCCGGGAGGGCAGGTCCAGGATACAGGCTTTCGCCGGCGGTCGCAAACACGCCATTGCCGTTAAGGTCCACACCCGTCAGGAAGGGCTGGAAAGGCGTGGCGCTTTGGTAGGAAGAGATACCTGAAAACTGGATACCCAAAGGCAGGAACACGACGATCGAGCCTGTAATCGTCTGGTGGCCAGCCTGTGGACCCCAGCTTGCAAACCAGTTGCTGTTATCGATCAAACCGTTATAGCCCACCTGATCGGCGTAGGCGTAGGCCAACGTGCCCGTGGTCCTGTGGGAGAACCGCTTGTCCAGCTTCATCAGCAGCCCTTTGTAGTGCGAGCGGCCGCCGGAAATCTCCGCTTCAATGGGACCTGTCGAGCACTCAACGTTATTCAGCAGTGCTTGCGCCGGGGTGCATTTAGGGATAATCGGCCCGGTCGCGCTGTTATAGTGATTCAGGTCGACGTCGTTGATCAACTGGTGCATGTATTGCCGGAATACAAAATCCGCGCTCAGCACCAGGTCGCTGCGAAGCTCCCGCTGCACGCCGATGCTGGCGTGCTCGGAGTAAGGCAGCTTGAAATTGGAGGGAATCAAGCCTTGGCCGGTCTTAAATAAATCGATGTTCTGGCCCGAGAGACCGGAATCGAGTTTCGCCTGCGCCTGGTTCACGAATATCGTCAAATAATTCAGCAGCCCCTGACCTGTGAAGGTGGTCGGCTCGCTGCTGAAACTGGTGGGCTGAAGGGCCGCCGGGAGAGATGCGTAGCCGTTGATTTGGTAGATGTAAGGGAAGAAAGTACTGTCAGGAAGCGGGATGCGTCCGACGCCGACCGGGCTCAGAATCACGCGCTCGATCAGCCGGTTGAATATGTCCCACGTGTCATAGTAAATTGCGGAGCCGCCCCGGATCACGGTTTTGTTGTCTTTTGTAACGGTCCAGGCAAAGCCCAGCATGGGGCTGAAATTACGCGGCGAGTGCTGTTCCGACCCCAGGCCGTTAGACCCCAGGACGGGCGCCAAATATGCGGGCTTCGTGAGATCGAAATTCAGCGCGTTGCTTTCATACGACCAAGCCAGACCATAGTTGAGGCTGAAGCGCGGACGAACTTTCCAGGTGTCCTCGGCATAAAAGTGGAATAGGTTGTCGTGGTTGGCGTTGCCTGGCTGGTACAGCGGCGGCTGAATCGGGTTGCCCACGCCGATCGTAAACGACGCCACCGGCAACTTTAACAAATCGGAAATCGTGTTGAATGTGGAAGGAATCTGGATCTGATCGGCCGCGAATCCCTCGGCTGTAATTTTTTGATTGTAGGCCTGCACCAATTCCGGCGACCACAACTCCATTGCGGCAGGCTGGGCGTAAGAATAGTAGCCCGTCCCCTTTTGATATTCCCAGTATCCACCGAACTTGATCGAGTGGGTGCCCTTCTGCGAACTTACGTTGTCGGCGAAAATGTGCCGCCGCAACAAACGGCTCTGCGGGGTCGTCGCGGATTCTCCCAGTGCGAAGTTGTTGACGCCCAGGATGGTAATCATGGGACCGTCCTCGTTGGTGGCATAGTTGTTACGCAAGCCGGTGGGATAGTCCCATCCGGTGCAAGGGGCGGGGCACTCCGACAGAGTCGGTGGCGCGTTGACATTGGACCAGAAGGTGTAAGAATAGCGGAATTCGTTCGCAGTGGCCGGCGTGATCACGCTGATGAGCGAAAGGACCCCTGAATCGGCCCAATTCTTATTGGTGGCCCAATCCGAAGGTAGGTCCCCGATGCCGGGAGGAGCAAAGGAGTTGTTGCCGTCGTGCGAGTACCGCAGAAAGGCATTGTTCCGGGTGTTTATCCGCCAGTCCAGGCGCTCAGTGAGTTCGTTGGCATGATACGGGCTGGCCGCGTTGGTCCCAAACGCCTGGAATGCCGGGTCGCTCGGAAACGCGCTGAAAAGAGAGGTTTGGTCGATGTGCTCCAGGCTGGAAAAGAAAAACAACTTGTCTTTCTTGATGGGACCACCGATCCAGAAACCCTCCTGCTTGCGTGCGAAGTACGGACTGTTCGGTTCGCCCGGCTCATGCGCCAGGAACGGGAAAGCCGACATATTGTGATCGCGGTAGAAGAAGAACGCGCTGCCGTGGAAGTCGTTACCGCCGGAACGTGTAACCACGTTGATGGCGCCACCCGCTCCGATGCCCGTCGAGAGATCGAAGTTCGTCGACGAAAGCTGGAACTCCTGCACGACTTCCTGCGAAAAATTCTGCTGGGTTCCTCCGGTGATCGAGTCCTGCACTGTCGCGCCGTCTACCGTGATGCGCACGGAGTTATTTGCCGAACTGGCGCCCAGAATGGAGACGTCGAACTGCTTGTTATACTGGCCCACGTTGTTTGGGGTCACGTTCACGCCGGGCTCGAGCATGGACAATTGCAGGAAGCTGCGGCCGTTCACAGGCAGGCTCTCAATATTCTCATGGGTGATCACACCGGAGATCTCGTGGCTGTCATAGCTGATTTGGGCGGTCTCGCCCTGCACATTGATGACTTCGGCCTCGGCGCCTAATTGCAGCTCCATATCGACGTTAGTGACTTGGCCGGTTTGCACGGTGGCGGTGGCTTCGAGCGTGCGAAAGCCGCTTGCCGAAGCCTTGACGCTGTAGTTGCCGGCGGGCAGCGATGCGGCACTGAAGATGCCTTCCCCGGACGTGGTCATCTGCCGCACGAGCCCGGTGTCCTTGTTGGTGACGGTGACGTTGACACCCGGCATTACAGCGCCTGTGCTGTCGTGCGCCGTGCCCATCAGGGATCCCACGGGCGCCTGCGCCAGGCAGGATGCCGCGCCCCAGACCGCCAGACTTAGAAGCGACACCGAAAGTCGCAGCCGCTGAAACATGAAGAATTTCCCTCCCATGGCACGCTCCTTACAGAGACGCGCCACCTGTGTAGCGTGGTTATTTTATGAAAATTTGTAGTTCCGCAACGGCTGAAACCCTGCGGCGCCTGTCTCGCCAGTTTACCATGCCGGACGCCCCTCGGCGCCCTCTTGGGTACTAGACATCCGGTACGGGCAAACCGGTGAGCGCGAACGACATCCGTGAGTGTGGGCCTCGCCCGGTGCTGGACAAAATCAAAACCAATGGGATACCTTAAGGGAATGCCAGAGTCTATCAGCGACGATCAGCTCGTTACGTATATCAAGGCCCCGGGCAGCAAGCTGACGCCCGAACAAGCGCAAGAGATCGCCCAGACGCACCCGTTCGCCATTTTGGGCGGCCTGCATCGCAGTGGCACCACGCTCCTGTTCCGGATGTTGCGGGAGCACCCCGAGATCAGCGGCTTTGCCAACAACCAAGACGCCAATGAATGGCTGGGCGCGGAGGATGAAGGCCAGTACTTGCAATCAGTATACCCTCCCGCGATTTTTTGGGGAGGACCCGGAAAATTCGCGTTTTCACCGGACGCAAACCTGAAGGAGGATTCGGAATTTCTGACGCCCGAGAACAAGACCAGGCTAGCGCTGGAGTGGTTTCCGTTCTTCGATCTATCGAAGCGCTTCCTGCTGGAGAAATCCCCCCCCAATATTCTCTGGACCCGTTTTCTGCAGGAGGTCTTCACAAATTCCTGGTTCGTCATCATCGAGCGGCACCCCGTCGCTGTGTCGCTGGCCACGGAAAAATGGAGCCCCACCGGACTCAGTTCGCTGGTGGAGCACTGGTTGGTGGCGCACGAGACCTTCGAGAAGGACCGCTCGCACCTGCGCCGCGTCATGACCGTTAAATACGAAACCCTCATCTCGCAGCCGTTCACCACGATTAGTACCATCTATAAGTTCTTAGGATTGGATCCACACCCCACTACCTTCGAGGCTACCTCGGAGCACAACAAGAAATATTTCGGGCAATGGCTCGCATTAAAGAACGATCCGCAATCTAGCGCTTCCATTCAGGAATGTATCGATCGGTTTGAGCCGCGCGTGCGCGCCTTCGGCTATAGTCTGCAGGATCTCGATTTGGTCTAGCTGGCTAAACGTACTTGACCTCTAGGGCAGGCTTACGGCCCGCCCCGGGTCTTCCAAAAGCCCCGACTTACAAGGCCGGAGTGTTGTACAGGTTGGGCATCTGCCACGAGCGATACGAGTAAGACGAGCCATGTACGTTTAGAATAGTCGTGGCCGAAATCGTATTCGGCGTGGGGGACAACTCCAGGGACTCGGTAGGTATCGTGGTGTAAAGCCCCGTCCCGAAGGCATAATGATTGGGAGTCGTGTTCATCAATAGACCGGCGCTACCCAATGCCGTAGTCTTGATGCCCAGATCCTGCATCAAAACGGGAGTCACCGTCATGGCTGCCTCGTTCACAATCAAAGCCATGCCCCGGCTGTTGCAATCGTCGGGCGGACCGGCGCAGTTGGATCCCAGCCCCAACGGAGGCGCGGAATAGCGGGTGTTCCCATTGTCGTATATCGTCAACAGGTAACCTGTAACAGATCCGGTCAAGCCGTCCACCGTCACCGTCGCACCGCCATTCGCAAAGGTAACGTCGTGCTGGTGCGAAAACCAGGGCCATGGATCGGCAGTCAAGTTTTCGAATGCAAAGCTGTTTGGCGGTACAGTCAATTCATCGGGCGGCCCCATGTACCAGCCAATACAACTGACGGCCGGCGGCGGTGCGCAACTGCCCCCGCCATTGTTGTAGTTGACTTTGATCACCTGGTCCTGGTCCCGCATGGAAATCAGGAAATTACCGGCGTCAGGGTTAGCGCTGTTGGCTACAAAGTCGACCGTGTTGGCGTGCGTCCAGTCATTTGCGACGGTGCCCAGATACAAGTTAGTGGGACAATCCGAGGCGCTCGCCGTGCAGGTCTCTCCCAGTGGTGCTGCGCGTTCGATATTAAGCTGGTTGAAGGCGTCGTAGCACCATACTACCTGCCAGTTGGAATCCAGCACGATGACGACTTCGCTCAGAATATCCACCGGATTGCTGCCTTTATTGCCCTGGGTCCCCGCCGGGAAGAGTTTTTCGATATGTCCCATGAACGCGGTATATTGCTGGCCGTTGATCAGATAGCGGATGGCGTCGTGGTGAAAATCGTCCAGGCAAGCGTCGCCGACCTTGGGCGGTTGCGGAATCGAACCGCATGGTGCCGCGTCCGTGACACCCAAAGCCACGAGTTGGTTGGCAATCACACCCGTGTTGGTCTCATGTACGATATTGCCCGACAGGTCGATTTCGCGGAGCAACTGCTGGGTGGTATTCGCTGAATCCCAGGAGGTACCGTTCTGGATGGTCAGCATCGTGCCGCCGGACACGGGACGCGTCAACAAAGTTCCCAAACCGGTCCCGTAATACCAGATAATATTGCCGTTCAGGTCGGTGGCGACTGGGACAATGAGCTTCGTGAAGGCCCACAGCAGCATAGGGTTCGGATCGTTGGTAGGCGCCTTGGTCTGAACTGTAAAGGACGGGAGATAACCCTGTGCCAACTTAGTCGGCAACGCGCCTGTAGTAAAACTCAGGGTGGCGCCATTAGTGATTTTGCCGTTTGTAGCCGTCTGGGCATACATCGAATACGCCGTAGAAGGCAGCATACCCGCGACGTAAAAATTCATGCTCACGGGTGGTTTGCAATTCGCCCAGGCCGTGTAGTTGGGAGAATTGCTCCCGGTAAGAAATGCAACCCGCATGGTGCTGCCCGAGGCGCAAGAGGGCGCGCTGAACAGCGCCACTAGCGAATTGGCCGTCTTGTGGACGACTGCCGCGCCGGCCGATACACGGGTCTGCAATTTGTAGCTTGCGGTCCTGGTGCTGGTTTCGCCCGAAACAAAATCCTTGGCGATCACCTGGATGCTGTACGTCCCTTCCCCGGCGATCGTCGTCCATACAAAAGGCTGGGCCGTCCAGACACCGGAGGATAGCGTTCCGATGTTAAAGTCGCGCACCAGGGCGTAGGGTCCGGTGCCGGAAGCGACATTGAACTGAAAAGTCAGATTGTTGGCCTCGGTATCCGTGGCTTTTACCGCCCAGGTCACGGTCGTGCCGATCGGTTGCGGCGAGGCTACGGAAGGAGTGAGGGACTCGATCGTGACAGTACCGTAAAGCGGGGCCATCCCCAATGCGGCCAGCAGGCCAGCGGCACAAAGAATATGAATTCGTTTCAAAAAAGGACCTCTTTCATTGAAGAACCGGCGCCCCCCACACATGAGACGCGTAACCGCACCGGCGAGGAACGGGTAGGAATTTTATTATCTAAACCCAACAGATGCAAAGTCAATCGGGTTCGTACCGGTACTACGATTCACCCCCGGAAGCCAGTTCCGTCGCCTAAGTCGGGTGACATCCGCACCGGATTCGGGGAAGAATCGAACGGCCTTGTTTGTTTTTAAGAAAAGGAGTAAAATTCCTTGCCGGAAGCCCATTTCCACGGAAACTACTGGTACTCATACTCGTACTGAAGTTTGACAGGCGTTGTTATACTACTACTTCGGTTGGCTGGGCAGGTCGCGATTTCCGAGGGGCGCACCTAAAACATTGAAAAGTAAGGATGATGTCTGGTTTTGCCGCCCGGAGACTGCGAAAGTTGCTGGTGGCCCGGTTAGCGCGGGGAAAGGAAATTTCAATGAAAATACCCAACAATGCTCTGCCGGTTTTTATTGGGTTGCTGGCGATGTTGCCCGCGCCCGCGTTTGCCACTATAGCGATTGTGTCCATGACGCCTTCGCATGCATCTCCCCAACCGATCGGTAAAACCATCACCTGGACGGCTACCGCCACGGATAGCAACGCGGGTCCCCTGGCCTTCCAGTTCAACGTCACTCCCCCTGGCGGACAGCTCGGAATGGTGGATGATTTTAATACCGGCACGCTCGGCAGCGGTACTTGGACCGGCAATCCCTTCGTGTGGGTCCCCACAGGAATCGAAGGCACCTACAAGATCCAGGTCGTGGCGAAAGACTTCGTATCCGGCCAGAGCGCTACGAAGACCGTCACCTTCAAAGTGAATCCGTTGGTGACCGGTAGCACTCCCGTGGTAGAGAAAACATCCAATGTCCTGGTAGCTCTGTTCAGTGCGCCTTCGTGCGCCGCCGGAAGCACCATGCGAGTAGCGTTTAAGGAGCAAACGGGAAGCGCGCCGGAGACCGCCACGAATTGGGTGAATTGTCATCCTCCCGCCACCATGACGTTTGAAATAGCGGGCATGTATCCGAGCACCGCGTATAGTATGAACGCCCAAACGAATACCGGCGGCAAGATCACGAACGGACCCTCCCTCAGTTTCACTACCGGCGCGCTGCCCACCACGACGGTTCCGTTTCCTCCATTCACGGTCATTACGCCCGCCACAGACAAAAGTTACCCGGTGATCCTGCATAACCCCGTCACATTTGGAAATGGACCTGTCTATGCCAATACGGCGACAGATTTACAAGGCAACATCATTTGGTATTACTACCCGAATGACGTGGGTCACAATAACCTGCTTACGCGCCCCCTTCCTGGCGGCGACTTCCTTAGTATCGAAAACGAGCCGGCTTGGGCTGCTGCGCAAGCGCAAGGACAATTCTTGCGCCAAGTCGATTTGGCTGGCAACATTCTGCGCGAAACCAACATAGGCGCTGTCCAGCAGGAGCTTCTGGCAAAGGGATCCGTGGATGGCGGCCCATGCAGCGCGATATCGATCCCTCCGCCGGTCGGCGCGGCCTGTACGGGCGCGTTTCATCACGACGCCATTCAGACATTGCCTAATGGTTATACGGCGGCCATCATGGATGTCGAGAAGATTTTTCCGCCGGGGACCCAGGGGGATACCAGCGGGCTTCCGGTGGACATCATTGGCGATATGATTGTGGTCCTGAATGCCAATTGGCAGGTGGCCTGGTACTGGGACGTGTTTGACCCCGCCAATGGCGGCAATGGCTACGCGGAACTGCCGGTCAGCCGGACGGCTCCCTTGGGAGAAACCTGCGGAAGCAACTCGCCCGGGTGCCCGCCGGTCTACCTGTTAAGTCCCGGCAATATCGCTCCTTTGGCGCATGACTGGCTGCACGCTAATGCCCTGTATTACTGGCCAGCCCCGCATGATGGCAATACCACTGGAGGCGATATCATTTGGTCCTCCAGGCACCAGGACTTCGTCTTCAAGATCGATTACAAAGACGGCGCCGGTACCGGGAACATTTTGTGGCGTATGGGTCCGACTTTGGATGGCGCGAGCGGCAATTTCGCGTTTGACAATATCTATCAGGACCCGTGGCCCTGGTTTTCGCACCAGCACGAAGTCGGCATGGAGAACGGCGGCGCCGGACCCATGACGCTCTTCGATAACGGCGATGTCAGGGTGTCGGCCGCGCCGCTTGGACTGGGCAGTAAATGCAGTCCGCACGATTGCGACAGCCGCGGCATGGCCCTTACCGTCGATGAGAGCACCATGACGGTGACGCCCGTGGTGAGCTTTGATCTAGGCGGCTATTCATCAGCCATGGGCAGCGCCCAATTGCTGGCCAATGGCAACTATTTTTTCGAGAATCCAGTTGTTTTTGTGTTGTCGCTGAACAACACGGTCGGCTATAGCATGGAGATTGCCCCTACACCCGCCGCCCCTCAAGTTGGGCCCGCGGATGTGCTCATGGATATGCAAGGCCCGCAACACTACCGCGGCTGGCAGATGCCGAATCTCTACGATCCGCCGACTACATAGACTCATGTGCAAGCGCCTCGTACCTCTTGTCCGTATGGAGATTTTATGAAAACACTCAATTATTGCGGGCTCAGCGTCATGAGCCTGCTCCTGGCATTATGTGGGCCGGCTTCGGCCACAGTGACTATCACAGCTTTTACGCCGTCGCATGCATCGCCGGAGCCGATCGGCAAAACCATCACGTGGACGGCTACCGCCACGGACACGAATGACAATCAACTGACGTTCCAGTTCAACGTCACTCCTCCCAACGGATCGCTGAAGATGGTCAAAGATTTTAACGCCGGCACGCTCAGCGCCGGCACTTGGACCGCCGTGCCTTTCGTGTGGGTGCCTACCGGAATCGAAGGCTCCTACAAGGTTCAGGTGGTTGCCAAAGATTTCGTATCCGGTGCGACGGCCTCTAAAACGGTTAGTTTCCAGGTGAGCGCCGTAGTCAACGGCAGCACGCCAGTGGTCGAAAAGACGGCTAACCCTCTGGTGGCCCTGTTTAGCGCACCATCCTGCGCCCAGGGAAGTACTATGCGCGTCGCTTTTCAGGAACAAAGCCTCAAGACACCGCTAACGGTCACGAATTGGGTTGGCTGCCACCCGCCCGCCAGCATGACTTTCGAGATAGCCGGGATGTACCCCAGCACCGCGTATAACATGTACGCGCAAACGCGCACCAGCGGGAAGATAACTAACGGGACCACGCTGACGTTTACCACGGGTGCTCTTCCCACTGGGATGGCCTTTCCGAAATACACGGTAGTGACCACCGCCACGGATACGACCTACCCTGTCATCCTGCATAATCCCATCGAGTTTGCGAGTGAGGCAGTGTATCCGGACACGGCGACTGATTTGCAGGGCAACATTATCTGGTATTACTCAGCCAATGACACCACGCATAGCGATGTGCTTACGCGCCCGCTTCAGGGTGGCGGCATGCTCACCGAGCAAGACGATCTGGCTTGGGGCCCGACGGTGACGCAGGAACAATTCCTGCGTCAGATCGACCTGGCAGGCAACTTGATACGCGAAACTAATACGGGCGTGATCCAGCAGGAACTGATCGCGCTGGGAGCGGCGGATGGGGGCTCATGCACCGCCATTGCCCGCCCGGCGAAGGTGGGCGCAGCGTGTCTGGGCGCCTTTCACCACGATGCGATTCAAACTCTGCCAAATGGGTACACCGCGGCCCTGGTGGATGTCGAAAAAATCTTCCCGCCGGGAACGCAGGGCGATACCAGCGGTCTTCCGGTAGACATCATCGGAGACATGATTCTGGTCCTCAACACCAATTGGCAGGTGGTCTGGTATTGGGACACGTTCGATCCCGCGAATGGGGGCAACGGCTATCCCGCGCTGCCGATCAGCCAGACAGCGCCCTTGGGAGAAACCTGCGGCAGCAATTCCAACGGTTGCCCGCCGATCTTTCTGCTAGGCACCGGTATCGCCTCTTTGGCGCATGACTGGCTGCACGCCAATAGCCTCTATTACTGGCCGGCGCCGCAGGACGGCAACACCACGGGCGGCGACATCATCTGGTCGTCGAGACACCAGGATCGGGTTTACAAAATCGATTATAAAGATGGCGCCGGTACCGGAAACATCGTGTGGAGCATGGGGCCGAAAGATGATAGTCCCGGCACCGCGGACTTCGCCTTTAATAATACGTACAACGATCCATGGCCGTGGTTCTCGCACCAGCACGACGTCGGGATGGAGAACGCGGGCGCAGGGCCCATGACCATCTTCGATAACGGCGATACGCGGATTTCAAGCCCCCCTCTCGGTTTAGGCACGACGAAATGCGAGAAGAACGACTGCAATAGCCGCGGCATGGCACTCACGGTGGATGAGAGCGCCATGACAGTCACCCCCGTGGTGAGTTTCGATCTGGGCGGCTACTCCGCAGCCATGGGCAGCGCTCAACTGTTGGGCAATGGCAACTACTTTTTTGAGAATCCGATCGTATTCGTGTTGTCACAGAACGCCACTTTTGGTTACAGCATGGAGATCGCTCCCACTCCGGCCACCCCTCAGGTAGGGCCTGCCGACGTGCTCATGGACGTTGCGGGTCCGCAACACTATCGCGGCTGGCAGATGCCCAACCTCTACGCGCCTCCCACGACGTAAGAACGAACATTGGATTTGCTTAATCCCGGAGGGTCGGGCAAACTGTGGACGTTGGGAGATCGTATGAAAACGCACAAGTATCTGTGTTTCTCTACCTTAGCGGGCCTTCTCACATTTTGTGTGCCGGCGTTCGCCACGGTGGCAATCGCTTCCTTCACGCCATCTCATAAATCGCCGCAGCCGATTGGGAAAACCATCACCTGGACGGCCACCGCGACCGACACCGGTGCGGGTCCGCTGACGTTTCAGTTCAACATGACGGGTCCTAAAGCGACCCAGGCTGCGCTGGTCAAGGATTTCAACGTGGGTACGCTCAGCGGGGGCGTCTGGACTTCCCAGCCTTTCGTCTGGATACCCACAGGGGTCGAAGGCGCCTATCATATCCAAGTCGTTATCAAGGATTTCAGCAGCGGTGAAACAACGTCGAAAACCGCTACGTTTGTGGTCGACCCAGTGGTCACCGGCAGCTCTCCGGTGATTGTAAGGACCGCAAATCCGTTGGTGATTCTGTTCAGCGCGCCATCGTGTGCGGCCGGAAGTTCGATGCGCGCCGTATTTCAAGAAAAATCCGCCAGCCTGCCGCCGATCGCCACGAATTGGACGGGTTGCCATCCTACCGCCAGCATGACGTTCGAAATAGCCGGCATGCTGCCCAGTACTCCCTATAGTATTTACGCCGAGACCAGAACCGGAAGTAAAACGGCGAACGGTCCTACGGTGAATTTTACGAGCGAAGCTCTTTCCGATACGATCCCATTCCCGACATTCACAGTTTCGCAGCCAAAATCCGGTCCACCCTCCGACACGACCAACCTGGTGCTGCTCCATAACATGATTCAGTTCGGAACGGCGCCGGCACTCCCCGAAGTAGCCACCGATTTGGGCGGCAATATCATCTGGTACTACTATCCCAACGATTTGACGAATGGCAGCATCCTAACGCGCCCCCTTCAGGGAGGCGGCATGCTTACGCTGCAGGACGATGTTTCCTGGGATCCGACGGTGACCAAGGAACAACTCATGCGGCAAATCGATTTGGCCGGCAACATCGTGCGCGAGACCAACATGGGCATCATCCAACAGCAACTGAAGGCTCTTGGGGCCATAGACGGAGGCCCGTGCAGGGCCATCCCCACCCCCGCGCCGGTTGGTTCGGGTTGTGTGGGCGCTTTTCATCACGATGCTATTCAGACTCTACCCAACGGCTGGACCGCGGCTCTGCTCGATCTCGAAAAGATCTTCCCTGCAGGCACCCAAGGCGACAAAAGCGGTCTTCCCGTAGACGTCATCGGCGACATGATTATCGTGCTCGATACCAACTGGCAAGTCAGATGGTATTGGGATGTTTTTGACCCCGCCGGCGGAGGCAACGGCTATGCTAAGCTTCCAGTCAGCCGCGCCGCCGTTTTGGGCGAAACCTGTGGAAGCAACACATCCGGCTGCCCGCCGGTCTTCCTGCTAGGTACCGGCATCGCACCCTTGGCGCACGACTGGCTGCACGCCAATACTTTGTACTACTGGCCGAATTCCGGGGGCCCCAACAACCAGAGTGGTGATATTGTTTGGTCTTCCAGGCACCAGGACTGGGTGATGAAAATCGATTATCGGGACGGCGCGGGTACCGGAGATACCATCTGGCGCATGGGTCCCAGCGGGGATTTCGCTTTTGAGAATGCATACAACGACCCTTGGCCCTGGTTTTCCCACCAGCACGACGCCGGAATTGAGAATGGCGGCTCCGGCCCCATGACTATCTTCGATAACGGCAACACCCGGGTATCGCAGCCGGCAACCTCAACCGGAGGCGTGCCGGGTCTGGGCAGTGCGTGCAAACCAAACGACTGCGATAGCCGCGGCATGGCCGTCAGCTTTGATGAAAGCGCTATGACCGTGTCGGTGTCGCCAAACGGCGTGAGCTTCGATCTGGGCGCCTATTCCAACGCGATGGGGAGCGCCCAATTGCTGGCTAACGGCAACTACTTCTTCGAAAATCCCATCGTGGTCGTCAACCTGAACACTACAACCGGCGATAGTATGGAAATCGCGCCGACTCCGGCTGCGCCGCAAATCGGCCCCGCGAACGTACTGCTGGACGTCGTCGGCCCCGAGCATTATCGCGGCTGGCAGATGCCCAGCTTGTATTTTCCGCCAACGACCTGAAAGGCCGGTCTCCAGGACGTCTTTGGTGGGCCGGACTGCGGCCCGCAACCGTTTTCGGCATACTCCGATCCGGCTCATATCAATAAAACCTAAAGATACGAGAGTTTTCATGTTAAGCGGATGTTAACGACTTCCCGGGTCGGAATTGCCTCCTCAACCTCGCAACCATCACCTGCCATTGGACTTATGTAGGCAGGTACAAGTACTAAACGCATACCCGGGAACTTGACTCGGGGGGTGCTGTCGTGGTCTGATGCCTTAATAGCGAAGCTAGCAGTTTCCAGTCTTTGCCCTGGGCGCGCGACGAACAACCGAAATGTTTTTTATAAAGAAGGCATGACGTGAAGACTCTTGTCATTGGGCTGGATTGTGCGGCCCCCGAGATTCTATTCCATCACCGGGGATTGAACAATATCCGGGCGCTGATGGAGCGCGGCTGTTACGGCCGGCTGGAGAGCGTAATTCCGCCAATCACCGTACCTGCCTGGATGTGCATGTCCACCAGCCAGGATCCGGGATCCCTCGGAGTATATGGATTTCGCAATCGCAAGGATTACTCGTACCACGGTCTTTCCGTAGTGAATGCCAGTTCCATTCAACAGACCGCTATTTGGGATGTGATGGGCATGCACCACAAGAACGTGGTGGTCGTCGGGGTTCCCCCCAGCTATCCCCCGCGGCGGATGCACGGCGTCAATGTCGGATGCTTCATGACCCCCGATACGAAGACGCATGACTATACCTATCCGGTCAGCGTACGGCAGGAAATAGACCGTTTGGTCGGGGAGTACCCGGTAGACGTCAAAGGCTTCCGCACGGACGACAAAGAGTGGCTCCGCGATCAGATTTACGACATGACGCGGAAGCATTTTGAAGTGATCCGCTACCTGATGGCCACTCAGGAATGGGATTATTTTCAATTTGTAGAAATTGGCGTCGACCGCATCCATCACGGTTTCTGGAAGTATCACGATAAACAGCACCGCCAGTACGTGGCAGGTAATCCGTACGAGACGCTGATTCACGACTATTACACGTATGTCGACCAGGAGATTGGCAACCTTTTGGAATTGCTCGACGACGATACCAATATACTGGTGGTCTCCGATCATGGCGCGCAGCGCTTGGAAGGCGGCTTCTGTGTCAACGAGTGGTTGCGGAGGGAAGGCCTGCTCGTATTGAAAGAGCCCCTCACGAAGCCCACGCCGTTTTCACCGTCCCTGGTGGATTGGGAGCACACGCGGGTCTGGAGCGAAGGCGGCTATTACGCCAGGGTTTTCTTCAATGTGCAAGGGCGCGAGCCCCAGGGTATTGTGCCGGAATCCGAGTACGACGAGTTGATTCAGGACATGACCGCGCGTTTCCACGCCCTGCGCGACGATCGCGGTGAACCGATGGGCTCGCTGGTATTTCAGCCGCGTGATCTTTACCGCAATTTGCGCAACGTGCCTCCGGATCTGATCGTGCATTTCGGGGCGCTGTACTGGCGCTCCATTGGCGGGTTGGGGTATGACACGCTTTATCTGCAGGAGAACGACACTGGTCCCGACGATTGCAATCATGCCCAGTTCGGCAGTTTTTTACTGGCATCTCCCAATCTGCCGGTAAGGGGCGAGTTGGAGGGCCTTCATTTGCTGGATATCGCACCTACTTTGCTGGATTTGGCAGGTCTTGAAACGCCTGAATCCATGCAGGGATGTAGCCTTATGGCGCGCAGCCGCAGTGAAGTCGGATGCGGGCGAGTTCGTTAAGAAACGTACCATCCGGAAGCTCCCGGATTTGTAAATGGTGGTCAGGGTACCGTAAGATCTGGTACTGGTAAGCCTGCCGCAACATCAACGGGCAGAGTATCCTTAACTTTTTGGCCTGCATCGCCAACGTGGTTGTGATTTAGGTTTTGCCTGCGCCCGATCCTGTCCATCGCGCGAAATTGAAAGAACGAATTTTTCGGAGAAACATGGAATCCAAAAACAAAGTCGAATTGAATACGCCTTACGGCGGCAAGTTGATCGATCTGCGGGTCGAAGGCAACGAGCGCGAAGATTTAGCGCGCCGCGCAGGCGAAGGTCCCACCCTGCAATTGTCCCCACGCAGCATATGCGACCTGGAACTGTTGGCCTTTGGCGGTTTCTCACCGCTCGACCGCTTTATGAGCAAGGCCGATTATGACAGCGTGCTGAACAACATGCGGCTGGCGAATGGGCTCATCTGGTCAATACCGATCACTTTGCCCGTAACCAAATTGGACGGCATTCACGAGGGGCAGGAAATCGCCCTGCGCAATGCCAATAACAACCTGATCGCCTGGATGCGGGTAGACGAGATCTTCGAAGCTGACCCGCACGAAGAGGCCGCGAAGGGCCTGGGATGCTCGGACGAGGAACACCCCACGTACCGTGAGATGCTTTCCTGGGGCAAGTTCCGCCTGAGCGGACCGCTCAAAGTCCTCGAGATGCCGCAACACTTCGATTTCCCCGAATTACGGCGCACCCCCGCGGAAGTGCGTGAGCTCCTGTCAAACATGGGAAATTCCGACGTGGTTGCCTTCCAGACCCGCAATCCCATGCACCGTGCGCACGAGGAACTAACCAAACGCGCCGCGCAGGAATCCGGCGCCAACCTGCTCCTGAACCCGGTGGTTGGCATGACCAAGCCGGGCGACGTGGATCATTACACGCGCGTGCGTATTTACAAAGCGCTCATCGAGAATTACTACGACCCGAATACCACACTTCTCAGCTTGCTGCCGCTCGCCATGCGTATGGCCGGTCCTAGGGAAGCCATCTGGCACGCCATCATCCGCCGGAACTTCGGCTGCAATCACTTCATCGTCGGGCGGGACCACGCCGGTCCGGGCAAGAATTCCAAAGGCAAGCCTTTTTACGATCCGGCCGCGGCGCGCGAGCTTCTCAAAAAGCACGGCGATGAAATCGGCGTGAAATGTCTTCCGTATGAGGAGATGGTCTACCTGGCCGATGAGGACCGCTATGAGCAGGTCACCCAAATTCAGCCCAACCGGAAGGTCTTCTCCATTTCAGGAACGCAGGTGCGCGACAATTACTTGACCAAGGGCCGTCTGCTGCCTTCCTGGTTCACACGCAAGGAAACCGCCGAGATCCTGAGTTCGGCATATCCCGCGCGCAACAAGCAAGGCTTCTGTATCTGGTTCACTGGTTTGCCCAGCGCCGGCAAGAGCACGATTGCCGACGTCCTGACCGTTATGCTGATGGAGCACGGCCGGTCCGTGACGGTTCTGGACGGCGATGTCGTGCGTACCCATCTGTCCAAGGGTTTGGGCTTCTCCCGCGAAGATCGTGACACGAATATCGTGCGTATTGGTTATGTCGCTTCGGAAATCGTGCGGCACCACGGCGCGGTCATTTGCGCGGCGGTGAGTCCTTATCGCGAGACCCGCAACCGGGTGCGCGCGATGATGCGCAAAGACGCGTTTATCGAAACGTTCGTCGACACTCCTGTCGAAATTTGCGAGCAGCGCGATGTAAAGGGCTTTTACGGTAAGGCCCGCGCCGGCGTGATTAAAGGCTTCACGGGAGTGGACGATCCCTACGAAGCGCCTCTCAATCCGGAAATCACTTTGCTGACCGGCAAAACTACCCCGCAACACAACGCCGAACTCATCATGGAGTACCTGATTGGTCAGGGATTCCTGCTACGCGACACCGCGGAAGTCGCGAAGGAAGAGAACGAGGAGTTGCGCGCCGCCGGCTAGGTGGTTCAGGCTATGGCGGCCGTGCCATAGCAAAAGCTGAAAAGTCGCACGCTGCAAGCGAATGCACAGAGTGGTCATCACCGGAATGGGCATGAGCACGTCGCTCGGGCCGGATTTGCGCACGTGCTGGCAGCGGTTGCTGGCGGGCGATAGCGGCATCGCGTCCCTCAGCTTCTGGGACCCTTCGGAGTACAACACTAAAGTTGCAGCAGAGGTCAAACATGTTCCGCGGGATACGGGAGAGAATTCCATTCCCGCGGCATGGTGCCGCCGCGGGGTGCGGTTGTTCTTGCCGGTCGCTCGGGAGGCCATGGCCGACGCCCGGCTGGACTGCGCTCCCGAGGGGCTGGCCCCGGCGGATATCGGAATCGCTGTGGGTACCAGCGTAAATTATCTCGACATGGCCCTCATGAAGCACTATTTCCAGCTACGCAAGCCCGATCGCCCGGCGCTGGATATGGCACGCTTCGCCCGCGAAGGCCGCCAGCCGGACAACAGCTTTTATCGCCGCCTGGGCGACATGCTTGCCAGCGTGCCGGCCAAGCTATTGAAATTTGGCGGACCGGCTTTCGTTATGGATACGGCATGCGCGGCCAGTTCACATGCCATCGGTGAAGCCTTCAGGCTGGTGCGCTTGGGCAGGGTCAAGGCTATGTTGGCAGGTGGCGCAGCTGCCCTGGTCAGTCCGTTGCCGATTCTGGCTTTCAGCCTCCTGGGAGCATTGAGCCGCAACGCCGATCCGGAGTCGGCCTCCAGGCCTTTCGACCGGCAGCGCGACGGGTTCGTGATGGGCGAAGGCGGCGGTGCCGTTGTGCTGGAGAATCTCGAGAGCGCCCGGGCGCGCGGCGCGCGGATTTACGCCGAGCTCGCCGGGTATGGATCCAGCCTCAATGCCCACACTCTGACCGATCCCTCTCCGGACGGCAGCGCGGAAGCCGAGGCCATTTCGATCGCCCTGCGACAGGCATCCCTTGCCCCCGAGGATGTGGACTATATCGCGGCGCACGGTACCTCAACGCCTAAGAACGACCCCATGGAAACCGCCGCGATCAAACGCGCATTCGGACCGCACGCCAAGCGTTTGATGGTATCCTCAAACAAGGGCCAAATCGGTCATACCATTTCCGCGGCAGGCGTCTGCAATGTGATTTGTGCAGTAAAAGCGATTGCCGAGGGCCAAGTTCCGCCCACCATGCATTTGCGGTCACCGGATCCGTCCTGTGACCTCGATTACGTTCCCAACCAAAGTCGCGCCGCCACGGTTCGCGCCGCGCTAGCGAATGCGTTTGCATTCGGCGGCCAAAACGCCGTGTTGGCGGTGCGCGCCTGGGCCGGATAGAGCGAAGCGAGCTGCAAGGAAAACAAAATGCCAAGAATGACTGAATCGGAGGTGTTCGACAAATTCGCTCAGATCGTTGCAAAAAGCTTACGTATGGATGGGCCCAAAATCGCCCCGGAAACCCACTTGACCGACCTTGGCGCGGAATCGCTCGACCTGATCGAGATCACCATGGAAACCGAAACCCAATTCCACATCTTTCTGCCCGATAAGTCCATCCTGGAAACCGCGGTAGAGGTTTTCGGCCCGGGCATTTTGGAAAACGACGGATACCTCACCGCTGAGGGCAAGCGGTTTCTGTTACGGCGCCTGCCGCAAGCCGACGCGCGGGCCTTCGAGGGCGAAGTAGCCGTAAAGGACTTACAATCTTACTTTTTGAAAGTGAGCACCTGGGTGAAGATGATCCAGGACTTGGCACAATATACGCCCGCGCAATGTGAGTCCTGTGATGGCCCTATGGTGCCCTCCATGGGTTTTCGCATGAAGTGCGCGCAGTGCGGCCGCGAAATTACGTTGCGCTCCGGGGAAGAGCTCAACCGCGAATGGGTCCGCGAGTATTACGATAGAGAATACCGTTCGCAGGCGGAGACTTCGGTTTCAGCCACCGCAATTCAGTAGTCGGATCCGTTGGCTTTTTTATATGGATGTTTTTGATAGCTTGGTTTACGACTCGTCTGTGACGCAGGCGGGGTTGCCTGTGGGATGCCCCCTGGGCCCCTGGCCGGAGTCTGCCTACGTTCGTCTGGATGAGTTGCCGTCCGCGCCGAACGTGCTGGCCGATAGCATACTTAGCCCGGCTGAGCGGGAATTCTGGGCATCCATGCGCGGGGTTGAGAAACGCCGCCGCGAATGGCTGCTGGGCCGCTGCGCCGCCAAAGAAGCGGTACGGTCGCTGTTCGAAAGGGTTTTGGACCAGCATCTCCTACCCGGAGAGATCGAAATTGTCCCGGATGCGTTCGGTCGGCCCCTTGTATCGGTTTCCTCAATCCAAGCTGCAAGCGTAAAGGAGCGGTTGCTGCCTTCCCTCTCCATCGCACACAGCCAGGGCACAGCCGTCGCGCTGGCCGTCCTCAACCCCGAGGCGCGCGTAGGTGTCGATCTGGAAAGTCTAGACCATCCCCGCGAGGATTTCGGGGCTATAGCTTTCAGTCCGGATGAGCGCAGTCTGCTGAACTCTCTGCCGCCGGATCTCCGACAGGAGTGGGCTCTGCGCATGTGGTGCGCCAAAGAAGCGGTCGGCAAGGCTCTGGGCCGCGGCTTAAGCGCCGGCCTGCTGGCGTTCCATATCACCCGTATCGTAACCGCTAGCGGCCTGATTGAAGTGGAACTGCGCGACGGCGCGCTCGAACAAGGCCCGCAATGGCGCGGCAAACCGTTAAATGTTTACACGGCGCGTGAATCCAACTTTGTATTTTCTGCGATTATCTATCAACAGGGAGTAGTCCGAATGAAGCCAAGCCGGCAGGAGATACTCGATTACCTGCTGCACAAAATGGGCGAATTGGCGCAGGATTGGGACTATCCCGATCCCGTCGGCCCGGAATCGCTGCTGTTCACCGAGCTGGGATTTGAATCGCTCGGCGCTGTGGTTCTGTGCACCGCCATCCAGGAGCATTATCAAACCCCGATGCCTTTCGCGGAATTACTGGCCGAGATTGGCCAGCAGCAACGCGATCTGTCGATCAACGAATTAACTGACTTCGTGGATACCCACCTCGGCGGCGCCGCGGGCGCGGAAGCCACAAGGCGGGTCCAATGAGTATCCGCACGCTGCTCATCGGCTTGGACGGCGCTACCTTTTCCGTCCTCGATCCGCTCATGGAACAGGGCGTCATGCCCTTCTTGAAATCGTTCTTCGCGGAAGGCGCGCGCGCCGGCCTGCGCACTATCGTTCCCCCTCTAACGCCACCGGCGTGGACGTCTTTGATGACCGGACGCACTCCCGGCCAGCATGGCGTGTTCGACTTCTTCCGCATGGATTCGCCCATCAGCCGGCACATCCGCTTCTTCAACTCCAACGACGTACAATGCGAGACGATCTGGACGCTGGCTTCCGCCGGCGGCCTGCGCACTACAACCATTAATTACCCGGCGATGTTTCCGCCGCCGCATATCTCCGGATACGTCGTGCCGGGCTGGGTGCCCTGGAAACAGTTGCGCCTCGCATGCTGGCCCGAGGATCTGTTCGAAAAACTGAAGGCCATCCCAGGCTTCAACCAGCGCGAGCTGGCCATGGATATCAAGCTGGAGGAAAAAGCGACGGAGGGCATCTCCGATCACGCCGAACTGGGCCCCTGGATTGAATTACATGCCCGCCGCGAACAGAATCTGTTCCAGGTCCTGCGGCATCTCACCGAGCACGATCCCTCTGAATTGACTGCCGTGCTGTTCGACGGTGTCGACAAGCTGCAGCACCTCGGCTGGCGCTATCTCCGCCCGGAAGACGACCGTCCGCTCACCGAAGATTGGGAGTTCCACATTCGTGAGCTGTGTCTCAACTATTTCCGCTGCGTGGACAGCCTGCTGAAACAGATGTGCGACCTGGCCGGTCCGGAAGCCACCGTCGTCATTGCATCGGACCACGGCTTCGGTCCCACCTATGACGTGCTGCACATCAATACCTGGCTCGAGCAGCACGGATATCTGGCCTGGTCCGAAGCTGGGGAGGCGCACGACACCCAGGGCGCATTGCTGGGAGTCGGGCAAGTGGCCAAACACACCTGGCTGATGGATTGGAACAAAACTAAGGCCTTCGCCACCACCCCCACTAGCAACGGTATTTATGTTGTGGTGAGCGACGGAACTTCGCCTGGCGTGCCTGCCGCCGAATATCCCGCGTTTCTGAAAAAACTCTCCGACGAACTGCGCCAGATCCCCAGCCTGCGGACTGGCGGGCCTCTGGTGAGCGAAGTCTTCACACGCGACGAGGTCTTCCAGGGGCCACATCACGATGCCGCGCCCGATCTGACTCTCATATTGAGCGACGGCGGTCTGGTTTCCATCCTACCCTCAAAGGAGACGGTTTCCAGACGGCCTGCGGTATGCGGCTCACACCGTCCGGTGGGAATCTTTGGAGCACGCGGCCCTTCCATCCGGCGCGGATTCGTAGCCGATGAGTTGTCGATTTTGGACATCGCGCCCACGGTGCTCTATAGCCTGGGCCTTTCTCTTCCCGAAGAATTGCAGGGCCGCGTGCCAGTGGAGGTCTATGAGGATGCCGCTTTGAAAGCGCATCCCGTTCGTAAGGTAGCCGGAGCTGGCGGAACGGGAAGCCAAGCCAGCGACGTTGCGGTACCCGGGGCACTGGAGGATGAGGAAACAGTCTTAGAACGACTTCGTGAACTGGGCTATATCGAATAGGAAGCTGTCTAATATATTTGCGCGATGCCGAAAATAATAGCTAACGGGGTGAACTTACATTACATCACTGTAGGAGCGGGCCCGGACATTGTCATGCTGCACGGCTTTCTCGGCAATCTGGCCGTCTGGCACCTCTACATGGCGCCGATCCTGCGCCGCGAGTACCGTGTCACTACATATGACCTTCGCGGCCATGGCTACAGCGACGTAACACCCACCGGGTACACTGCGGCCGATATGGCCGAAGACCTGCGCTGCTTCCTGGATGAAATGGGGATCGATAAGCCCATCCTGATCGGCCACAGTTTCGGCGCCGACATCGCCATGTATTTCAGCCTGCTCTATCCGGAGCGCGTGCCGAAATTACTCGCGCTCGAGCCGGGTCTGGCCGCCCTGGTGCATCTGCGCAACGACAAGGATTGGATCGGCTGGGCGGCTTGGGTCGCCAAATTGGAAGAAGTCGGCATCCATGTGCCTGAGGACAAGCGTACGGATGCCGAGTTTCTGCTCCAGCTCAGCCTGGAAACCCCGAAGTTTTACGGTCCCGCGCGCGGCCTGCCACGGAATCGCGAGCCCCTGTTGCACCTGATTCGCAATACCACGCTCATCAAAGATTACGAAGTTGTCGGCGACATGACGCTGGATGCGGTGCGGACCATCCAAACGCCCACGCTCCTGGTCTACGGCAACGGCTCGCATTTCATCAGTTCATACGATTTCCTGCATAAGGCATTGCCTAACAGCAAATCCGTGCTGCTTCCAGGCGGTGAGCATTTCGGCCCCCTGGAGCAGCCCGAGCTTTTGACCGGCCATATCCTCGAGTTTTTGCGTGAGCCGGTTAGGGAAAACTCGGGAGAGGTGGTGGAGGCCTGCTGACCGTTGCGGGGCTGCGTCCCCGGCCTGCCCTTGGACCGAATCCCCATGAGCACCCCCAGCATCTCTCCACTTCCTGCGCTCGCTGTGGATTCGCGCCCATTGCCGCTTTCCGCCAAGTTGCTCTACGGCGTTGGCGAGATGCCAATTACCGTTCTGATGGTCCTGTCCGGCCTCTTCATGCTCTTTTTTTACAACTCGGTGATGGGCTTGCCGCCCGCACTGGTCGGCATCGGCCTTTCTTTCAGCCTCGTGCTGGACGCGGTGCTTGATCCTTTCATCGGGCACATGTCGGATCGGACCAGCCATCATTTCGGGCGCCGCCATATATTCATGCTACCGGGAGCGCTGATCGTCGGTCCCGCGTTTTTCCTGCTCTTCAGCCCACCGCGAAGCCTCGGTCATGCCGGTCTTTTCGTATGGCTGGTAGCCTGTTCGATTGCCTTGCGCGCCTCCAGCGCAGTCTACCGGATTCCCTATCTCAGCCTGGGCGCCGAACTCAGCCGCGACTATGACGACCGTACAGGTACCATGGGCCTCCGCACATTGTTCGGCCTCGCGGGCACACTGGGTGCCGCGGCGCTTTCGTTTCTGGTTTTCTTTCCGGCTACAGCCGACGGCTCGGAACCCAAACTTCACTACGCCGGATATCCGCGGATGGCCCTGGCATTCGGTACCTTGATGACCGTTTCCGGCCTGATTGGCACATTGGGCACATTAGGCTATCGCACCTGCGGCAGCGGCAGGGGTGCGACCGGGCCGAGCTTCGTTTCCGGCTTCTGGATTGCCATGCGGAACACGCACTTCCGCAGCATATGGCTTTCCACGACGGTTTTCTTCCTGGCGGTCGTGCTGAACTTCAGCATGGCAATTCACTACTTCACGTGGTACGCACATATCGGCCGTAGCGAGATCCTAAGCCTCATTCAGACATGTTTCTACTCCGGTGCCTTGGGAGGTGTGGTCCTGTGGATGTCCCTGGCCCGCCGCACGGAAAAACGCACCCTTTACATCATGGCTATGATTGCATCCGCTACCTTGTTGCTGATGGCTACCGTTTTGATCGGAGCCGGCCGCCCGCTCGGCACAGGGCACGCCTTGCCGCTGATCGTTGGACATGTCGTGGGCGGCATCTTTGCCAGCGCCGTGTGGGTAGTCCCCGCATCCATGATCGCGGATGTCACCGATACCGACGATTTGGCCACGGGTCTGCGGCGCGAAGGTATTTATTTCGGCATCATGAATTTCGGCGAAAAGATCGCCGCCGGAGGCGCTCTTCTGGTGGCTGGCGGCATGCTGGCTGTATTCCGCAGACTGTCGCATGGCGGCACGTTTGGCACGCCGGGCAATCCGCCGGCTGCGATTCCATTTGTAGGCCTACTATATGGAGCCGTCCCGGCGGCGCTTCTGGTAATCTCCCTGATTTTCATTCTCCCGTATCGCCTGGACCGGCGCACCGTACACGGAATTCAAGAGCAACTGGCGGCGCGGCGGCGGCTGCCTGAATGACGATTGAACAAAATGACTGACGATAGACCCGTTGTATTGATTACTGGCGCGGGCTCCGGCTTGGGGCTGGCATCTTCCTTATTCCTGGCCGCCCGCAATTTTCGCGTCTATGGAACGGCGCTCACCGAAGCCGAAGAGCAGGAGATATGCAGCCAGTCCGCCGCCAGGAACGTGGATGTCGCTCCGATGCGCATGGACGTAACCCGCCGGCCCGATATCGATCGCACGGTGGACACGATCATCCGCGAAGCCGGCCGCATCGACGCCGTCGTTCACTTCGCCGGTATGGGACTGCGCGGCTTTTTCGAAGATCTCAGCATGCAGGAAATCCGGCGGCTCTATGACGTCAACGTCTTCGGCATCATGGAACTGACCCAGGCGGTTCTGCCCCACATGCGCGAACGGCGCTCCGGCCGCATTGTGATCACCGCCTCGGCCGCAGGCCGCATGGGCGAGATGAGTATCGCGGGTTATTCTTCCGGCAAGTTCGCCGTAGTGGGCTTGGGCGAGTGCCTGCGCCAGGAAGGGGCGCTGTTCAACGTGCAAGTGTCCGTGCTCGAGCCGGGCCTGATCTATACCCCGCACTTCGGCGTCAACCGCAATCGCGCCCGCCGCGCCCAGGATCCCGCAAGCCCTTACTACTTCTGGTTTTGCCAGCACGAAGCCATCGTGGATAAGCTGCTGGCTACCAACAAATTCACGGCCGAAGATATCGCCCGGGTGGTTCACCAAATCCTGACTGCGCGCCATCCCCGCCTGCATTACATGGTGGGCTTCAAGCTAAAGCTGATGGTGAACCTGCGCAATTTCATTCCCTTTGAATGGTTCGAGCGCATTCACGAAAAAATCATCGTCCGCATGGTGGCCCGTCCGGCCCATCCGGCCACCGGCCTCAGCGGCCTGGATGCCGGCATCGGCGAACGGGCCAAGTCCCACCATGCCGCGGAAAGTCTCTCAAAAGTCCATGATTGATCTACACACACACACCGACCGGTCCGACGGCTCAGCCTCGCCTGCGCAACTGGTGCACGATGCCAAGGCTATGGGCCTCCAGGCCCTGGGTATCACCGACCACGATACGCTGGATGGCTACGATATCGCCGCTCCACTGGCCTCCGCGGCCGACCTGGAATTGGTTTGCGGCATCGAGTTGAGCACCCGCCCCGATCCGCCCCCGGACGGGTCCCGCCCGCCCTCCGTGCATTTGCTCGGCTATTTTCTGCTGGAGCCGGCTTCCCCCGGATTCCGCCAATGGATCAAGGGCCACCAGGATAGCCGCCGCGAGCGCAACCGCAAGCTCATCGCCAAGCTGAATTCGCTCGGCGTGGAGATCACGCTCGAAGAAGTACAAGTGCTCGGCAAGCACCTTACCGGGCGGCCGCATTTCGCCAAAGTGCTGCTGCGCAAAGGATACGTGAAGACCAACCAGGAAGCTTTCGATCGCTACCTGGCCGACAACGCCTCCGCTTCGGTGGAGCGCGAGGAACCCGAATTAGTGGAAGGCGTGCGGCGCATTCGTGAAGGCGGCGGCATGCCCTCGCTGGCGCATCCCGTGCGCCTGCCGGAGCGCGACCGCGCCTCGCTCGAAAAGCTGATGCGCGTACTCATCGACAATGGGCTGCAAGGCCTGGAAGTTTACCACAGCGAGCACAGCCCGGAAGACACGGCACTCTACAAAGAACTGGCCGCCCAGTTCCAATTGATTGAAACCGGTGGCACCGACTTCCACGGCGACAACAAGCCGTCGATTCATCTCGGAACAGGGAAGGGCAACAACGTGAATCTGGGCTACGATTTATTGGAAAGTATGCGCCGCGGCGTCGCGGAGATGGCGTCGCGATAATACATCGTTTCTCCCGGGCTCCGCTGCCCCCCCAGGGATTTTCCCTGTAAGAAAACGCGGTACCGGAAGCACTGGTGCCACAGGCCGCCGGCTCGGTATAATCGATTAAACACTCAGTCCGAAAGGAATCTGCACTTTACATGAACGACCAATTTGATGTGGCCATTCTGGGCGCGGGCTTTGAAGGCGGTATGCTGGCCACCATTTTGGCCTACAAAGGGGCCAAAGTGGTGATCGTCGACGCCGGTACCCATCCCCGTTTCGCCCTCGGCGAATCTACCGTGCGGCACACGTTTCGCATGATCAAACTCATGGCGGAGCGCTTTGGCGTTCCCGAACTCAAGACCGAGTTTTATTCTGGCGAGAATTTGCATAAATATGTATCCTCGGGGCTCGGCGTGAAAAAGAACTTCGGCTTCGTCTATCACCGCGTGGGCGAGCACCAGCGGCCCGAAGAAGCTACTCAATTTGTGATTCCCCCGTTTCGTGAAGGCTACGAAGTCCACCTCTTCCGCCAGGATATCGACCAGTATCTGGCCTACACGGCCGTTCATCACGGCGCCACAATCAAGTACAACACGCGCGCCAAAGAAATCGAGACCGATGCGCAGGGCGTCACCATTAAGACGGAAAAGGGCGAGACCCTCCGCGCTAAGTTCATCGCCGACGCCTCCGGCGGAGGGCATGTGCTCTCCAAAATGTGGGGCCTGCGCGACAATCCGCCCCGAGTCCGCCTGCAGACCCGCTGCCTCTTCACGCACATGATCGACGTGAAGCCCTACGACGACCTGAACCTGCCGAAAGGCGTGCCGAGAGCGCCTCGCCGCTGGTATGAGGGCACCTGTCACCACCTCTTCGACGGTGGCTGGCTCTGGGTGATTCCGTTCGATAACCGTGAAGGATCCACCAACAAGTGCGTCAGCGTGGGGCTGAGCTTCGATATTCGCAAGTTTCCCAAGCCCACCGATATTACACCGGATCAGGAATGGAGCCAGTTCCTGGAGAAGTTCCCCAGCATCCGCGAGCAGTTCAAAGACGCCAAATTGGTCCGCGACTGGGTTTCGTCGGATCGCCTGCAGGGCTCCTGCAAGCAGACCGTCGGCGATCGCTGGGCGATTATGGCCGGCGGCGCCGGCAGCGGCTTCCTGGACGCTTTGTTCTCCCGCGGCCTAGCCTCTTCCGTGGAAGTCATCAACGCCCTCGCTGCGCGCCTCCTGACAGCCCTCAAGGACGACGATTTCCGCGTGGAGCGTTTCGAATATATCTCCCGCATCCACGAAGCGAACTTGCGGAACAACGATCGCCTCGTCTTCGGGGCCTACACCTCGTTCCGGGACTTCGACCTATGGAACGCGTGGTTTCGCGTCTGGGTCCTGGGCGTCGGTCTGGGCGACCTGCGGCTCGCCAGCATCTACCGGCGATACTTGAAAACCCATGACGACTCCCTTCTCCCGGATGCCGAAGAGCCCATGGGTCTCTTCTACAGTCAGCACAAAGGTTTTGGCGAACTGTTGGACGCCGCAGTGGCCAAGATGGATGAGGTGGAGGCCGGCGCCACCGATCCAAAAGAAGCCTCGCGCTATATCTTCGCCCTCATTCGCAATGCCAAGTTTTCGCCCGCCGCCAATCACCTCGGCGACCCCAATTTCCACTACATTAACGCCGGGGAGTTCGTGGTCGCCCTCAAGACGCTGGCGTGGCTATTGACTTCGGCGCCGCCCGATATCCGCAGCCTGTCATTGGGCCTGTTAGGAAATGTCGGTGCGCATCCGGCGCCCTCCGCCGGTTAGACCGGCACTTTGCGGCCACGGTAGGGCGACTTGTGCGGCTATGGCCGTCGGGCGATGCCGCTGCTTTGCGCGGCAACGGTGGCCTGAAGAGACGCGGTCGATGGCGTATATTGCGGATTCCAGACCGTCACATTCAGGACGTCCCCAGCCGCCAAAGGGCACGCACTGCCGCTTTGATTCACATTCGCGATCAGCGATATCAGGCCGTCGGACCATTCGCCAACTGTTACCGTACATGGATTCCCGGTATAGCCAGCGCTCCAACCCTGGGTGGTATCCGTAATTTGGAGAAAATTTGAGTTCCCCGTATAAGGAAGCCCTAGCGGAAAACTGCCGAATCCACTGCCCATGATGCTGATTGGGGGGGCGGATTGGACGACGATCTGCTCGCATCCCGGATATCCGGGCACATTGGAACATTGCGTGGTGAGCGTCGTAATGGTAATCGGATTGGGCGCCAGGACCCCGCATGTAGCGTTCGACGGAGTGGTAACCTCAGGCGGGCCGATCGGATACACGGCACAGGCGTTGCATTTCGGGTTTCCCTTCGGGCAAGCCAGTGGCGTAGCGGTTGCCGGCAGGCCGGTTGAGGGTCCGGTTCCCACCGCCGGGTACGTGATCACGGGCGAATACAGGCCCATTAGGCCATCGCCCGCCGTAGTGGCTTCCCCCACCTTGTAAGGTACCTGCTGCGCGGAGCAACTGTACCAGCTGCCGGGCAGGATGTCACGTATGGCGATCTCATTCAACTGCATGTAGTTCGGGTTTCCGGTCTTCGACAAATCCAGCCACGTATAGCCGTTCGCCGGCGTCACCCAGGACGGTTGGGGCACGCCCGTCCCCACCACCAGGCTGACGAAGCCGTTCGGGTCTTGCACCAGGGGTATACACGGAGTCACTGGGTTCAAAGGACAACTGTCGGGAAGGCTAGCCAGGGTGCCTCCCCCGGGGATTTCAAACGAGATGCTCATATACCGCATCTGTTCGTTTCCCGATCGGGAACAACCGTTTATACACGGCGTAGGCGGCGTGGTCGGTACCTGAAATTGTAGCAGCATGACTTCGCCGGCATTCAGCAGGGTCTGCGGCAACCCGGACGGCACGTAAGCCAGCATATAGCCGGCATCCGGATTCGACCCGGCCACATACTCGTCTTCCCGCAGCCACTGTATCTTGCTCGAGGGTATATCTCCCCAGCAATCCGTCGACTGCCAATTCGCATACGTGTTATGCTCTTGAACCTGCTTCTGATTCTGCCAGGTATTTCCGGTAGTTGAGTTGGTCGTGATCACATTCATCGTACCCGTTACATAGGCCGCCGGGTACGCACAGCCGGACGCCACATCCCGCACGATGACATGTGGGAGGGTAGCTGGGCCGGGTGCGCTAAGATCCAGATATGCACGGATAATGATGGCGCCCGCCGTATTCGGATTGGAGTGCTCCGGCGTGTCGACCTCGTGAAACGGATAACCGTTACCCGACCTCAAGAACGTCGGATAGAAATTCCAGTTCATGTAGGGATGCCGCTGCGTGCCATCCATCACATTCGATTCGGTGTTATATCCGGTCATCATGCAGCCCGTCTGCAAAGTGCCCGGAGTTCCCCCCAAATGGATGGCCGCGCCGTACTGTTGCCCGCTTACAAAGGCCGCTCCTGGCTGGAACGGATTGATATAGCTTGACGTCAGGGGCGCGATGTCCAGATCTGTAAGATTCTGAGTAATCGCCGAATGATCGTCGTAAAGTCCGATTGAGAAGTAGCGGGCGTTTGGAAAGCTCCCCAGAATAATGAGCTCGTATGGCGGTATATTCGGGTTGATATTAAAGTACAGCTTGTTATAGACGCTGTTGAGATCGCCTTGTTCGCTGGTCGATCCGTTTCCGGTCGATAGGGGAATAAGATAACAGTTATTGTCGAAGTTACTGATGAAATTGCCCTTTGGAAACTGATTTCCGTTGAACTGAGTCGGCAGACCCGAACAATTCTCAGCTGAAGCGGCCGTCGGCAGCCAGGCATAACCGGCAAGTACCAGGCAGGCGCTACAAAATCGTCTCATAAGGTGTGGTCCGGCCCTTTCCAATGCGCTTAGTATACACCCAAATAAGGGCCCATTACCACCGGATCATCGCCTAAAGGGCACGGTTTCTGTGGCTTAAGTACTACGTACTGTTTCTTAAGCGGCCGTGCGCCAGCCCCCTACCAGTTAACCGCGGTTACGCTGTACGGCCCGATGGCAATGGGATTGGCCGACGTGTTGGTCTGGATCTGTACAGTATTAGGCGCCGCCGCCGTGTTCCCCACCAAGCCGCTCGAATGAGAGACCGTAGTGATGCTCATATTGCCGGTGATGCCTTTTCCATTCATCTGTATCGTGGTGGTGCATGTACTGGAAGACTTGTTCGTAATCAGGACGTAGTGGCTGCCGTTGCTTCCCATGTAGCCCTGCGCGTAGACCGCCGGCATCGGTTGGCCGCCGTAGCCTAGAGTCGGCACGAACGGGCCGCCGGTCACAGTCGTGGGCCAGATCGCGGTGCTGCTATTGATGGCCTGATTGGCAACTTCCAGCGCCAGCCCCGGCGCCGAGGTGTAGAACTGAAACTGCGTGTTCGGGTCGGTCGCGGTGTCGGTCGAGAAATTCGGGTTGGCGGCCACTTGGCCCAGAAGATAACTTTCGTAATCATCGACGGATTGGATCACTCCGTGATAGTCGTAATTGTCGGTGTAGAGGGAGTTCACCCCGACTGCCTTTACGTTGGGGACCACTGACATCCGCGCAATGTATTCCGCCAGGAAGACGCCGTTATACAGGAAGCTCAGGAACTTGTCCCCATCCGGAGAACAACAGTTCAATTCCGTGATAAAGACCGGCGTGTTGGCGCCAGCGATGGGATCCACATAGGAACTGATGTATTCGCCCGTGCCGTGCGCCAGGACACCATTCAGGGTCTCGATCGTTTCCGTAGGACTGACAATCCTTGTCACTGGGTAAACATGCATCGATACGGCGTTCCAATATTGCGGCGCATAAGACGACAGGCCGCTGTCCCAAGCGGAGTAATTGTTGGTGTTTCCCGGAAAAAGACCGGCCAGAAACAAGCCGACAGCGGCCGCTGGCGAGGCGGATGCAATACCCGTGAAATAGGGATCGTACATGGCCGTCGCGTAGGCCGCAGCGGTCGGGAAGATGAGCGGATAAAGATATGCCTCGTTGGCCAGCTCCCACTCCACCACATTCAATCCCAGGCTCTGGGCCGCCTGCGCCATCAGCGTCGCGCTGCCGGAATTGGTATCGGTAAAGCCATTGAAGCAGATGACTGTCGCGGCGCCGAAAGTATTCGCGAACGTGGCGAAATCCGATAGCCAGACGCCGCCTTTTGCCTGAGTGAGCGGCTGCGAAGCTTCTAGAATATTCGCGGGTTGCCCGGTTACCAAAGGTGGGTTGCCATCGATCAGGGAGTTCATCCAGGCTATGTTAATGTGGCCGCCAGAGGCGTCCTGGGGATTCCAGTCGTACGCCATGGACCCGGTTCCGGCCGGAAATCGCAGCCAGCCCGGCTTAAGCGGCGTGACCGCCGCAACGAATTTCGGATCGTAATACTCCACACCATTGCGCAATTGGGGCGAATTAAAGCCGCTGAATCCCGCTGCCAGGGGAGATGAAGTCCCAGTGTTTATGTTTATGGCTACTTTGGTCCCGGCACTGGCCGCCGGGGCAATACAGCCTATTACCGCCAAAACAACAGTCGCCACAAAAAGCCTGCGGGGATACACGTCTCGCTCCTGTTCCGCCAGTATACACCCGGAGGAGCGTTTCCCTCATACCGGTAAGTACCCTTACCGTGATCTCACTTACTGCTAACCTAAGCACCGGTATTGGGAGGCGTAGAATACCAGCGGCTCGCCCTCCTGGCAATCCGCATGGAGCACCTCCCCAATCACGATATCGTGGTCACCGGCCGTCACCACGTTTACGCGGGAGCATTCCAGCGTCGCCAGAACGTCCGGCAACAAGGGGACACCCGTTCGGCCCGCGTACCAGTCGACGCCTTCGAAGCGGTCGTAACCGCTGCCGGCGAATTTATCGGATAGTTCCTTTTGTCCCGCGCCGAGAATGTTGATGCCAAAGAATTCGCCGATCCGGAAGTGTTCCCGAATACGGGCCCGATGGTCCACGCATACCAGGACGAGGGGCGGCATCAGCGACACCGATGTGAAGGAGTTGGCCGTCATGCCATGGCAGGCGCCCGTGGAATCCAGGACTGTCGCAATGGTGATCCCGCTGGCAAATTTGCCGCAGATACGGCGAAACTGCTGCTTTTCGATCTTGGACATCGCCGGTAACGGAGGTTGACTCGCCATCAGGCGTCGAATTTACCACACATGCGCCGCTTTCCGAAACTGGCCGCCAAAAGCTCCTTGCTATAATTGAGCCTCCCCATGGACGCACCCACTCTAACTTTGTTCCTGGTGCAGATCGGGCTGGTTCTGGCGATTCCATTGTGCATGGCTAAGCTGCTCGAAAGGCTTGCATTATCGCCGCTCGTCTTGGAACTTCTGTGTGGCGTCTTGCTCGGTCCTAGTGTTTTCGGCATGGCCTCCCCACACCTCTTCGCGAGGGTTTTCCCAGCCCTCGGCCGCGCCACTCAGGCGCGTGAGGCCGTTACCGAGTTGGGCTTGCTGCTTTTCGTCTTCATGGCCGGCCTGGAGTTACAGCCTAAGCGGCTGCGCCAACTGGGACTGCCCATCTTCTGGACCAGTTTCATGGGCATCCTGGTGCCGCTCTTCCTCGGCATGGGATCCGTCCTGATCTGGCCGGAGTTCTGGCGCAATAAGACGCAGACTCATACGCCCCTCCTGGCGCTCTTTGTGGGCACCATTTTGTCCATATCCGCCCTTCCGGTGATTGCCCGCATCTTGATGGATCTGAATCTCATGAAGACCGAACTGGGTGCCATTGTGATGTCTGCGGCGATGCTCGACGACTTGGTCGGCTGGGGTCTCTTCGCGGTCATCCTGAGCAACTTCGGAGGGGAAGGCCACTCCGGCCGGAACTGGTGGGCCAGCCTGGTGGCTGTCGTGTTGGTCTTTGGATTGATCTTGAATTTGTCCAACCAGCGAATACAGCGCGCTGTCGGTTGGCTGAATCTACCTAAAGACACCTTGCAACTGAAATTGACATTCCTGGTATTGATCGGCGCAGCTATTTTTTCAGAGGCTGCGGGTACCCACGCAACATTGGGTGCGTTCCTTGCCGGTGTGGCATTGGGACGCATTCCAGACGCGCGCAAGCTCGCCCACGAGAGCTTTTACCAGACCACGACCGGCATATTTGCGACACTGTACTTCGTCTCGATCGGCCTGAAGGCCAATTTCGTGGCAAACTTCGATCTGCTGCTGGTCGGCTTTGTGTTATTGGTCGCCTGTGCCGGCAAGATCAGCGGCGTTTTCCTGGGTGCCAGGCTCGGCGGTAAGAAGCCGCAGGAAGCTCTGATGGTGGCACTGGGGATGAATGCGCGCGGCGCCGTCGGAATCGTTCTCACCACGGTAGCTCTGGAGTACGGCCTGATCGATCAGCGCATCTTCGTGGCATTCGTCATCATGGCGCTGGCAACTTCCATGCTAAGCGCGGTGGGAATCAAGTATTTATTGGCCGGAGACCCGCCAGGGCCCAGCCTCGAACACCACCCCCCAGAGCTGGCGCCGCACGCATGAAATCGGCGGCGCGCGTTGAATACGCTATCGAGGCGTTACGGCGTCATCAGGAACACGGTTCCGTAACCGCCTGTATTACCGCCCGAGATCGTCGTTCCGTACAGGGATCCGCCGGTGCTGAGGATTACGCCAGTCGGGGTGCCTCCGCCAGGGCTTCCGGGAAAGACTGTAATATTCGATTTGGTCCATTTGCCGCCCGTTTTGCTCGGCGGCTTGGCCGAAAACACGGAGCCGCAGCCACTGAAAGCATCCGACATGCAAGTGTTGACATTGGCGCCGCCGCTATAGGTCGTCCCGAAAAGTTCTCCACTCGTGTTAACGGCCATCTTTCCATACGGATGCGCTCCATCCGAGCTATGCCCGGTGAAGGCGTAAATAACGGATAATGTCCAGGTGGTTCCAGTTCCCGTGGGGGGAATTAATTGGAAAATTGTGCCGCAACCTTGTGGGTAGTCCGACACCGGGCATGCTGCGGCACCGCCCCAAAATGCGCTGCCGTAGAGTACGCTGTTGGCGCCGATAATCAACGGCGATTGGGGGTAGCTGCCATCGCTGCCGCCTGTGAAAGTGTACAACACGGTTTCGGCCCAGACCCCGCCACCTTTCGGCGTCAGCTCAAAAATTGTCCCCTCATTGGAATAGGTGCCGCCTGAATTGGTGCCGGATCCACCTTGGGAGGTCGTTCCATACAACGATCCGGTGCTGGCGACGACTAAATCGGTCAGTGGATTCGATCCGTCGGCGCTGCCCTGAAACGCATAGAGCACCTTCTCGGTCCACCCGCTGACCGATGGAATCAATTCGAAAACGGTGCCCAGGTTCGAAGCCCCGCCATTATACGTCGTGCCGTAAAGGACGCCGGTACTCGTCAACGCCAGGCCTGTCGCTGGATTAGCCCCATCGCTGCCGTTTGCAAAACTGTAAAGAACCTTTTCGGTCCAGACCCCGCCTTGTGACGGCGCTAATTGAAAAACGGTGCCATAACCATGCGCACCGCCCCAATAGGTCGTGCCGTAGAGCACGTTGTTCTTGCCGATCACCAGATCGGCGATTGGATTACCCCCGTCGGCGCCACCGGTGAAGCTATACAGCGTAGCCTCGGTCCAAGTGCCACCTTTCGCCGGTATCAATTCAAAGACGCTGCCCCATCCCGACCCGCCGCTGGAGGTTGTGCCAAACAGGGCGCCGCCGGTCGATATGACCAAACCCGCTTCGGGGGCGCCGCCATCGCTCAGGTCCGTGAAACTGTATAGCGTGGTCAACGTCGGGGTATTTGCGGCCCTGCACGGCAGTATGATCATAGGCGTCAGCAGCAGGATCCCCAGCCGGTTGGCGATAGTCGTACTCTGTAGAATCTTAAGCATACCTCTGGATTCTGGGCTGATTTCCATTACAAAGTCAACTGCTTTAACCTGCGAAGGGGACTAGTTTTAGTACCGTTATTTTTTGTCCGGCCTTCACTTTGCCGTCCCAGCTTTCGCCGCGGCCTCCGCTTCCCGCAGGCGCGACGATTTGTGAAATGCGCGGCGCAGCGCAAGGTGCACTACCCACGGGAGATACCGCTGTAGAAGGATCGCCATCTTGGTGGGCCAAGGAAGAACCAGGCAGCGTTTGCGGCGGTAAACGGCCGCCACGATCCGAACGGCCGCCTGGTCCGCCCGCAGCGCGATCCATTTGTTTGGCGGCCGCCGCAGCGGCGCGTTGTCATAGATCTCGGTATCCACGAACCCGGACATGACCTGTGTGACGCTGACCCCGAAGGGCTCCATTTCCAGGCTCAGGCCATCGGAAAGACCGTTCATGGCGAACTTGCTCATGCAGTAGGGCGTGCCCCCGGGAACTGAGACCATCCCCAACAAGCTCCCAATGAGGACGATGCGGCCGCGTGTCTCTTGCAGTGCGGGCAATGCGGCCATGACCGTACGCAGAGCACCAAACGTATTTGTTTCCATTTGTTTGCGGTAATCGTTCAGGGTCAGGGTGAGGAGCCGCCCCGTCACCAGTATGCCCGCGTTAGCCACTGCCGTATCCAGCCGGCCAAATTCACTGTGGGCCAGTTCCACGGCCCGCTCCATGTCGCCATCCCGCGTCACGTCGCCCGCCACAGCCACGGCTCGCTTGCCGCTGGCGGTCAGTTCCGCCGCCAGGGCCTCTATCCGCTCCACGCGCCGCGCCACCAGCACCGTGTGGGCGCCCTCGCGCGCGAATTCTCGTGCCAGGGCGGCCCCGATACCTGAAGAAGCGCCCGTAATTAAAACAACTCGTCCTTCGAATCTGTGCCGCTCGGAATTCCCCATGGAACTCCATTCTCGCATTGCTGCCCGGACTACAGGGAGCAAACCTCCGGCGCACTACTGTTGCGGGTCGACGCGGGGGATGTTCGGCAGGTTAAAACCCGAAGAAATATTCCTAGCCGTTATCTCTGCGCTGCACGACCGCCTGTGCGCCGAGTGCCGGCAGAGTCACGGTCGGAAAAGCCCTCGCGCCATAGAGCAGGGAGCCGGCCGGGGTCTGTTTGAAGCCCTCCTTCACGTACAACCAGGCTCTCTGGTTTCCGACGGCGTGCGTTAGCCCGTTATGCGGCGCGCAACGAGAATTTTGTTCCCGTTACGCAAAGGTCAGGCGGCGACCTTGATCCCGACCGCCCGTAAGAGTTCATCGAGATCGTGGGTGACGCACGCATAGAGGCG
>Ga0187855_10000440_pt1 | contig 36736 bp, 34 predicted proteins | sample June2016WEW_8_10_2_FD_132969 | JGI IMG/M metagenome (GOLD analysis project Ga0187855, IMG submission 132969) | Peatland microbial communities from SPRUCE experiment site at the Marcell Experimental Forest, Minnesota, USA - June2016WEW_8_10 | ecosystem: Environmental > Terrestrial > Soil >... | reverse complement strand
CGCCCGTTCGAGGACTTCGCCGACCTGGCCGCGATCGCCGTGCCCACCGTGGTGGTCGCCTCGCGCGACGAGGTCGACCCCGGACACCCGCTTGCGCTGGCGGAGCGCTACAGGCAGGCGATCCCCGGCGCCACGCTCGCAGTCGAGGACGGCGGCCCACCCCTGCGTTCCCCGCTCGCATGGCAGGGAGGTCAGCTCTCGAAGGTGCTCGTGGAGCTGCTCGGGCGAGCCGGCGGGGAGTGATCCGCGTCCGCGCGCCCACCGGATGCCACGACTGCGCACGGTCGGGCGCGTGCGTTATACATAAAGCATGACCGTACGAGAGTGGGACGGGGGCGTCTACGACCGCATCTCCGCGCCGATGGAGGCGCTGGGCCGCGCCGTGCTCGACCGGCTGGCGCTCGACGGAGACGAGACCGTGATCGACGCCGGCTGCGGGTCGGGCCGCGTCACCGAGGCGCTGATCGAGCGGCTGCCGCGGGGGCGGGTGATCGCGATCGACGCCTCGTCTTCGATGCTCGCCTCCGCGCGCGAGCGGCTGGGGGAGAGCACGCAGGCGCGGGATGGACGACCGCCGCGCGTGGACCTGCGCGAGGGAGACCTGCTTGAGCTTGAGGTGGTGGAGCCCGTCGACGCAATCCTCTCTACCGCCACCTTCCACTGGGTCCTCGACCACGATCGGCTGTTCGCCCGCCTGCACGCCGCGCTGCGCCCCGGTGGGCGGCTGGTGGCGCAGTGTGGGGGTCAGGGCAACATCGATGTCCTGCGCGGGGTCGCCAATAAGGTGTTGGAGCGCGAGCCCTATGCGGAGCACTTCCGCAACTGGCAGCCGCCTTGGAACTACGCCGCTCCCGAGATCACTGAGGAGCGACTGCGGGGCGCGGGCTTCACAAGCGCGGAGTGCTGGTTGCAGCCGGCCCCACAGCAGCCCGAGCACCCGCGCGAGTTCCTCTCCTCGATCGTGCTCGGCCCGCACTACCAGCGGCTACCGGTGCAGCTGCGCGAGCAGTTCATGGACACCGTGCTCGCCGAGTTGGGCCAACCGGTGGTCGTCGACTACATCCGTCTCAACATCGACGCTGTCGCGTAGCCGTCGTGGCGGTGCGGCTGGTCGCTGGGCATGGACGCCCAGCGCCCCGTGCGTTGTTGATCGACACCCGCGCGCGGACGCGCCCCAAAATATGACGTAGCGCTCACGCCAGCGCGGCCGAGTCGGCCTCGGCGCGACCCGTCAGCGCCGCGTAGCGCCCGCCCAGCTCCAGCAGCTCCTCGTGGGTACCCCGCTCCACGATCCGCCCGGCGTCGAGCACGAGTATCTGGTCGGCGTCGCGCACCGTGGAGAGGCGGTGGGCGATCGCGATCGTGGTGCGCCCGCGGGAGAGCTCGTCGAGCGCGAGCTGCACCGCGCGCTCGGTCTCGGTGTCCAGGGCGGAGGTCGCCTCGTCGAGGATCAGTACCGGCGGGTTGCGCAAGATCGTGCGCGCGATCGCGATGCGCTGCTTCTCCCCGCCGGAGAAGCGATACCCGCGCTCGCCCACGGGCGTGTCGTAGCCGTCGGGCAGCGAGGCGATCAGCTCGTGGATCTGCGCGGCTCGCGCGGCGTCTTCGATCTGCTCGTCGCTGGCTTCGGGACAGGCGAAGCGCAGGTTGTCACGGATCGAGGAGTGGAACAGGTAGGTCTCCTGAGAGACGAGTCCAACGGTGGCGGCGAGCGACTCCAGCGTCACGTCGCGGATGTCGGTGCCGTCGATCGTGATGCGCCCGCGCTCGGGCTCGTACAGGCGCGCGACGAGGTAGGCGAGCGTGGTCTTGCCAGACCCGGTCTCGCCCACCAGTGCGGTGCGCGTCCCCGCGGGGATCTCGGCGGCGATCTCCTGCAGCGTCCAAGGGCCGCCGGGCCGGTAGCGAAACCAGACGTCCTCCAGGCGCACCTCGCAGGCCACGCCCCCCCGGCCCGCGGCACCGAGCGGCGTGGCGCCGGGGCGCTCGACGATGTCGACGGGCAGGTCGAGGTACTCGAAGATCCGCCCGAACAGCGCCAGCGAGGTCTGCACTTCGAGGCCCACCGAAAGCAGCGACTGCATCGGGAACAGCAGGCGGGTCTGCAGCGTGGTGAAGGCGACCACGGTCCCGATCGAGATCAGGGCGTTGCCGTGGACGGAGGTGTAGCCCGCAAACCAGTACACGGCGGCGGGCATGATCGCGAAGCTCATCTGCACGCTCGCCATCCGCCAGCGGCCCGCCATCCGCGCGCGCACCTCGAGGTCGGCGAGCTGGCTTGACTCCGAGGAGAAGCGCTCGACCAGCTCGCCGGAGCGGCCCATCGTTTTGCCGAGCAGGATGCCCGACACCGACAGCGACTCCTCGACCAGTGTGGACATGTCGGCGAGGCGGCCCTGGCGCACCGACTGGATGCGCCGGCGCTCGTTGCCCACGCGCCGCGTCAGCCACACGAAGAACGGCAGTAGGATCAGCGAGAACAGCGTCAGCTGCCAGGAGAGCGCGAACATCGCGACGACCGTTGCGGTGACGGTGGCGACGGTGGAGACGGTCGAGGTGGCGGTGCTCGTCACGACGTCGTCGATGCCACCGATGTCGTAGGCGATTCGCGCCTGCACCTCGCCCGAGCGGGTGCGCGTGAAGAAAGCCAGCGACATCCGCTGCAGGTGCGCGTATACGGCGGCGCGCAGGTCGTGCATCACGCGCTGGCCCACTTGATTTGAGATCCACGTCTGCGCCACGCTGATCACGCCGTTGATGATCGCCAGCGCGATCATCCCCGCCACCATCCACGTCAGCAGTTCGAGGTCGTGTCCGACGATGCCCTTGTCGACCGCTTCGCGCAGCAGGAACGGCGAGGCGACGCTGAGGATCGAGCCGAACACGATCAGCCCCAGCAGCAGGCCCAATCGGAGCCGGTAGGGGACGAACAGGCGGCCGATGCGCCGCAGAGGGACGGGATACCCACCCACCCCGTCGGGGATGTCCTCGGGGCGGAGCTCTTTGGGGGGCGTGCGGCCGTTTCGCCCACGGCCCTCGTCGCCGCCACGGCCCTCGCCGTGGAAGCTCATCGTGGTGCCGCCAATCGCCGCTCTCGCATCCCAAACGACTCTACCGTCACTAGGGTTAAGGCCATGAACCTCTCCCCGCCAGAGATCCGCGTGCTGGGCTGCCTGCTGGAAAAGCAGCGCACCACCCCGGACGTGTACCCGCTGAGCCTCAACTCGCTGCGGCTGGCGTGCAACCAGTCGACCAACCGCGACCCGGTTGTGCAGTACGACGAGGAGGTGCTGCGCGACGCCCTGCATCGCCTGCAGCGCCGCGGCTACACGCGCCTCGCCAGCGGCGCGGGCAGCCGCGCACCGAAGTACCGCCACTTGCTGGCCGAAGCGCTGCCGATGGGCGAGGACGAGCAGGCCGTGATGACGGTGCTGATGCTGCGCGGGCCTCAGACGCCGGGCGAGCTCAAGCAGCGCACCGACCGGATGCACGCCTTCGCCGACCTCGGCGGGGTACACGAGACGCTCGAGCGGCTGATCGGCCGTGGCTTGGTGGCGGTGCTCGAGCGCCGGCCCGGGCAGAAGGAGGAGCGCTACATCCAGCTGCTGGGGGAGGAGGCCGAGGAGGCTGAGACATCCGATGCACGGCCGTCGCCGATCTCGATGCCCACGCCCCTCCCGCGCGCCGTGGAGGGCCTGGAGGAGCGAGTGGCGCGGCTGGAGCGCGAAGTGGCGCAGTTGCGGGCGGCATTGGGGGACGTGCCCGGGGAGGCTCCCGAAGACGATGCGCAGGAGGAGAAAGGCGAGGAGGAAGGGGCGGGGGAGACGCTCGAATGGACGTGACCCACGCCACCGCGATCCTCGCCGCGACGACCAATTCGACAGGGGACACCGCCACCGGCGTGGGCATCCCCCTGGCGCTGGCGGCCGGGTTGGTGTCGTTCCTCTCGCCCTGCGTGCTGCCACTGGTGCCCGGCTACCTCTCGACCGTGATCGGCGTAGCCCCCGCGGACATCCAGCACGCCGGCGCGCGGCGGGTGCTCGGCCCGAGTCTGCTGTTCATCGCGAGCTTCTCGCTGATCTTCATCCTGCTCGGCCTGACGGCGACGCAGATCGGCTCTGTGCTGACCGACCACATCGTCACGCTGCGCACGGTCGGGGGTGTGCTGATCATCGCGATGGGAGTGCTGTTCCTCGCCACGCCGTTCGTGGATGCGCTCAACTTCCAGTGGCACTCGGCCTCCCTGCAACGGCTCGCCGGCCGATCTCTGATCGGTCGCGGTGGGCCGCTGGTCGCGGGTGCGGCGTTCGCGATCGCGTGGACGCCCTGCACGAGCATCACGCTCGGGGCGATCCTCACCCAGGCGGCCGTCTCCAGCTCGGCCGCCCACGGCGCGCTGCTGCTCGCCTTCTACTCGCTGGGTCTCGCGATCCCGTTCCTGGCGATCGCGCTGGCGTTCGAACGCGCGACCGGGGCACTGGCGGTCGTCAAGCGCCACTTCTCGGTGATCGTGGGCGTCGGCGGGGTGGTGATGATCGCGCTGGGGCTGCTGATCGTCACGGGTGAGTTTACGGTTCTCAATGCCCAGGCCAACGAGTGGCTTCAGGGCACCGGGCTCGAAGTCTCGAGTGTTTGAAGCTTGCGCTCCCGGTAGCGAGCTTCCCACGCTTCCTGGTTGCGCTTGGCGTCCAGCACGAACGGGGAGTAGCCGATCGCTTTGACGATTCCCTCGTTGATCGCCGCCTCGGGGAAGGGGAGGGGGCGCATCACATCCACGAACAGCACCACCCGCGTCTCGTCGGTGTCGTTCCACACCTCGTGGTTGAAGGTGTCGTCGAAGATCATGCTCTTGCCCTCCTCCCAGTGGCGAATGTCCTCGCCCACGCGGATCCTGCAGCTCGCGGCATCCTTCGGCACGATCAGCCCGAGGTGGTAGCGCAGCACGCCCTTGTAGGGGCCGCGGTGGTCGAGGATGTGCTTGCGCGGGGAGAGGATCGAGATCATCGCTGTCTTCATCCCCGGGATTTCGCGCATCAAGGCGGCGGTGCGGGGGCACATCTCCACCCCCAGCTTCGCCTCGAAGCCATACCCATACAGGAAGAACGTCTTCCAGCGGTCGTCATCGGTGATCTCGATCTGGTCCTTGGAGATGTCCTGGAAGTTGGCCAGCGCCGCATGGTCGTCGAGCAGCGCGGCGGCCTCGTCGCGGATCACCTCCCAGTTGCGCTCGATGTGCTCCACCCATGGGAAGCGCTCCAGCGGGAAGAACGTCGCGTCGCCCACCAGCGAGCGTTTACCGATGAAGCGCTCGATCGGGGCGAGGATCCGTTCCCCGCCCGCGATCGTCAGCTCCACCGTGCGCTCCCACAGCGTCTTCTGCGAACCATCTGTCATTCGCGGTGCCTCCTCCGATTGCCTGCGAGTGAGACATCCAGAGTAGTGACCCGTCGAGACGGTACGTCCAGATGGATTATGCAGCCTCGCGCAGAGCGGCGAGCTCGGGCGACTCCGCGAGCTTCTTCAGCGCGCGCTGCTCCAGCTGCGAAGCCCGCTCGGCCGAGAAGCCGAGGCGCTTGCCGATCGCGGTGAGCGTCTGCGGCGCCTCGTGCCCTGTCCCGAAGCGCAGCGTCAGCACCGTGCGCTCGGTTTCGGGCAGCTGCGAGATCGCGAGCTGCACGAGGCGCTCGCGCTCGTTTTCGTAGGCGGTCTCCTCGGGCGGCTCCTGGTCGGAGGGCAGCAGGTCGCCGAGCGCGGTGTCGCCGTCCTCGCCCACCTGCTGGTCGAGGCTGACGAGCGCCGCACGCTGGTGGCGCACTTCCTCGACCTGCTCGAGCTCGAGGCCGGTCTCCAGGGCGATCTCCTCGGAGGTCGGCTCGCGACCGAGACGCACCGAGAGCTCGCGCTCGACGCGGCCCACCTTGCGGGTGCGCTGAGCGACATGCACCGGCAGGCGGATCGTGCGCCCGGAGTTCTCAAGGCCCCGCTGGATTGCCTGGCGGATCCACAGCGTGGCGTAGGTGGAGAAGCGAAAGCCCTTGCGCCAGTCGAACTTCTCGCTGGCGCGGATCAGGCCAAGCATCCCCTCCTGCACGAGGTCGGCGAGCGGCAGGCCCTGGTTCTGGTAGCGGCGCGCGTTGGATGCGACCAGGCGCAGGTTGGAGTTGATCATCAGTTCCTTTGCGCGCAGGTCCCCGCGCTCGATCCGCTGTGCCAGTTCGATCTCCTGGTCGGGCGTGAGCAGGGGGTAGCGCCGCGAGTGCGCGAGCAGCTGGTCGACCGACTCCGGGATGAAGCTTTCCGGTTCGGGGGCAGCCACCGGACGGCGACGGCGAGCGGTCGCGGAGGGCTCGGAACGGCTCTCCGCGAAGGGGGAATCGAGGGCAGCGGGGGCCTGCGCGGCGTCGCGCGGGGCGTCGGCTGCCTCCAAAGTGTCTAGTGTGGTGATCTGTCGGCTATCGTCTGTCATGAGTCGGTCCTTCGAATTGAAATGGAGGGCCTGGCCATGTGGCTGGGCTTATCTCCGATGCATGGAGTCGGAATTATAGGGCACAATAGTTGCGTTGTCAATTATTCCTGGCGTAGCGCGGTTACGCGCGCGTTGGTCCACCCTGTATACGTAGGCGCGCCCCTGTAGGAGCCCATCGGCGGCCCATAAGTTGCTCTACCCGAGAACATGATCTACCCACCCGGGAAGATCGTTATTCGGCAGTTATCTGTCGTGATGCGCTTCTTTATTCGCGCGCCGCGCTGAGAAACCTGCGTGGCCGCTGTTCGGCTCATCGGACGGTTGCCTGGTCGGCGCGAGCGGGCGGCGCCTGCCTGGCCGAGTGGATGGCCCTCGCGCTTCAGCGGTGGGCGATCAAGCGTGGCCTTCGCCGAGCGTTCAAGCCGCGCCCGGGCCCGCCGTCCGGCTGCCGGGCCTACGGCGTTTGGGCTTCAGCTTCGGCTCCGGTTGTCGTCGTGAGGATCGCGGCGCTGCCGCGGGTGAGCGTGCGGCGCACGAGACCGGGGAGCAGCAGCCGGGCGACGGCGGCCAGGAAGTAGGGGCGCGGCACGTAGCGCTCCGCCCGGCGCCCAAGGCCCACCTCGACGATCGCCTCGGCCACCCGGTCGGGCGTGGAGACGATCCACGCCGTGTGCGGTCGTGCCAGCAGCTCGCGGGCGGGAAAGCCCTCGGTGGCGATGAACCCCGGGAACACCGTTCCCACGTGAACGCCGTGGGCGTGCTCCTCGGCGTACAACGCATCGCTCCAGCCCGTCAGCGCGAACTTGCTCGCCGAGTAGGCGCCGGTGCCGGGGCGCGTGACGCGCGCGGCGGTGCTGGAGACGTTGACGATCGCGCTCGGAGCGCACTCCCGCAGCAGCGGCAACAGCGCCTCGGTGAGGCGTACGGGCGCGTCGAAGTTGAGCGTCATCGTGCGCCGCACATTGGCGTACCCGCCCTCGGCGAAGGGTCCACGCCAAGCCGCCCCGGCGTTGTTGACCAGCAGCGTCAGGCGCCCGCCGTACCGCTCACGCACATGTGCCAGCACCCGCGCGGGGGCGTCCTCGTCGGTGAGGTCGAGCGCCAGCCAGCTGCACGCGGCGGGCAGCGTCTCGGCGAGCCCGCGCAGCAGCTCCTCGCGTCGCGCGACCAGCACCAGCTGTGCGTCGGGCTCACGCGCCAACCGCCGTGCGGTCGCCTCGCCGATCCCGCTGGAGGCGCCGGTTATGACGGCGACGAGTGGTGTGCTCACGGGGGCGACCTTACAGCAAGGGTCTCGCACCCATGGCCCCGGTATCGCGACTGGCGAGATGACTCGCAACCAGCCAAGTTGGCACCACCCCCACCGGCGCCCGGTAGGCTGTGGCTATGGAGTCCTCGAGTCAGCTGCTGCCGGTCGAAGGCCACCACCTGAAGGGCATCTCCCCGCGTGCCTTCCAGCATCCCGCGGACCGCGCCGCGACGGCGGCGCTGAAATCGATCCCGTATCTGGACACGGTGGTGCGCAAGCTGATCGAGCTGGGGTACGAGCGCGCGCTGCGCCAGAGCTACTTGGGCTCGGCCGTGAGGCTCTCCGAAGAGCAGCTCGGCGATGTGTGGCGGGAGCACGCGATCGCCTACACCACGCTCGACATGGTGGAGGTGCCCGACCTCTACCTCACCCAGTACCCCTCGCCGAACGCGATGGCGATCGGCGCCAAGCGCCCGATCGTGGTCGTTCAGTCCGAGCTCGTGGGGCTGCTGGACGCCGGGCAGCGCCGCGCGGTGTTCGCGCACGAGGCCGCGCACATCCTCGCCGACCACCAGCTGTATCGCACCGCCCTGTACATCCTGGTGCTGCTGGGGCGGACGTCGCGGCTGCTACTGCCGCTGACGCCGATCCGCACCGCGCTGATGGAGTGGGAGCGCGCCACCGAGTTGAGCGCCGACCGCGCCGCGGCGCTCGTCACGCGTGACCCGCTGACGGTGTGCCGCACGCTGATGTGCCTCTCCGCCGGGGCGATGGTGGAGGAGCTCGACCTCGACGTGTTCATGCGCCAGGGCCTCGACTACACCGAGAAGGGTGGGGGCCTGGAGCGGTTGACTCGTCTGCTGATCGATTTGGGCGTCAGCCATCCGATGCCGGTGAAGCGCACGCACGAGCTTATGGCGTGGGTGCGCTCGGGCGAGTTCGACCGGATCGTGGGCGGCGAGTACCCGACGCGCGACGAACCGGTCGATGCCCGCGCCGAGGGCGGCGAAGCGGTCTCCCACTACTCCGAGCGCTTCCGCGATGCCTTCCGCGATGCCGGGGAGTCGATCAACTCCGTCGGCCAGCAGCTCTCGGATTGGCTGCGCAAAAACCCGGGCGGGGAGGACGATGAGGACGACGTGGAGGACGCGGAGCAGTAGCTCCGGTCGCGCCTCGGATTGAAGAAGCGAGCGTAGAGGGAGCGCGAGGATCGAAACAGGCTGCCGGTTTCCTCACGCCTCCGGCGCACGCTCGGGGCTGCGGCGGAGATTGCCCACCAGCAGCCCGATCACGGTCACGAGGTAGATCTGGCCGATCAGCATCTCCAGCACCGAGAGCGCCCGGCCGAGGCTGAGCACCGGCGAGAGGTCGCCATAGCCGGTGGTGGTGAGCGTGGTGAAGCTGAAGTAGATCTCCTGGCTCTGCGTGACCGCGGCGTTGGTCACCTGCGCGAAGTAGGGGTGCCCGCTGAGGCCGACGATCACGCGGACGATGAGCGCGAACTCCAGGCCGATCAGCAGGTAGGTGGTGAGCGCGCCGGCGACCGCCTGCAGGGTTACGCCGCGCGCGCGGACCAGCCGCACGATCCCACGGGTGAGCACCCCGAGCACGACCGCCAGCGCGGCGGCCGTGGCGGCGGAGCCCACCCAGCGCGGCACGACGTTCAGGCCCACCAGCACCGCCAGGCCAAACAGCACCGCCACGGTCAGCGTCGCGAGGAGGCCCTGAGGATGCAGGTCCCGGCCGCGCTCGCGCCAGCCGGTCTCGCGTGATGTGATGATCACCGCGAACAGCATTGCTCCCTGCAAGACCACCGCCACCGCGCGACCGACGGGTGTGTCGGGTGCGAGGATCGAGAAGAGCACCGCCAGGATCGTGAGCGCGAGCACGATTCCATAGCGATGCTCAGCCCGGTGGGCGCGCGGGCGCGCTCCGCCGGCGGAGCTGGGGCTGGCATCTTCATCGACAGACGGCACCGCAGAAGGATTGCGCGGGCGGCGGCGGAGCAGAGATGCCCGGCGCGGCTCCCTACCCCGAACCCCACTTGCCCTGCCCGTAGCGGGCCAGCTCCAGGCGCGCAATCACCCCGCGGTGGACCTCGTCGGGCCCGTCGGCGAGGCGCAGCGCGCGGGCCACCGTCCACGCGGCGCCGAGCGGGAAGTCATCGCTCAGGCCGGCGCCGCCGTGCAGCTGCATCGCCATGTCCACCACGCGCTGGGCCATATTGGGCACGGCTACCTTGATCTGCGAGACGGCGCCCAGCATCGCCGGGGACTGTGTGTCGATCAGCCACGCGGCGTGCAGCACGTGCAGGCGCGCCTGGTCGATTGCGATCCGTGCGTCGGCGATCCGCTCGCGGTTGCCGCCGAGGTTGGCGAGCGGCTTGCCGAACGCCACCCGCTCGGTGGCGCGGCGGCAGGCCAGTTCGAGCGCCAGCTCGGCGAGTCCGATCAGGCGCATGCAGTGGTGCACCCGCCCCGGGCCGAGGCGGGCCTGGGCGATCGCGAATGCCTGGCCGGGGCCGCCGACGATCGCGCTGGCGGGGAGGCGCACGTCGGTGAAGGAGACCTCACCGTGGCCGCCGGGGGCGTCGTCGAAGCCCATCGTGGAGAGCATCCGCTCGACCTTCACCCCAGGAGTGTCGAGCGGGACGAGCACCATCGAGTGCTGGTGGTAGCGACCGATTGGGGAGACACTCGCTTCGCTCGCATCCCCAAATCGGCCAGCCGTCGGGTCGGTGAGCCCCATGAAGATCCCCACCTTGCAGTTGGGGTGCCCGACGCCGGTGCTCCACCACTTGCGCCCGTTGAGCACCACCTCCTCGCCCTCGAGCGTCGCGGTGGCCTGCATGTTGGTCGCATCGGCCGAGGCCACGTCGGGCTCGGTCATGCAGAACGCGGAGCGGATCTCCCCGGCGAGCAGCGGCACGAGCCACTGCTCGTGCTGCGCGGGGGAGCCAAAGTGCAGCAACACCTCCATGTTGCCGGTGTCGGGCGCATTGCAGTTGCACACTTCGCTTGCGATCAGCGAGCGGCCCATGCGCTCGGCCAAAGGCGCGTACTCGACGTTGGAGAGCCCCGCCCCTTGGGCCTGCCCGCCGACCTCTGGCCGGCCCGGCAGGAAGAGATTCCACAGCCCCTCCTCCCTCGCTTTCCCCTTCAGCTCCTCGATCGCGGGGTGGACGATCCACGGGTTGGGGCTCGCGAGGATCTCGCGGTGGTAGGGCTCCTCGCGCGGAGTCACCTCACGCTCGATGAAGGCCTCGAGGCGCTCCAGCAGCTCGCGTGTGCGGGGGGAGTGCTCGAAGTCCATCGCGTCCCTACCGCTCGCCCAAAGCGGGTGTGTGACGCGCAATCGCTTTCGCCGACGATCCCATCCCTCAGCCCCCACCCTGGATGTCGAGCACGACCTTGCCGGTGGCGCGCCGCTCGTCGATCTCCTGCAGCGCCTCGGCGGCACGCTCCAGCGGAAAGCGCGCGCCGACGAGCGGGCGCACGATGCCGCTCTCGATCATCGGCTGCAGGCGGGCGCCGATCTCGCGGCAGAGCTCGGGGCGGGCGAGCGCATAGGCGCCCCAGCCGGCTCCCACCACCTCGATGTTGCCGAGCAGCAGCCGGTTGACGCGCACCTCGGGGATCGATCCGCCCGTGAACCCCACCACCACGAGGCGACCGTCGGGGCGCAGCGAGCGCAGGCTGTCGGTGAAGCGATCGCCGCCAACCGGGTCGAGCACGAGGTCCACGCCGCCGTCCGAGAGCTCCTTGGCCTCCTCCCGCCACGGGCCGTCGGAGCGCACCACCTCATCGGCGCCTGCCGCGCGCGCGACCAGCGCCTTCTGCTCGCTTGAGACGACCGCGATCGTGCGCGCGCCGAGGCCCTTGGCGACCTGCAGCGCCGCTGTGCCCACGCCCCCGGCAGCGCCGTGCACGAGCACGGTCTCGCCCTCCCGCAGCCGCCCGCGCAGGGCGAGCGCGAAGTAGGCGGTGTGGTAGTTGAGGATCAGTCCGGCGCCCTGCGCGAAGTCGAGCGCGTCGGGCAGGGCGAATGTGAGGAATGGGGGCGCCACCGCCGCCTCGGCGAAGCCGCCCCCCATGCAGAAGGCGGCCACGCGCTGCCCGGGGCGTATCCCGAGCTCCGTCGCCTCTGCGCTCGCTTCCCGCACCACGCCCGCGACCTCGCCGCCGGGGACGAATGGCAGCGGCGGTTTGTACTGGTACTCCCCGCGCGTCTGCAGCACCTCCGGGAAGGAGACGCCGGCGGCGTGGACGTCGATCACCACGCCCTCCCCCGGCGTGAACAGGTGCGACGGGGGCGAGCCGGGCTCGGGCAGGTCGACCAGGCGCAGCGCGCCGGCGGGGCCCGTGAGGTCTACGATCTGGACTGCCTTCAACGCACGGCTACCCTACCGCGGACACGGCACCGAGGTGTGTGCGCCGGCGTGCGAGCCGTCTTCGAAGGAGAAGGACGCCGAGAAGCGGAAGCCCCCGCGGGGGCAGGTGAGCGGCAGGACGATCCCGCGTGGGTGGTAGGGGCGGTACTTGCCACGGCTGTGTTCGAAGTAGGTGAGGTGCAGCGGCCCGATCGTGGAGCGCAACTGCACCAGCGCGGCGTTGGGCGCCCCGGGCAGCGTGGGGACGAGCGGAATCGTGGTGTCGAGGTCCCCGCCGAAGGGGCCGGATGCCGGCAGCACGAGACCGTGGAAGACAATCTGTGCGGAGACGGGGGAGTGGCCTTCGGCGAAGAACAGCAGCCCGATGTGCCCTTCCTGGATTTGCGCCATGAAGATCGAGGTTTGGGCGCTCTCGCTGAGCACCTCCGGGCCGAAGGGCACCTCGACCAGCCCTTTGCCGTAGCCCATCTGCGACTGGGAGGGACAGCCTTCGGGGCCGTCGGCTTCGAGTACGGCGGCGCTGCAGGTTTCGAGGCCGAGGCCGCTGGTGCCGATCCCGAGGTTGGCGGGGTAGTAGAGGTCGAGGCCGGTTAGGGGCGAGGGCACCTGTCCTGTGGTTGTCGCGATCGTGAAGCCAAAGGTGATCGTCGTGCCCTGCCCGAGGCGCTCGGGGGTGAGGGCGGCGTTCAGCTTCGCCGTGGGCTGGGGCCCGGCGCCGGCCGCGTCGGCATTGTTGGCGGCCCCGACGTTGATTGCAAGCCACGCGCCCACCAATACACCCAGCAGAGAGAGCGAGACGAACGCCAGATTGGTCGGCATCGTTCGGACCTCGGAGATGGTTCGGTGCATGTAGAACAAACCATACAGCCACGACGCGCCGGCGAGCCACGGACGTTTCTGACTGTTGTCTACGGGTCGCGGCTACGCCCGCCGCCACGTGGCGAGGCGCATCAGCGTGCCGATGCTGACTCCGCGAGCGGTGAGGATGCAGGTGTGACCGGCTTCGCGCCAGGTCACGATCGCCGGGCTGGCGTGGCTGATGACGTGGAAGCTCACGCCGCCGTGCTCCACGGTGGTGCCGCCGGAGGGGATCGCCAGCGCGGGGCCGGCGACGATCGAGTAGCCGATCCGCCGCGAGCGGGAGTTGGCGTAGAAGACGGTGGTGACGGTGCGCCCACCCACCGTGTCGGTGCGAGTTCCGGCCGCGTTCCAGCCGAGTCTGCCGCCCCAGTAGGGGTAGGAGATGCCCACAGCGGAGGCCGCCAGCAGGTGGGGGTTGTGGGGATTCTCGGCGGGGGCGGCCCCGGTGGCGCTGCGCAGCCCCGCATCGGATGCCTGCAGCACGGTGGGGGCGCTCGTGCCGCCCCCGGTGGTCAACACCAAGACGAGCACCACCACTACCGCGGCGGCGATAGCAACGCCCGCGATCAGCCGCGACGGCAGGCGCACAGAGCGGGAGCGGGAACGCCGCTCTCCACCTGTTGTGGCGGTGTCTCCGGCGACTGCCAGCTCGATCGAGCGGCGCAGCAAGGTGGGGGTCTCGATGCGCTCCAGCGAGCCCACAAGCATCACCGCGCGGCGCTGATCCTCCAGCTCGGCCGCCAGCTCGGGGGTTTCCGCGACGCGCGCCAGCAGGGACTCGCGCAGTTCCTCAGGCAGCGTGCCGTCGGCGAGTGCCGCCAGCGCTGCGTGGATGTCTTCAGGCTCGCGGGTCATGGGGTGCTCTCACTTCTAAGACGCCGCGCGGGGGGCTCATCTTCCCGCCGGGCAGGAAGGTCTTCCCTCGCTGGCACCTCTTCGCGCGCGTCGCCGTCCTTGGATGGCGAGGAGGACTCCAGCGCGTGCACCACGAACTGGCGCGCACGGAACAGCCGTGTGGCGACGGTGGCCTCCTTGGTGTCCAGGAGACGGGCCGCCTCGCGATGGGAGAGCCCGGCGATGTCGCACGCGATCAGCGCGAGACGGTAGCGCTCGGGGAGCCCCGCGATCGCCGTGAACACCTCCTGGGCCTGCAGCGCCTCCTCGGGCCGCTCGCCGCCGCGGGGATCGACGGGCTCGATCTCGTCGATCGTGGTCGAGCTGACGCGGGGACGCCGGGTGGCGGTGCGCCGGTCGGTGAGAAACGTGTTGCGCAGCACCGTCATCAGGTAGGCGAGCTCGTCCTGGCCGCGCAGCAGCCGCGGGCGGGCGAGCACACGCGCGAAGGTCTCCTGAACGAGGTCTTCCGCCTCGTGAGGCGAGCCGCACAACGCCCACGCGGCGCGGTAGAGCCGGTCGAGATGGCGCGGCAACGACTCGGGATCGAGCGCGGGCATCGCGCTCGACTGTAGCTGAAAGGTTTATCGTTGCCGCGGAGTCTGGTGCAGTGACAGGCGCTCACACCAACGCCCGGACAATCTCGAACTTCAGGAGACAAGCGTGCGACACCCTTCAATCTTTGCCGCAACCACCCTCGCGATCGCCGGGCTGGCGGTTGCCGGCTGCGGCTCCAGCGGTGGCTCCAGCTCGTCGAGCAAAACCGAATCGAGCGGCTATCCCGCAACCAGTGCGGCCACGACGTCCACGAGCGCGACGGCGACGCCCAACAGCGCGGCGAGCTCCGGGGCGGGCACGGCGACCGTGATCACAACCGAGCACACCCCCCTGGGCACGGTGCTCGCCGCCGGCCCGAAACACCTGACGGTGTACCTGTTCGCGGCTGACACCGGGTCGACCTCGACCTGCTCGGGGGCATGCGCGCAGGTGTGGCCGCCGGTGACCACGACGGGCGCCCCGAAGGCCGAAGGCGAAGCGGTGGCCGCCGACCTCGGCACGTCCGCCCGCTCGGAAGGAGCCAAGCAGGTCACCTACAAGGGGCACCCGCTGTACTGGTATGTGAGTGACGCGAAGGCGGGCGAAACCACTGGGCAGGGCGTGCAGAGCTTTGGCGCGGCGTGGTGGGCGCTGTCGCCGAGCGGAAGCGAGATCACCGGCTCGTGAGAGATCACGGGCTCTTGAGAGATCACCAGCTCTTGAGAAATCACGGGCTCTTGAGAGATCACCGGCTCCTGAGAGATCACCGGCTCCTGAAAATCGCCACGAGACTGAGTCTCGTTCTCATTTGGTAGGGGCCCAAAAAAGTCAATTGCTACGCCGCTCGACCAGCAGCGCGAGCGTCGGACAGGCCGCGGCGGCGCGGCGCGCGTGGGCGAGCAACGCCGGGTCGAGCGGCGCACCGTCGAGGATCGGGTAGCCCCACTCATCCAGGGAGATGCGCTCGGGCAGCAGCTCATGGCACATCCCGTGGGCCTCGCAGGCGATCGGGTTGACGCGCAGACGGTGTGAGGTCATGCGGGAGCGGCGGTAGCGGGGCGGGGGACACGTGGTCGCGGCAGCTCCGAAGGCCGGGCGCAGGCAGCGCAGGGGCCATGGCGGGCATGGTCGGCAAGCTCCAGTGCGAACACGTCCAGCGAGCTCGAAACGAGACGAGAAACGCCATCGGGGTGCGAGCAGGCGCCGCGGCCACGGACGAGCGCGGCGAGGGAACGCAGGCGCGGCTCGGCGGCATCCCGCTTGCCTGCGCCGCCCGAAAGCTGCTCAAAGGCCGAGGCGATCGCATCGAGCCCAAACAGGCACGGCCCGCACTGGCGGGCGCTCTGGGAGGCCAGCCAGCGGGTGAGCCGCGCGAGCTCGGCGACGGGGCAGGCATCCTCAGAGAGCACGAAAACGACGCCCGCGCCGAGCGAGGCGCCGAAGGGGGAAAGGTCGCGATCTGAGAGCGCCACCTCGCGCAGCCGCGAGGCGTCGACCCAGGTCCCCGAGTAGCCGCCGAGCAGCACCGCGCGCGGCCGCGCGGTGAGGCCATCGGCGGCGTCGATGAGCGACGCGAGCGGGGAGCCGTGCTCGATCTCATACACCCCAGGCGCGACGACGCTCCCGGTGAGCGTGACCAGTGCAGAGCCGGGCTGCTCTGGGGCGCCGAGCCGGCGAAACCAAGCGGCGCCGTGGCGTGCGATCAGCGCCAGGTGGGCGAGGGTCTCGACGTTGCAGACCAGCGTGGGGCGACCGTGCACGCCCCGTTCGAAGGGCCGCGGAGGAGTGAAGGTCGGCAGTGCCGGGCCACCCGAGAGATGGTTGACGAGCGCCGACTCGTGGCCGGCGACATAGCGGTGGGGGACGGGGCGCAGCTGGAACTGGACCCCATCCAGCGGCCCCCCGCGACGGGAGCCACGGCGCTCCTCGAGCGCGCGCGCAACAGCGTCGAGCGCCGGAGGTGAGGACTCACACACGCCGAGCAGCACTTCCTGCGCGCCGACGGCGGCGGCGGCGAGCCCGGCGCCGTCGATCACCAGGTGCGGCAGCGAGCGCAGCAAAGTGCGGTCCTTGGCGGAGGCGGGCTCGCCCTCGGCGCCGTTGACGACCACGATCGGCCGCGCCCCGCCCAGCAGGGAGCGTGAGGCCCCGGCGACGGCGCGAAGCTTGGCGGCGGTGGGAAACCCGGCGCCGCCGCGACCCAGCAGCCCGGCGCGCTCGACCTCGTCGATCAGGCCGGAGGCGCCGGCGCGGCGAGCCCGACCACGCCCCTCGACGACGGGAAGCTCGCCGTGGAGTGAGAGATGCTCGCGCAACCCCAGCCCGCCGCGGGCGGGAATGCCGGCCAGTAGCCGCGGCAGGCCGGGCTCGTCGGATGCGGGTCGGTCAAGCAGCTGGTTGGGGCTCAGGTGGGCACTCACGGGTTGACCACGATCTTCGAGCTGGAGGTGGAGGCGTGGCCAAGCAGCGAGGAGGGGGTGCCGGAGCGGCGCGCCCATTCCGAGCCGAGCGGCCCGGAGGGCAGCCAAAGCACGAGGCCGAGCGCGAACGCGAAGGCGCCGCCGATCGCAAGGCCGCGTCCGCGCGCGCTGTCGCGCGAGAAGCCGTCGAGCACTCGCACGAGCACCGCGCCGAGCACAAGCGCAAGGCAAGCCACCGAAAGCGTGAGCAGCCAGGTCGTTTTGACGTCGCTGCCGGTGCCGAGCGTGTGCAGCAGCGCGATCGGCCAGCAGGCATACACCAGCCAGTGCGTGACCCGCCAGGCGCGCGGGCCGACGCGCCCCCGCAGCAGGCTGGTGAGGATCACCGCGAGCAGCAAGTCGAACGCAACCGCCCCGAGCCCCAACCAGAAGGGCCGGTAGGAGCCGGCGAACGGGACGAACGCCGCGACCAGCGAGATCGACGTAAACGAATCGAGCACCGCGGTGAGAATGTGCACGAGGAGGAACACGAGCGCCAGCAGCGAGACGTTGCGGTGCAGCGCATCGACCACGAAGCGCGGCCAGGAGGGCGTGCTGAAGCGCCGCACATCCGCGACCCCGAGCGCGAGGGCAACGCTCAGCAGCAGCAGCGCGACCGCGCCGGTGGAACGGGTGAGATACCAGGCGAGGCTGGGCCCGGACGCGGCGAGCGGGGGGAGCAGAGCGGTCATGAGAGATCGTCCACGCGCCGCATCGCAGCGTCCGCCCGCCCGGGGGTGGGACTTCCATGTCCCACCACGGACGCGGATGTGGCAGCGGGGGGCAAGGCGCTGGATGTGCGATCGGACGGCCCGGTGGTGCCCGTGCGATCGGACAGCCCGGTGGTGCCCGTGCAATCGGGCCGCGGGCGGAGTGCCGAGTGCTCGAGCGGCCAGTCGCCGATCCGCAGCACCGCGCCGTCATGGGCAACAAGACGCGCGGGTAGGCCCAGCGCATCCAGCCACGCCGGCGCCCGGCGACCGCGCACGAGCGCGGCGGTGGCGGCGATGTTGGCGTCGGTGCAGTCGGCGGCAGCGACGCTGACGGTGCGCCAGGGGCCGTGCGCGGGAGCGCCCGAGGAGGGGTCGATGATGTGGTGCATCGTCTGTCCGCCCTGCTGCCAGCGGCGCACGGCGACGCTGGAGGTCGCGAGGCCGCCGTCGGCAATCGCGACCGTCTGCCCGGGCGCGTCGGGCCCGGAGCGGTGGTCGTCGGTGACGTGGATCCGCCAGCCGCCGGCGGTGGCGGGCCCGGCGGTGGCGATGTCGCCGCCGAGGCCGACCAGCACGCCGCAGCCCGCGGCCTCCCACACTGCGCGCGCGCCGCGGTCGGCGGCCCACGCTTTGGCGGTCGCACCGAGGTCGAGCACGATCCCGCTGGGGATTCGCACCGTGCAGCGCCCCGCGTCGAGCTCGACGGTGTGGTGGCCGGAGAGCCGCCGGGCGATCAGGGTGGGAGGGGAGGGGACCTCAACTGGCTCCTGGCGCTGCGCCAGCAGCGAGAAGTCGCGGTCGTAACCCGCGAGCACCAGCGCGGCGCCAACAGTCGGATCGACGTCGCCGTCGGTGAGCTGGGCGGCCCGCAGCGCAACCTGCAGCGCTTCCACCAGCAGCGGCGCCACCGGCACCGGCCGGCCACCGGCATGCACGTTGACGCGGGTCAGGTCGGAGTCCTCGCGGAAGCGGCTGCAGGCGCGGTCGATCGCGTCGAGCTCGCGCGCGAGGATCGCGCTGGCGCGGGGCAGCCACAGAGGATCGGTGACGCGCAGCACGACGGTGCTGCCGAGCGCCTCCCAGCGCGCCGTCGCCGAGGGGGCGCGCTGCGCGGGCGCGCATGTCGAACGGGCACGTCTCACGATCCACCGGAGGTGACCGGGGCTTCGGCTTCCGCCGGGGCCGAGCTGGATTCCTGAGGCACGCTGGATTCCGGGGCGGAGGAGCCCGCTTCACTGCCCGATGCGCTGGATTCCGGGGCAGAGGAACCTGATTCGCTGCCCGCTGTGCCGGATTCCGGGGCGGAGGAGCCCGATTCCGTCGCCGAGGAGCCCGATTCTCCCGTGGCGCCGGCTCCCGCTTCAGCGCCGCTGGATCCCTGTTCGCCGGTCGAGGGCGACGAGGCGGATCCTTCGGTGGCGGTGGACGACCCTTCGGTTGTGCTCGACTGTGGCGCCTGTTTGGCCGCTTTGAGCGTGGAGGTGCCGGTAGAGGTAGCGCTGCCCGTGCGTGTGCCGGTCGCTCCGGTGCTGCGGTGGGCCTTGCGGGCGCTCGTCGCGCGCGTCTCCTTGAGGGTTTTGCCGGGGAAGGCGCTGGCCGCAACCGCGGTAAGCACGCCGGTGAGCGTCGCGCTGCCGGCGATCAGCCAGCGGTTGGCGCTGCGCAGCCGGCGCAGGGCGGCATCGCGGGAGCGGGAGGTGTGGTTGGGGTTGACAGACATCGTTTGCGGTGGGCCGGGGTGCAGCGATGGAATATGAGGCTCAGTGTGCCGGGGAAACGCAAGCAGTGGCTAAAGAGGGCGTGAGAGGTTCCATAAGACTTTTTGACCTCCCCCGCCGAACGCCTGCAAGGCGGGCGCGGCCCGAATGGTCGGCGGGGACAGGCACCTCAATGGCCGATGAAGACATGGTGGTAGCTCAGCCACGGGCCGTATTCGGGGATCAACAGCAGCGCCAGCACCAGCCCCGCGAACAGCGCGCCGGTGAGCGCCAGCGCGCGGCCGCCCCGCCCTTCGCGAAGATCGTGCGCCGCCGCGCTCGACGTCGTCCCCGCCGCACGGCGGGGACGCTGAGCGATGCCATCGGCCACCTCCGAGAGCACGGCCAAGCGCAGCTCACGACCGCCGTTCAGCGCCTGCGTCACCTCGGGCAGGTGGCCGAGCACGTGTACCGCCGTCGCCGCCAGCCACACGAAGAAGCTCGCCTTGTGCACCAGCAGCAGCGTCGAGCGCGAGCCGGGACCGAGCAGCAGCAGCGCCACTCCGCTGGCGAACACGACCACCGTGCTGAGCGCCACCAGGGGGCCGAGCAGACGCAGGTAGGGGGGCGGTGGGCCCTTGCGGCGATAGACGGAGTCGTGGGTGTAGTAGCGCACAAAGCGGTAGCCGGTGCTCCCCAGCTTCAAGGCGACCGGTCCGAGCAGCAGCAGTCCGATGAAGAGGTGCTCCCAGATCAGGGGGCCGATGCGCAGGATCGTGACGCCGAGCGCCGCCAGCAGCACGAGCAGCACGATCCCCGTCAGCACGGTGAGTCGCTCGTTGCCATCGCTGCCTCCTGCCTTCAGGCGCCTCACCGTCTGCACCAGACGAGTGTCGGCACGCTCGCTAAGAGGTGCGTAACAGCTCAATGAGAGAGCTCATATGATCGCCGCGAACGGCGCTGCCCGCCCGTCGCAGCCCCCGGTGGGCCCCTATCCTGGGGGTGATGGCGCAGCCGGCGCAACCCTCCGAGCAGGCGAGCACCACGGCGCCGTCGATCCTGCTGATCGAGGACGAGCCGGGAATCGTCGACTTCGTGCGTCGCGGCATGGAGGCTGAGGGCTTCATCGTGCAGGCCGAGCACGACGGACTGGCGGGCGAGGCACGTGCGTTGCGCGAGGTGTTCGACGCAGTCGTGCTCGATCTGATGCTGCCGGGCAAGGGCGGCATGGAGGTGCTGGGAACGCTGCGAGCCGCCAAACCCGCACTGCCGGTGATCGTGCTCACCGCCAGAGGCGAGATCGAGGACCGCGTCGCCGGGCTGGACGCCGGCGCGGTGGACTACCTCGTCAAGCCGTTCTCGCTGGCGGAGCTGCTCGCGCGGGTGCGCGCCCAGCTGCGCAGCGCCGCGCAGGGCTCGACCACCACACTGCGGGTGGCGGACATCGAGGTGGACATGCTCAGCCGCAAGGTCAAGCGTGCGGGGCAGCCGGTGCTGCTCTCCACCACCGAGTTCGAGCTGCTGGTGTATCTGCTGCGCCACCGCGGCAGGGTGCTCACGCGCGAGCAGATCCTGAGCGCGGTGTGGGGCTACGAGCACGATCCGGCGACCAACATCGTGGATGTGTACATCGGCTATCTGCGCCGCAAGCTGCGCGGGGTGGGCGGGGACCAATCGCCCGCGCCGATCCACACCGTGCGTGCGGTCGGTTACCGCCTCGGCCATGCCGGCTGACCTCGGCCGCGAGGGGATCTCAACCCCTGTTTCAGCGGGCCCCGACGGGGCCGACGATGGACGACACGCCCGCGCCGGCACTGTGCCGGAGGCGCGAGGGGCGGTGCGGGCGCGCCGGCTGGGCTGGACGCCAACCAGCCTCCGCTGGCGCCTGGCGGTGTGGGTGGCGCTCGTCGTGGTCGTCTCCTCCGGGATCACTTTCTTCGCGGTGTACCGGGGCACCGGCACCCAGCTGCGCCGCCAGATCGACAGCGAGATCGCCGGGGACTCAGGTGAGCTGGCGCACGCCCTGAGCGCCTCGCGGGCGCACACGCCCCACGCCGTGCTGGCGGCCGCGCGCGCGTACGTGGCCGGCCAGCCTTTCAACGCCAGCTCCACCGTGCTGTATGCGCTTGTCCCTGGAGCCGGCACTGCCACCAACACGCCAGAGCTGCTCGGCAGCCACGCGCCCGACGATGGCGAGAGCGTGGCTGTGCAGGCGCAGGAGAACCGGGCGGCGAGCCGGCTGCTCGGCGCACGCAACGGGTTCTCGACGCTTGCCCTCGCCGACGTCGGCTACCTGCGCCTGCTCAATCGCCAGGTGAGCATCCCCGCCACGGGCGGGCATGGTGGCGCCCAGCGCATCACCGTCGGCGTGGGGGAGCCGCTCGCGAGCGTGGCGCGCGCCCAGCACGGGGTCGCGCGTGCCTTCATCCTCGCCGGCTTCCTCGCACTCGCCGGCGCGCTGCTCGCCTCGCTGCTGATCGGCAGCCGCTTCTCGCGCCCGCTGCGGCGGATGGCGGCGATCGCCGCACAGGTGGACGCCGGCGACCTGCACCCGCGCATCCACGACGTCGAGCGCGACGGCCGTGAGGTGCAGGTGCTGGCGGACTCCTTCAACCACATGCTCGACCGCCTCACCGACGCGTTCGCCGGCCAGCGCGAGTTCGTCGCCGACGCCTCGCACGAGCTGCGCACGCCGCTGACGGTGATTCGTGGGCAGCTGGAGGTGCTGGCCGCCCAGGCCAACCCCTCGGGTGAGGAGGTGCGCCGCGTGGAGCGCCTGGCGCAGGCGGAGATCGCGCGCATCACGCGCCTGGTCGACGACCTGTTGCTGCTTGCGAAGGCCGAGCAGACGCAGTTCCTGCGCATGGAGCCGATCGACCTGCAGAACTTCGTCGGGGAGCTGTGGGACGGTGCCACATTACTGGCGTCACGGACCTTCGAGCTGGGCGAGGTGCCTGCCGGCACGCTGCACGCAGACCCCGACCGCCTCGCGCAGGCGCTGCGCAACCTGATCGGCAATGCGATCGAGCACACCGACGACGAGACCGGGCTCGTACGTTTGGGTGTCGAGCGCCTCGGCCGGCATGGTCGCCGGTTGGGAGCTCAGGCCATCACCGTGCGCCCGGGTGACGAATTCCTGTGCTTCCTCGTCGAAGACGATGGGCCGGGGATCCTGCCCGAGCAGCGCGAGCGGGTGTTCGACCGTTTCCACCGCACCGACGCCGCCCGCGACCGCGCTTCGGGCGGCGCCGGCCTCGGGTTGGCGATCGTGCGAGCGATCGCCGAGGCTCACGGGGGGCGTGTGAGTGCCACGGCGAGCCCCGCAGGTGGTGCGCGCATCGAGCTGGAACTGCCGCGCTTCACGGCGGCAAAGGCCGACCAGCCATCGCGGCTGCGGCCGCTCAGCGCAGCCCCTCAGCGCAGGTAGACCGCGAAGAAGTCGCGGTCGTCCGGGGTCAGGTAGCGTTCGGCCGGACGTTCCATTTCTTCCAGCAGCTTGAACGGCTGCCGGGCGCCGGGGTGGGCGTAGGCGTTGAACGAGGTCCAGTAGGAGTTGATGTCGAGCTCCATCGCCCGCACCGCGCCGGCGTGGATCAGGATGTCGGCGAGGCTGCCGACCGTCTGGTAGTCGGCGGCGGCATAGAGCAGATTGCCGTGGCGGTCGACGCCGATCCCCGAGCGCCACACCTGCACGGCGTTGCCGAGTGTGGCGCCCCATTCGGCGCTGTCGTTGAGGAGTGGGCTGGGCCGACCGCCGGAGACGATCAGCGGCAGGTTCTGACGTGCGAACACGACGTCGGCGGGCACGCCGGCGCCGCCGTGCCAGGAGATCACGTCGTAGCGCCCGTCGGTGTAGCGCACAAACGTCGCCTGGCCGCCGCGCATCGGCGCGTAGGCGTGCCCGTTCAGGGCCCACCCGCCGTTGGCGTCAACCAGCTTGAAGCCGCTGTTGAAGGTCGCCAGCAGCCTGTTTCGAGCACTGGAGGGCACCTCCATCGGGCCGCGCGAGGGCAGTTCCACCGAAGGCTCCAAGCGGCCCGCATACAGCGAAATCGTGGTGCGTGAGGTGTTGATCCAGGCGACGCCCGCAACCAGGCGCGGGTATTCGGAGGGGTCGCTACGGAACGTCGTGACCAGCAGCGGCGGGTCGCTGCGGCTCTCCGTTGCCTGTGTTGGGCGCCAAACGCCCTCGCCGGGCAACGGCGGGTGGGCAAGCGGGCGCACGTGTGGCGGGCGGTCGATGATCTTGACTGCGCCGCCCGTGCCGGCCGCGGCGATCCCGACTTTCGGCAGCGCGTGCAGCGCCGGACCCCCCTTTTCGGGGGCCTCGAGCGAGTAGTACACCGACTCGACTTTCGTTACCAGCCCCGCGGCCCCGTGGTCGCGCAGCCACTCGACCGAGCGGATCCCGAGGCTCGAGTTGGAGGGTTCGAGCATCGCGCTCACGTAGGAGGCGAGCACCGGCACGAGCGCCACCAGGCAGGCGGCGAGCAGCACCCGCCGCATACGCGCGGCCGGGCCGTCCCTGGGCGGGCGTCGCGATCGGGCGGGGGGCAGCGCCGAACCGGAGGGAAGGGACGGGCCCGAGGGAAGAGCCGGGCCGGATGGCAGCGCCGCCGGTTGGCCGATCGTCGCGCGGTTGGGCGCCGAAATGTGCGACTCCATCGCCGGGCATCGTAGGCCGCCGCGCCTTTGGCGCCCCTAAAAAGCGCTGCACCCTAAGAGTATTTTCACCCACCGCTGAGCCGCGCCGAAGTTAGATGCACTGGTATAGGACGCATCGGCTCCACAGCCTCAGCCGGCAGTGACACGCTCACCACGGAGGATGAGGTCGGCCCCGTTGGCGCGCCGGCTGGGCGGATCGCACGCTCCGTGCGGCCTGCGTCCGGCGGGGTGGCGCAACGCGCTCCGGAGCCCAGCGGGACGCCCCTGGCGGCGGGTCGCCTGCGCGCAACCGTCGGTGCGCTCGTGCGGGCCTGCCGGCCGCGGCAGTGGCTCAAGAACGTGCTCGTGCTCGCCGCCCCGGCCGCCGCCGGGATCCTCACCCAACCCGATGTCGCCGGCAAGGTGGGGGTAGCGTTCGTCTGCTTCTGCATGCTCTCCAGCGCCACCTACCTGCTCAACGACGCGCACGACCGTGAGGAGGACCGACACGATCCAACCCGTCGCCGGCGGCCGATCGCCGCCGGCGAGCTCTCCGTGCGCGTCGCGGTTGGGGCTGCGCTTGTGCTGGCGCTCGGCGGCCTCGCGCTCGCCGCCGCCGTGCACCCCGCGCTGGCGGCCGTGGGCGCCGGCTACCTCGCGCTCACCGCCAGCTACACGCTGTGGCTGCGCAGCGTCGCGGTCGCCGACATCGCGGCTGTGGCGGGCGGGTTCGTGCTGCGCGCGCTCGCCGGCGGCGCTGCCACCTCGGTGCCGCTGTCGCGCTGGTTCATGCTCGTCACCTCCTTCGGCGCGCTGTTCGTGGTCACCGGCAAGCGCTACGCCGAGCTGACCGGCGGCAAGCCCGCCAACGTGATGCGCCCGTCGCTGAACGCCTACTCGGAGCGCTACCTGCGCTTCGTGCTGGGGCTCGCCGCCACCGTCACGACGACCGGGTACTGCCTGTGGGCCTTTCAGCGTGCCCACAGCGCGAAGCTCTCCTGGTATGAGCTGACCGTGATCCCGTTCGTGCTGTGGCTGCTGCGCTACGCGCTGCTGCTCGATGGCGGCGAGGGCCGCACCCCCGAGGAGCTGGTGCTGCACGACCGCTTCCTGTTAAGCATGAGCGTCGCCTGGCTGGCGGTGTTCGTCACCGGTGTGTATGTCGCAAGCTGAGCCCGACCTCGCTCCCGTGCCGCCGCGCGCCGCGGGCTCTGCGCCCGCCGAAGACTCCGCGCGTGCCGTGCGATCTACGCGTGCCGTGGGATCTACGCATGCCGTGGGGTCTACACGTGCCACGGGCTCCCCGCCCGTGCAGGAGCTCGGCGAGCGGCTGCTGTGCGGGTGGGGACGCACAGCACCCACGCGCGCACTGATGCTGCGCCCGCGCACCGCGGAGGAGGTCGCGCATGTGCTGGGCGCACCTCCAACCACTCCGGCCGATCGCAGTACCGGCCGCGCGGGACGCGACGGGACGATCGCGCGCGGAGCCGCGCGGAGCTACGGCGACGCCGCCCAGAACGCAGGCGGCACGGTGATCGATACAACCGCGTTGCGGGAGCCGATCGCGGAGGACCCGGACGGCTCGTCGGTGCGGGTCGGCGCCGGCGTGACGTTTGGGCGGCTGCTCGTGTGGCTGGCCGCGCGCGGGCTCACGCTGCCGGTCGTGCCAGGCACGCGCCACCTGACCGTTGGCGGTGCGATCGCCAGCGACGTGCACGGCAAGAACCACCCTCGGGACGGCAGCTTCGCGCGGCATGTGCGGTCGTTCACGCTCTGCACTCCCGCCGACGGGCCACTGCTCGTCTCCAACCAGCTCCACCCGGAGCTGTTTCACGCCACGCTCGGCGGGATGGGCCTGACCGGTGTCGTGGTGGAGGCGACGCTGCGCCTCGCGCCGCTGCGCAACCCGCGCGCCGTTGCCGACATCGATCGCCTCGACACACTCGAGCTGGCGGTCGCCGCGGTCGCGGCTGAGCAGTCCCACCGCTACACGATCGCCTGGGTCGATCTGCTCAGCGAGGGCTCCGCGTTCGGGCGCGCGGTGCTCACGCGCTCCGATGAAGGCCCCGCGATCGAGGTCGCTGGAGAGGGTGGTGGGGGGCTGCCGCGTCGCTTGCTGGGCGTCGCCACCAAGATGAGAGCGGGCGGGACGGACGCGACCACGCCGATCTCGTTGCGCCCCCGCGTCACCGTCCCGCGCGGCTTCCCGGCCGGCGTGCTGCGGCCGGCGGCGGTGCGCGCCTTCAACGCCCTGCACTGGCACGCCGCGCCACGCCGAGCGCGGGGACGGACGCTCAGCATGAGCGCGCAGCTGTTCCCGCTCGACGCGCTCGGGGAGTGGAGCCGGCTGTACGGGCCCGCTGGGATGGTTCAGTACCAGTTCGCACTGCCGCGCGGCGAGGAGCAGACGCTGCTGCGCGTGGTGCACCTGCTGCGCGCACGCCGCGCACCGATGTACCTGGCGGTGCTCAAGCGCTTCGGCCCGGGTGGGCGGGCATCCGATAAAGGCGGCCCGCTCTCGTTCCCGATCGAGGGCTTCACGCTCGCGATCGACCTCCCCGCCGGCGCGCCCGGGCTCCACCGCGCGCTCGACGACGCCGACGAGCTGGTGGCCGGCGCGGGGGGAAGGGTGTATCTCGCCAAGGACTCTCGCCTGCGCCCCGCGATGCTGGCCGCGATGTACCCGCGGCTGGAGCGCTTCCGGGAGCTGCGCGGGCAGGTCGATCCCGACGGGGTGCTGCGCTCGGACATGGGGCGGCGGTTGGGGCTGTGCGGATGAGCAACCCCCGTGCCGAGCCGCCGCGAGCGAGCCCGCGCCCGACGGATGCCCGCGGACCAGGTGCGCAGGAGGTCCGACGGGTGCTCGTGCTCGGCGGCACCTCCGAGATCGCCGGTGCGATCGTTGGTGAGCTCGCCGCCGATGAGCCGTGCGAGGTCGTGCTTGCCGGTCGCGACGCGCAGCGCCTGGGAGATGTCGCCCAGCAGCTGCGCGGCGCGGGCTGCGCCCGGGTGCAGACGCTCGCGCTGGAGGCGACCGCCCCGGACAGCCACCGTGGGGTCCTCACGCGCGGGGTAGAGCTGTTGGGCGGGGAATGCGACCTCGTGCTGCTCGCGGTTGGGCTGCTCGGCGAGCGCGGCGGCCTGCCCGACGATTCGCGCGCCGCGGTCGAGGTGCTGGAGGTGAACGTGGTCGGCTGCGGCTCGCTGCTGCTGGAGAGCGCCCATGCGCTGCGTGCGCAGGGACGAGGGACGATCGTCGTGCTCTCCTCCGTCGCCGCCGAGCGCCCACGCGCCGCCAACGCCGTCTACTGCGCCTCCAAGGCAGGACTCGATGCGCTCGCGCAAGGTCTCGCCGACGCGCTCGCGCCGACCGGCGTGCGCGTGCTGGTGGTGCGGCCCGGGTTCGTCACCACCCGCATGACGCGCGGCCTGCCGGTCCCCCCGCTCTCCACCGATCCTGAGAGCGTCGCCCGCGCCACCGTGCGTGGTCTGCGCCGAGGCGCGCACACCGTGTGGGTCCCCTCCACGCTGCGCTGGGTGATGGCCCTGCTACGGCTGCTGCCCCGGCCGCTGTTCCGGAGGCTCCCGCTGTGAGCCCCCCGGCGCGACGCTCGGCGGGGACGGGCGAGTGGGCGGCGATCGACGGCGATGCGCCGGCGGGCGGGCAGGAGGGCTGGGGCTCGGTCGCGTACAACCATGCCACGCTTCGCGATCGCCACGCTCCCCTGGGGACCCCTCCCGAGCTCGTCCGCCGGCGCCGCGCAGCCGCAGTACACGCTCGCCGCCGGCGCCTGCGGCTGATCGACCTGATGCTCGGCCTCATGCTGGCGTTGCTGGTGATCCTGCTCGCGCCGGGGCTCGCGATCGTCGCCGTGCTCGCCGGCGCCGGGCTGCTCGCCTGCGCGGCCTCGTTCGCCTATGTGCGAGTCCGTCGTCGCCGCAGCGGCAGCCGCTGATCCCGGTTGGCCACCCGAAGTGCACGCAGTGGCGTGCGTCAACGTGGCGACAGCCCCCCTCCAAATCCTTAAAAATCCTTTACCACCGCTCCATCGGCCGGTGCGCGTTGTTGGAAATCTCAAATGTGCACCCTGACATGACCCAGCTCGCAGGCGCCAGCGATCGGCGCACCTTCCTCAAGCAGGGGCTGATGGCCGCCGGCGGGCTGGCGCTCGGCTCCGGTCGCGGTGGTCGCGGGCGCCGACGCGCGCGACGGGCGCCGAACATCCTCGTGATCGTCGTCGACCAGCTGCGCACGCCCATGTGGATGCCGGCCGCCGCACTGCCCACGGCGGTGATGCCCAACCTGGCCGCGCTGCGCGCGGGCGCCGTCAGCTTCGAACGCCACTACACCGCCTCCAACGACTGCAGCCCCGCGCGCGGGGCGCTCCTCACGGGGCTCTACTCCCACCAGACGGGCTGTCTGATCACCGGCAACAGCCACCTCGACCCCGGCTTTCCGACCTGGGGGACGCTGCTGCGCGAGCTCGGCTACTCGACCTGGTGGTGGGGCAAGTGGCATCTCAACCCCAACCCGGACGCTTCGCTCGAGCGCTACGGCTTCTCCGGCGGCACCTACCCCTCGCCCAACGGCTCACCCGGCCAGGGCACCGCCGTCGACCCGGTGATCGCCTCCCAGTTCGCCGAATGGCTGCGCCTGGAAGGGGGCGGGGACCCGTGGTGCGCGACGGTGTCGTTTGTCAACCCCCACGACATTGCCTGGTGGTACCGCTTCACCGAACAGATCCCCGCGGAGAGCGCCCCGCCGGCGCTGGCGACGGGGTTGCCCGGCAACTTTGAGACCCCCGAAGCGCTCGAAGCGCAGCGCAAGCCCCAGCTGCAGCGCTCGCTGCAGGACACCGCCGCGCGCTCCTTCGGCAACGTCCCTTTCACCGGCCCCGAAGCGCTGGGCTGGTGGACGGGATTGATGAACACCTACCTGATGCTGCAGAGCTACGTCGACGCCCAGATCGGCACGGTGCTCGCCGCGCTCGCCGCCCAGCCCTCCGTGCAGGCCGACACGGTGGTGCTGTTCACCTCCGACCACGGCGAGTACGGCGGCTCTCACGGGATGCGCGGCAAGGGTGCCTCCGCCTATGAGGAGGCGATCAGGGTGCCGCTGTACGTGCGCGACTTCCGCGGGCTGGCGTGCACCGCGCCCGGCGTGGGGCGCACGCAGCTCAGCTCCTCGGTGGACGTCGTGCCGCTGCTGCTCACGCTCGCCACGGGCTCCGCCGCGTGGCGCCATCACGAGCGCTATCGCCACCTTGCGGGGAGACACAACCTCGCGGCGATCTGCGCCCACCCCTCCGCTGCCGGGCGCCCGTGGATCCTGCATGCGACGGACGAGGACGTCACCGAGTTCGCCACCGACCCGTACGCCGCCTCCGCGCCGCGCCACGTGGTTGCGCTGCGCACCCAGCGCGGCAAGCTCGCCACCTACTCCAACTGGAGCGAAGGCACGCTCACGCCGGAAGCGGCCGGGCAGGAATTCGAGCTCTACGACTACTCATCGCCCGGCGGCCAGCTGGAGCTGTTCAACACCGCCGGCGCCTCGGGGGCGCTGGAAGAGGAACTGTGGGTCACGCTCGAAGAACAGGCGCTCCCCGGCGAGCTGCGGGCGACGCTGCCCGGCTCGCTGCATGCGGCGCAGCGCCGTGGCTTTGCCAACTACGAGTTGGTGGAAGAATCCGAGAGCTACAAGGCCTACGCCGCTCATCTGCGCGACTCCGCCGAACCGGCGCCCACGCCCGATTGACCGTCGTCTGAGATTCGATGCAGACGAAAAGCGGTTCGAAATACGCGCCGTTTATACCCGATGTTTCCAAACGCCCGGTCTGGGGTAACAGTTGGTTTGATAAGATGCATGCACGGGTTTTGAAATAGGGGAGGGTCCAGGATGCCGCGTACAGCTATACCTCAAAATGAGTGGACGGTTCCCAGTCTGCGCGAACCACGCTACTCGCAGTCGTTGGAGCGGGGCCTTGCGATCCTCGCCTGCTTCACCCCCGACCGGCCCGTGCTCGGGATCGCCGACATCGCCGACTCGCTCGGCATGAGCCGCTCAACCACGCATCGTTACGTGATCACGCTCGTCGCGCTGGGCTACCTCGAGCAGGGGGCCTCGCGCAAGTACCGTCTCGGGCTGCACGTCACCGATCTGGGGATGTCGGCGCTCAACTCGACCTCGTTGCGCGAGCACGCCCAGCCCTACCTCGACGAACTGCGCCGGCGCACCGGCTACACGATCAACGTCGCCGTGCTCGACGGCCCGGAGATCATCTACATCGCGCGTGCGCGCTCCCACCGCCGCGGCCAGCAGCGGATCGATCTCGGGCTGGCGCTCGGCTCGCGCCTGCCCGCCTACTGCACCGCGATGGGCAAGCTTTTGCTCGCTCATCTCCCCGACAGCGAGCGGCGCGAGCTGCTCGGCGAGATCAAACTGGAGCGCCGCACCCCCACCACGATCACCAGTCGCCGCCTGCTGGCGATCGAGTTTGAGCGCATCCGCGATGACGGCATCGCCGTCAACGACCAGGAGCTCACCGCCGGCCTGCACTCGATCGCGGCGCCGATTCGCTCCGACTCGCGGGAGGTTGTCGCCGCCGCCAACATGGCCGCACACAGCTCGATGATCTCTCTGCAAGACCTGATCGACCATCTCGGCCCGCACCTCGTCGCCACCGCCGATCGCATCTCCGCGCGCCTCGGCTACCGCCGCGACGATGAGATGGCCGCCGTGGGGGCCATCTAGTGGCCCATCCTGGAAATTCGTCGCGGTCTGGCGGCTGCAAATCTGCGTCCGCCGGCGTCCTCGCAAGCCGCAATAGCACCACTATTGCGGCTTGCTGCGTCCTGGGCGGACTTGATTTTCGCTCGCCAGCCCATCAACGAATTTCCAGGACGAACCACTAGGACGCCCGCTGGGTGGCGCGATGCTGCGTCCTCGATCGCTCATGTGCCGAGCACATTTCGCTCACTGCGTCCTTGCCTCGCTTGCCCCGCGAACGTCCTAGAGGCGTAATCTCAGCCCTGCTCAACCCTGGCGCTTGGGCACCGCTTCGATCGCCTGCGCCGCGGTTGAGACTGCTAACAGCACAGTCGATTCGCCCGGCACGCTCGCGCCGATCCCGCCCGTGGTGCTGGTGACCGCTCCGCTCCACACGTTGCGCAGCTGATACGCGTTCGCGGCTCCCATCCCCACCGCGCCGGCGCTGGTTGTGATCTCAAGCGTTTTGGAGGAGCGGTTGAGCAGCGCCACCGCGTGCGTGCCGTCGGCGAGCGGCTTCACCCACACCTCGCCCGAGCCGCTGGAGGAGAGCAGGCGCGCCTGCTGGCCGGCGGGGTCCTGGTCGATCGCGATCGCTTCCCGGTTGGTGACCGTCGTGTGGGTGGCGCTCGACATCGAGATCAAGTCCTCGCTGATCATCAGCGGTGCCGCCAGCATTGCCCACATGCTGAACTGCGAGCGGAACTGCGCTGCCGACATCCCCTGGTCGGGGCCAAGGTAGTCGGGGTCATTCCAGTGCCCCGGTCCCGCCGCTTCGGGCTCGGCGGCGTCGGCGTCGAGGTTGCGCAGCACCGAGCTGAACTCCACGTCGCCCGGCACGCCCACGTCGGTGTCGGTGCGCCAGCTGTTGCCCACGCTCGGCCCGAACGTATAGGAGCTGAAGGCCGAGTTTTCGAGCGTCGGCACTTCCCCTTCGTACTGGCCGGGCTGCAGGTAGTCGCACAACGACAGCAGCATCGGGCGGTTGCTGGAGTTGTGCACGATCGCTTCGTGGAATTCCCCGTATGCGCTCGCCGGGGCAAGGCCCTGCTGGATGCCCCCGCAGAAGTCCACCTTCACCGCGTCGAAGCCCCATTTGGCGAACGTGTTCACGTCCTGCTGGTAGTGACCGTAGCTGCCCTGCCCTTTGCCGCCACAGCCGTTGCTGCCCGCGTCGGTGTACAAGCCCACTTTCAGCCCCGCTTCGTGCAGCGTGCGTGTCAGCCACGCCAGCCCGTGTGGCCACTGCCTGGGGTTGACAGTGATTTCCCCCTGCGGGTTGCGCGTCCCTTCCCACCAGCCCACGTCCAGCCACAGATAGCGGTATCCGTCCTTGATCAGCCCTCTCGTGCGCATCTGGCTGGCCTGCTCGAGGATCGTCGCCTCGTTGTAGTGCGAGCCAAACGCGAAGTAGGTATCCCAGCCCATGTATGGCGTGGGCGCCAGCACGCCCACCGGTGTGGCCGCGCCGCCGGCCTGTCTGGCGGCGGTGTGGCGGGCGGCCCGCGGGCGGTGGGGAGCCCTGGTCGAGCGGTCGCTGCGGTGGGGGGCGGTGTGCGCCAATGCCGCGGGAGGCGCGAGCAACACCGCACACATCATCGCCCCCACCAGCGCGCAGGGGATCGTGAGGCGCGGCCTGTCCAGCGCCGCGCTCACCGGCCTCGATGGGAGCGAGCTTTACCGGCCGATGCCTTGCGGGAGGATGCCTTGCTGGCCCCGCCCAGCGTCACCGTGGCGCTGCGCAGCTGAGCGCTGATCGCACCGACCACGGTGCCACTCACCGAGAGCTTCGCGGTGAGCTTGCGCAAGCTCGCCAGCAGGCGCCTGCCGGTCGTGTTCAGGGCGACCGTGACCGTGCGTCGCTGGCCCGCCGGCACGTGCACGGTGACCGCGCCGACGGTCACCGTCTTGTGCGAGGTGTGACGCGCGGCCGCCGTCGCGCTGGCGAGGCGAGCGGTGCGTCGCGCCGCCACGGCGATCACGCGATTCCCGCGCAGCGTCTCGAGAACTGTGAGGCGCACAGTTATCGTGCAGCTCCCCGCGGCCTGCCCCGAGCAGGTCAGCGGCACGCTCACCGTACGGCCCGCCACGCGCGGGGTCCCCACCTGGGTCTCGGAGATCGCGCCGATCCCGCCCGCCGGCACGGTCACGAAGGAGCTTGTCGCGCTCGCGCTACCACCGGCGTTGGTGGCGGTCACGCGGCACTGCAGGTGGTGGGTGACGTCGGCGCTCGCCACCACGTAGCTCGAGCCGCTCGCGCCGGAGATCCCCCTGGTGTCGCGCAGCCACGCATAGCCCAGTGTCGCGCTGCTCGCGCCGCTGCCACTCACGCCAGATTTGCACGTCAGGCGCTGCCCGGGCGCGGGGATCCCACCGATCGAGGGGTGCGGCTGCACCAGCGGAGGGGATGTCGTCTTGAGGGTCGCGTTCGTGGTGCGCGCTTCGCCGCTGGCGCTCACCGCGCTCAGGCGGTAGTCGTAGGTGACGTTGGCCGCCAATCCGCTCAGCGCTGCGCTGACGGGCTGGTTGGCGCTGCCGGCGGCGAGCGTGCCCGAGCATGGCGCGCTCTGCCCGTACGCTTCGCTCGTGCCGTATTCGAAGCGGCAGCTCGCAATCGCCGCGTCGTTGGTGTCCACCGTGCCGGTGACCGTCGCGGTGGTTTCGCTCACGCTCGGCGTGCCGGTGGCGACGGCCGGCGCGGGGACATGCGTGACGAGCACCCGACCGGCGTTGTCGACGGCCGCGCACATGCCTTCGGACACGCACGAGACCCCGGTGAGCTTGGTGGGGGAGTCGATCGGAGCGGATTCCCACGACGGTGCCGCCGCGGTGGGGTCGTCGCCGATGTAGGCGCCGCCGTTGCTGGTGCTCAGCACGCAGAGTCCCGCCGCGGCGCAGGAGGCGGCTGTCGGCGCACCACCAGTCGGCCCGAGCGGAGTCGCACTCCAGGTGGCGGTGGAGGTGCCGGGCAGGCCGGCGCCGGGGTTCCCGCTGGCCAGCGCCGCGCCGGCTGCGTCGACGGCCACGCACACGCCGGCCGGTGTGGAGGCGCAGGAAACCGCGAGTAGGGGGGAGTTGTCGATCTGGCGCGTGACCCACGATCCCGCCGGTTCGCTGCTCGCCAGTACCTCGCCCGTTTTGTCCACCGCGACGCACAGTGGGCCTGCGACGCACGACACTGATGTCAACGCCTGCCCCGGGTCGATTCCCACTTTCGTCCAGGTCGCGCCTGCGCCCCCGCCGGCGCCTGGGTTGAAGCTTACGAATGCGTTGCCGCTCCCATCCACCGCCACGCAGAGGGAGTTGGAGGCGCAGGAGACCCCGGTGAGCGGCCCCGCACCGGGAATCCCCGTGGTGTGCCACATCGAGCTGCCGCCAACAGGGTTGGTGCTGATCGCCGCGTCGCCACTCGCATCAACCGCCACGCAGAGCGAGCTTGAGGGGCAGGAGACCGCGGTTAGCGCCCCCGCGCCTGGAATTTCTGTGAGATGCCATGCCGAGGCGCCGCCGGCAGGGCTCGTGCTGACCCGCGCATGGCCCGCACCGTCGACCGCCACGCACAACGACGCCGAGGCGCACGAGACACCGGTCAGAGCCGTGGTGTCGATTTCGGCCGTGCTCCAGCTCAGCGCAGGTGCCGCGCCGGCCGGGGAGGCCGCCAAACAGGCCAGCAGCACCGCGCACAGCAACGCCCCGGCCGCGCTCACGGCGCGGAAGGCTGCCAACGACTCTCTGGGGACGGGCCCACGGGGACGGTGCAAGTGCACGTCCATCCCTAACACTGATTTCTGCTCGTGGTTGCGCATCGGCAAGGAAGATTGCCACACCGGGGGGCGGCTCCCTGACGCAGATGCTTGTCTGCGGCGGCAGGCACCGATGGGTTGAGAGTTGCTACGCGTCACGTCTAACAAATGCCCAATCTATAAAGATGGTTCCGTAAAAGCGGCAGTCCGTCCCGGTTTGTTGTACCGTCCCTGCATGCCACGCAAGCGAACAGTTGGACTATCGGCTGGGGAGGCCGTGCTGGGCCTGGTGATCGAGCAGCCTGACAGCGCCTCGCAGCTCGGCCGGCGGCTGGTGGAGCGCTTCCGCTCCGCGCAGTTCACCCGTTCGACCGGCCACAACGCGCTCGCCAGGCTCGCCCGCCAGGGGCTCGTGCGGGTGGTCCCCGACGATCACGCTCCCGGCGAGGAGGAGCACGAGGAGCGCTACGAAGCCACGCCGCAGGGGGTGGCGCACTTCAGCGCGTGGCTGCGTTCGAGCTCGACCGCCGCCCCGGCGCTGCGCGAGGAGCTGCAGGCGAAGATCGCCTTCTGCGGGCCCGATGACCTGCCGCGGCTGATCGAGGCGATCTGCGCCGAGGAACGGGCCTGCGCGAGCATGTTTGCCGCTGCGCAGGGCCGCCTCAGCGCCGCCGAGCTCCTCGCGCCGCGCCGCCTCACCGGTGCACAGCGATGGTCGGAGCTGGCCCGCCAGGCGGTGCTGCGCGACGAAGCGGCGATGTGGGGGATGCGCTTCAAGCGCCTGGAGCGGCTGCGCGCGCGCCTGGAAGAGATGGGCGCTGAGGTGGGGGACCCGATGGAAGAGATTCAGAGCCGCGCCAACCCGGAGGACGTCCAAGCTCCCGCGAGAGCCGCCCGGGCATGAGCCCGCTGCTCTCGTTGGAGGGCGTCGGCAAGCGCTACCGCCGTGGCGAGCGCTCATCCTGGCTGCTGCGCGACGCCACGCTTGAGATCGCCGCGGGCGAGGTGGTTGCGGTGGTGGCGATGCGCGGCCAGGGCAAGACCACCTTGCTGCGGATCGCCGCCGGCATGGTGGCGGCGGACGAGGGCCGGGTGCTGGTAGGCGGACGCCCGCTTGACGGTCTCAGCGATCAGGCGCACGCGCGGCTGCTGCGTGAGCAGATCGGGCTCGCGGGCCGGCTCGGCCCGGGCCTGGACGTGCAGATGCTCGACTATGTGGCGATGCGCCTGGCGATCGGCCGGCGCAGCCGCCGCCGTGAGGTGCGCTCGCACGCGATCGAGGCGCTCGCGCTGGTGGGCGCCACCCGCTGTGCCGAGCGCCACTGGGAGGAGCTCTCCGACTGGGAGCGCGCACTGGTGGAGCTCGCGCAGGCGATCGCAGGCGCGCCGCGGCTGCTGTTGATCGACGATGTGCTCGACGGGCTTGGAATGCGCGAGACCGACGAGCTGGCACGGCTGGTGCGCACGCTCGCCGAAGACCGCGAGATCGCGGTGCTGATGGCGGTCTCCGACCCCGAGGCGGCGCTCTGCTCGCACCGCGTGCTGTCGCTCGCCGATGGGCGCCTTTCGCCGATGTGGCCGCTGCCACCGCTCTCAGCGGAGGCCCCCGCGCAGAGGTTGGAGAACGTGATCGACTTTCCGCGCAGCTCGGAGCCGACTCTGCGTGACGCCCGCCGGCGATGAGCTCTCAACCTGGATCCACGGGTGGCGGCACTGGTGGACAGCGGGCAGGAGCCGGAGGAGCCGCGGTGGTGGATGAGCCGATCGCGAGCGCTCCACCGGCGTGGCGGTAAGGGGATGGCGCCGTGGGCGATCCTCTACATCTACCGGGCCCGCCTGCGTGCGCGGCTGGTGCTCGTGCAGGAGCTGCTCGCGATCCTCGGGATCGCCGTCGGCGTCGCGCTGCTGTTCGCCTCGCAGGTGGCCAGCACCAGCCTCGACGGCTCGATCCGCCAGCTCTCCAACGGGATCGTCGGTCGCGCCAGCCTGCAGCTGCTGGCGCGCGACCCCCAGGGCTTTGACCAGCGGCTGCTCGGTCGGGTGCAGAGCCTACCCGGCGTCAGCGGCGTCGAGCCGGTGCTCGAAGCGCGGGCCACCGTGATCGGCCCGCATGGACGGCGCACCGTCGAACTGATCGCCAGCGACCCGCGCTACGCCAACCTCGGCGGCACGCTGCTGCAGGGCTTCACCGCCACCCAGCTGGGGACGCTGCGCGTACTCGCGCTGCCCGCGCCGGTGGCTGAAGCGATCGGCGTCGACTCGCTGCAGACGGTGGGGCTGGAGATCGGTGCGCGCAGACTCACCTCGCTGATGGGGG
>Ga0187855_10000439_pt1 | contig 36780 bp, 24 predicted proteins | sample June2016WEW_8_10_2_FD_132969 | JGI IMG/M metagenome (GOLD analysis project Ga0187855, IMG submission 132969) | Peatland microbial communities from SPRUCE experiment site at the Marcell Experimental Forest, Minnesota, USA - June2016WEW_8_10 | ecosystem: Environmental > Terrestrial > Soil >... | reverse complement strand
GTCATGCTATACGCCCACGAAGTGTACGTCCTGCTAGGGAACGGAGATGGTACGTTCCAGACTGCGACCGAGGCGTATTACGGGGCCAATTATGTCGCGGTCGCGGACTTCAACAACGACGGCAAGCCCGATCTCGCCGCGAATGGCTCGAGCGGCCCCGTGGTCCTGCTCGGGAACGGCGACGGGACCTTCGGGCCGCCGATCCAACTGCAAGGTTACACCGGCGGCTACCCCATCGCCATTGGAGATTTCAACAATGATGGTAACCAAGACCTCGTGACCGTGGGCTCCGGTATCCTGGTCTTCTTGGGTGATGGGCATGGGGGATTTCGGGCTTTACCTCCGCAGCCGTTTCAGATTATTCCGGCGCAAATGACGGCTGTCGATCTCAATGGCGACGGGCACCTGGACCTGGCATGGGTCTCGGGAAATTCGATCCAGATCTATCTGGGCGACGGGACTGGAACGCTTCGAAGCCAGCGTACAACCTACTACGCCTCCGGAGGGGACACGGTGTACGTGCAGGCGGGCGACATCAACGGCGACGGGAAGATCGACCTTGTGTGTCTTGGGCCGCCGTTTTCCATGTTGATCAACACGAGCAAGTAGAATGATTTTGGGCTAACAGGCTGGTCACAGCCCTGGCAAATGCTCTCCCGCAAATCTCGGCGCATGATTTCAATTGCTTACGGCCTCTCCAGAACACTGGACCCTGCCATCCACATGTCCTCGTGCTACTCTCAGGCTGGAAGTGACGAACATCGGCGAGATTCCTGTCGCCGTTCTTTGACAAGTTGCGCCCGGTCCGTGCGTACCATTTGCTGGCGCGTCCACTCGCCAACAGGTTTTCCATCTTATAAGGCTATTACCTGTCAAAACCCGGCATTAGAACGTACCGATAGTCGTGGGGTCATTTTTTGGCGAGCAAACTATGATGATTTCTCGCGAGCGCCGAAGCGTTGCCTCGGAAGGTTTCCGATGCTCGCCCGAAAGCGTTCACGGGTGCCTGCCGGATTCTCGCCGCGTGGTTTGCGCTGTGACGTGTTTCGGGTGGCGTCGCCATGAGCGGCGTGCCCGGCGGATCTTTCTCAACTGAATATTCCTTAGCAACCAGCGCGCGCCGCCACAGGTGTTGCCCAATAAATCCCCCCAAAAAACGACCAAACGAACCCAACTGGAACAGTTAACTCCATTGTTTGCAGCGAACCTGCCGAAACAGCCCTGCGGATCAAAGCCAAAATCTGTTCGAATCGGAGCAACGCCGGGCGGCGCGCCACCCGCCGCCACATTCCCAAACGGTCCCGCGCCCCATCGCCACCCGCAGCCGAATACCAAAAATTACCGAACGAACCCAAATCGAACTGCTAACTGGTTTATTTACAACAAAGATGCAAAAATCGCCGCGCCGAACGAACCCAATTTATTCGTCCGCATCCCCTGAGCGCAGGCTGCCCTCCCGCCGCCCGCACAGAAAACGGCCGAACGAACCAAATCCGTCCCCATGCGGTTCCGGCGCGTCGCGGCGGCTGCATGCCGTCCGCCCCCACGCTACAAAGTCACTGTCCGATGCTGAAGTTGATCGCGATGGTCGTAGCGACAGCCGGATTGCTGTTATTCTGCGGCGTATTGCTTTGCAAACCGTCGTAATTCGTAATAATCAGCGGGAAAACATTGTCAGGGAAACCCGCGACGACAGTGGGGCTCTGCGGGATTTCCACGTTGATCTGCCAAACTCCCACCAGCCCCGGCGCCAGCCCCGAGTACGATACGGTGGCCTGGCCTCCGCCTATATACACAACAGGCTTCGTGAGTGTGTCGATAGCACCCGTGGCCGGTTGGCCGTCGGGCGGAGCGTTGGGCACCACTCCTTGCCCGGTCCCGAACAATTGAATCGTGGAACCCGGCTGCGCCATGTGAGTGAGGCTGTTCCGGGTGTTGTCGCACGGCGAAGTGTTGCAGTTCAAGGCTGCGATCTGTCCCTCGCCATTTGAAGTGTTGGTGAAGAATCCCGGCGACGCCACGTTCATGGCCAAGGATCCGCTCCCCAGGACTTGCGAGGTATCCGCCTGCACTACCTGCACCTGCGCCGTTCCAAACGTGGGCGTCTTAGACGGGACCACGAAGTTGATCTGGTTTGGACCCACATAGAAGATGGGCGAGGCCAGGCCATCCACCAGCACCTGCAATCCTCCGAGCGTGGTGGGTACCGGCAAGACCTGGTCAACCGTGCTGTTTGAGCCGAATTGAGTTGCCGAGAACCCAAACAGCGAGGTAAAGGTACCCGGTGCGACGTAGAACAGGGGCTTGGCCTGACCGCCCAGACTGCATGCCATGGCGCAGGCGTAGCTGGCGCCGTTCAGAGCCGCCAGAGCCTCATAATGGATCGCCACACGGTTGGACGCGTCGGCCACATAGAGATTGCCGAAGCTATCCTGGGTGATTGCCAGGGCTGGTACCGTGTAATCGAATTGCTGGGGGTTCGGCGGGGCGACCAGGGACTGCCCGACCGCCACGGAGGCCGCCGAAGTCACGTAGCTAGGTTGGTAGCTACCCGTTCCCGTCGCTTGTAAACGAAAAAGACCGTAGGCGTTACCTACCCAGATATCGTTCGAGTACCCAGCTACCGGGTTCGGGTTCACCCAGACTGCCTGCGGACACGCTGGGCAGGCGATGCCAGGGACCGTCGGCAGGTTGACACTCACCCCGGGCAGGGTGTTCACCGGCAGGGTCGAACCCGAAGGGATATCGAAGATCTGTATCTGGTCATGGTAGGTATCGGCTACGTAGAGCAGGCCAGTAGAATCCACCGCGATATGGTGCGGCCCCGATAACGTGCCGCTGCCTTCGGTCGTAAAGTCTCCTGATTGCCCGTAGACCTGCGTGGCTGCCTGGCCATTGGATGGGTTGCCCATGGAAAAGAGCAGAACACGATTGAAGCTGAAGTCGGAGACGAGTAGATCCCCTGACGGGTCAAACGCCAAGCCGTACGGAACCGAGGCGTTAGAATTGGCTGGCGTTTGAGAGTTCTGCGGCCCGGTGAAATTGCTTTGGCCCAGCACGAGGGAGGCAGTCGGGTTTACGCAGGGCGTCCGCGGGCAGTTTTCGGTGGCAAAGGGCTTCGGAAACTGGAGCACCCGGCCATTGGAAGAATCGGCCACGTAAAGGTTCCCGCTGGCGTCGACGGCTACTCCCGTGGGATAGCACAGGCTTGTTTGGGTGGGCTGCTGGGGGAGCGACGGCGTTGCGGAGCTGGCCGCGCCGCCGTTATTGCAGAGGGCGGAGAACCAGTCCGGTTGGCCCACCACCAGATCCGCAGCGCCGCCCAGGCCCGCCTTGCGCGCGTCAATGAATCCGAGCACGCGATTGTTGTTGGGATCGGAGATATAAAGGTGCGGTGGATTGGAGCTCTGGTCCACGGCAACCCCGGCATCGCCGCTGACTCCGCCGATATTGGAGCCGAAATAGAATTCCTTGCCTTCGATGTGGTTGGGACTGTTGTACGGGAAATCCTCTTGACCTAGCACGTGTGTAGCGGCGCCAACCTTTCCACCAACCGCGGTGGCGATTGCGGAGGCCGGAAAAACCAGGACGCGGTTGTTGCCGGCATCCGCCACAAACAAATCCCCCGTCCCCGTTTCCGCGGCCGCTACCGGACTGAAAAATGTACTGGCGGAAGGTTGGGGGTTGCCGCCATTTGCCATGACGTTGGTGCTGTTGGTCTGCCCGAGTACCGCGATGGCGGCCAGGGGTGGATTGGCGAGCGTCGCATCGGTTGTAGTCCAATCCTTGCTGCTGAATGCGTCGAAGATCAGAAGCCGGTTGTCCGCCGTATCCAGGATGGCGGGACCGTTGTTAATCATCACGATGCCTTCCGGCGCATTTAGGGTGCTCGCGGGCGCTCCCGCCGCGGCCGTCGGCGATACGAAGCCCGCCAGACGGATGGCCGCCATGCCCGCGGAGAATGGCGGGCCGAACACCACAATGCGGTTCTCCGGCGTGGAATCCGAAACGAATAGGTGTCCGGCGGAATCGAATGCCAGGCCCGAGGGATCCGCAAGATGGCTTAAGTCCGACTGCGATGTAGGCTGGACGTAGCTCGTGAAATCCGCCTGGCCGAGTACGATGTCCGCTGCCGGATCGTTGTTGCCCGCGGTCAGCGAGGCAGCCGGATACCGAAGCACGCGGCTATTGCCCGGATCGGTCAGGTAAAGGTTGCCGGCGCTGTCGAAGGCTAACGCCACGATGTAGGGCGAGCCGGGCAGTAACGAGGGCGCCGGCACGTACGACAGCCAGATCGTTTTGGCCGAGCGCGAGTTCAACATTCCTTGGTTGTACAGCCGGGAGGTGAAGGCGTCGGGTTGGCCGAGAACCAAATCCGGAGTTGGAGTTGCGCTGGCGTTGGCAGCGAACGGGGCAGGGTACCGCAAAACGCGGTTGTTGCCGGAATCCGCGACGTACAGGTTGCCGTTGGCATCCACGACCAGGCCGGTCGGATCGCAGAGGCCGCTGGCGCCTCCCGTGCCATTGACTCCGGGTAAGGTGGTATATAGATTGGGCTGTCCGATGACTTTGCTAGCGGGTTGCTGGAAGTTGGTGAGCGTCGTACTCGTGGCATTCTGCCACGCCAGTACGCGGTTGTTCAGCGTATCGGCCACATAGAGAATGGGCGTAGAACCGTGCGTATCCACAGCGATTCCCTGCGGCGCATTGAGTCCCGCGGACACTCCCATGTTCGGAGTGAGGCTGAAGACATGCGCCGGGTCCGAGGCCGTAAACGCCGGATCGCTGAGGACCCGCGCGGGGGATGGATCGAGTACGATTTGGGCGCTGCCAGCGGTGACGAAGGCCAGCGCCAGAAATGCATAGAGATATAAATAGCGCATGAGATTTCAGGAGGGCGCACGCGGAAGCGCGCTCTCCCTGAGGATACCAGATTGGTTTTTGGAGCGGGCGGCCGCCGGTACTGTCACGTCAAAGCAAAGTAGAAATGTCCTGTTAGCGGGCGCTTCCGCCCCGCATTGCGGCCAGCCGTCAAGGCTTCCCTTCGGCGCAAAGAGCACGCGGCCTGAGCGCGCCCCGCATAGGACATTTCTACTTTGCTGCGACCAGGTCCCAGCGGCCAACAGAGGGCGCGGCGGGGTCTGGTACACTGTTGCTTGACCCCAAGCAACGGCGTTCCCCGGCTTAGAGTGTGCGCGGTCAGCTACCTGAACACCGTGCCTTTGGTTTGGGGCATGTTGCATGGGCGGCAGAAGGGCCTTTTCGATCTGCTGTTCCGTGTGCCCGCGGAGTGCGCGGACATGGTGGTGGCGGGCGCGGCGGATATAGGCATTCTTCCCTCATTCGAGCTGATCGGGCGGGATCTGGGGATCGTCCCGGATGTTGGGATCGCCTGCCGGGGCACGGTGCGCAGCATCCTGCTGATCTCCAAACAGCCCCTGGACAAGATCCGCACGCTGGCCGCTGACGCGAGCTCGCGGACGTCAGTGGCCCTGGCGCGCATCATCCTGTCGCGGCGCTATGGGGTGGCGCCTGCGGTGGTGAAGCGGCCGCCGGATCTGCCAGGCATGCTCAGCGACGCCGATGCCGCGCTGATCATCGGCGACCCGGCGCTGCGGGTGGATCCCGCAACGCTGCCGTTCCAGGTTTACGACCTCGGCCGCGAATGGATGGAGATGACCGGACTTCCGATGGTCTTCGCGGTGTGGGCGGGGCCGCGCCAACGGGTCACGGCGGAGGTGGTGGCGGCGTTTCAAGAGTCCTGCGCTTTCGGGCTGCGAAACCTGGAGCGAATCGGTGCGCAGGAAGCGTCGGCGCGTGGTTTGGCGCCGGAACTGGTGCGGCACTATCTGGGTGCGCACATCGTATTTGAACTGGGCGCGGCGGAGCGTGAAGGCATGGACCTGTTCCTGCGATGGGCGAAGGAATTGCCGGCGCTGGAGGGATCGCGGTTTGACACCCCAGGCCGGGCTCTGATTAAATAGAGTTATCAAGCTTGCTCCTCAGTAGCTCAATGGTAGAGCATTCGGCTGTTAACCGAAGGGTTGTAGGTTCGAGTCCTACCTGAGGAGCCAATCACTTACGGGCGATTCTTACTTAATTCGCCCCCCTTTAGCGGATTCTTTAGCACCCTCAAACGAAACTTTCTTCTCGCGTTGCCTTCCGTAGTGGCAGGTTTCGCCGCCACCAGCGTCTCGACCGCCCGCCGCTGCGCCTGCATGCGGATGTGAGAGCAGTGCTTCAGCATCTGCTGCGAGACGTGGCCGGCCAGGTCCCGGATGGTTTCATCTCCGGCCTCCCCGCTCTCCGCCAGGTCTGCAATGAACGGGTGCCGGTTGTCGTGCCATCGTCCGGTTATGCCGGCGTCCTCCTTCACTGCCGCCCAGACGGTTTTGAATGTCGTCGCGGGCCTGGTCGGATCCGTTGGCTGCCGTTTGCCGAACGGGAACACGTACCATTCGTGGCGCGGTTTGCCGAACTTCCCCGCGTACCATTTGGAATAAGCTTCCAGCGCCGCCAGCACGTCGGCATTCAGGGGAATAAGCCTGCCCTCCCCGGCCTCCGTTTTGCTATCTCCCACGGTCACAATTGCCTTGCGCAGATCCACCCTGCACCGCTGGAGGCCCCGCATCTCGGCATCCCGCATTCCGGCGTGAAGAGCGAGCATCAGGGCGGGTATATCGCCCGGGAGCGGCGGGCCTTCGCTCCACTCAGCAGCACTGCTTTCTCTTCCGAGGTATTGCCCGCGCGATCTGATGGCGCGTCGAGAGTTTTAACGCGCGGCTCCGGCGGACCTTGATCCGCAGGACGTCCCCCTGCTCGCCTGGCCCGCATTTCTCACAGACTTCCGTGGTCAGGGCGTGGCGCACGCACTCTTGCGTGCCGCGTCGGCACTCCTGCCGGCGCCCGCCCTCGACGGCCTGTCCACACGCTTGCGGGGGTGGCGGGAAGAGTCTCCTCACGGCACACAGGGGCGCAGGCGCCACGTCATTTGGCCACACGTGAGAAATGCGGGCTAGAATTCGAAGTAAGAAGCCAACCTCTTCGTTGATGGTCTTCGGGGCTGCCTTGTCTTTCAAACGGTAGGTCTGATACGTCTTCACCGTTTCATCGTTTTTTCTGTTTTTCGACTACGCGAGCCAATACTTGCCCTCACGCACGCGCTCGATCCACGCCGCCCGGAAATTCTGCGAGCGCTTCGGCGGGCACGCCCGTGAGGCGGCGCGATGCTTGCGTAAGGCGTTCATGCGCACCCAGACGACGGCGCGTTCCGCGGCCGTTCGGGCAAGCTGCCGGTGTGCGCCGTGGTGGCAGTCGCGGCCGCGATGGATGGAGCGACCGAGGGCGCACTACGCCAGCCAGAACCGCCCGCCCGCATACGCTCGATCCACGCCGGCGCAAATTCTGCGAGCGCTTCGGCTGGCACGCCGCGGGGCCGCGGGCTGATTGCGTCAGGCGTTATGCGCAGCGAGACGAGGGCGCGTTCACCCTGTTCGGGCAAGCTGCCGGGCGCCGCTCCATGTCGGCAGTCGCTTCGGCGATGGCTGAATCGACCAAGGGCGAGTTAAAACCAGTCTCGGACCTGATGTAACCCATATTTCCAGCGAGCGCCTGGTCTATAATGCTTCTGACATGCGAATTACACCCGGTGTCTTGCTGGTTCTTGCAAGCTGGAATTTGGCGCTCGCGCAGAGCTATTCGGTTATCACGCTGCATAGCTTTGCGGGTAAGGAGGGTCAGGACCCCGTCGCCCTGGTGCAGGCCTCCGACGGCTCCTTTTTCGGCGCTGCCGCGCTGGGAGGCGCCGGCTACGGGACCGTCTTCCATCTGAAAACGAACGGGCAACTCACAACCCTGCATCAGTTCACTGGCGCCGATGGCGCATCTCCCAATAGCCTGATCCTAGCCAGGGATCAGACACTGTACGGAACCACGCTGGGTGGCAACACTGCCTGCCCTTCGGGTTGCGGCACGGTCTTCCACATCGACGCCCAAGGGCAGTTCTCCACGCTCTATAGCTTCTCGGGCCCCGACGGCCAATATCCCGCCAATCTTCTGCAAGGCCAGGATGGCAACCTGTATGGAACCACCGAAGGGGAGGCCGGTCCCATCATCGTCTTCAAGCTCACTCGTGCTGGAGCCATCTCCACTTTGTATACATTCTGCTCCCAGGGTGGCTGCCCGATTGGAAGCGCCATCGCAAGCCTGATTCAGGCTCCGAACGGCGACTTTTATTGCCTGACTCCCACCGGCGGCAATGTCAACCAGGGTTCTTTGTTTCAGCTCACGCCTTCCGGCGTCGTTAAACTTTTCCTTTCGATCTATACTTATGGGTATGGTGGCTCCCCCGGCAACCTCGTACTGGCCGGCGACGGCACCTTCTACTTCACCGTGAATTCGGATCCCTATGGGCCCGGGCGCGTCCTGCGATTCGATATAGAAGGCGGCCTCAGCGTCGTGTATCAGTTCGACTACACCGATGGCGACCCGCCCTACACCCTGCGCATCGGCCCGGACGGGAATGTCTATGGCACCGCTGCGGCCGGTGGAACCAACTTCCTCGGAAGCGTCTTTGAGGTTTCCGTTTCGGGCGGCTTCAGCTTCTTATACAGCCTTACCGGAAGTTACGAAGGCGCCACTCCCACCAGCGTCCTGCTCGGGAGCGACGGCAACCTTTACGGCACGACTGCCAGCGGCGGTTTACCCGCCGGCCCGTGCGTCAATTGCGGCATCGTCTTCGAGTTGCAAAAGCTCGGTCCGCAGTCACCCACGATCACCAGCTTCGCGCCGAACAGTTCGCCAGTCGGCGCACAGGTGAGCCTCGCGGGCGCCAACTTCACCGGAGCCACCAGCGTCCAATTCGGGAATGCATCCGCCACGTTCACAGTGGTGTCGGATACGCAGATCACAGCCCAGGTGCCATCCGGAGCCAGCACATATCCTCTGACCGTGACAACACCGAACGGGAGCGCTCTCAGCATCCAGTCGTTCGAAATCGGCCCCCCGCTTACCACGGTCTATGGCTTCTGTCCCGGCAACCCCAGCTCGTTCCCATACTGTGCGGACGGCGTGCTTCCGAACAGCCTCATACTGGGCGCGGACGGCAATTTCTACGGCACCACCGACTGGAACACTCTGGTGTCGACCGCCTTTCGAGTCACTCCCGGAGGGGCGCTCACGACCTTGGCTGCGAATTTGTTTTACCCCAACCGGCTGTTTCAGGCCGGCAACGGTAACATCTACGGGACGAGCCAGCAGGGAGGGTACCTCCAGGCGCCCACAGCTTGCAATACGGACCCTGAGGGCGCCACCGGCTGCGGTACGATTTTGCAGTTCACTCCGACCGGAACCTACACTCAACTCTACGAGTTCAAGTCCTTAGCTGATGGATTTTATCCCGTGGCCGGTGTGGTGGAGGGATCCGACGGCGCCCTTTATGGAACCACCTCGTTTGCCGGCGCCAACGGCCAAGGCACGATCTACCGTTTCTCCAATGCCGGCCTGCAGACTTTGTACTCGTTTAGCGGCGCGGATGGTTCGACTCCTTCCATATTGGTAGCGGCGAAAAACGGTTCCTTCTACGGCATTACGCAATCCGGCGGGTCGAGCGGAAAGGGTACGGTCTTCACATTCAACGTGAGTGGAAGCCTGACTACGCTGTACAATTTCACGGGGCAAGCCGATGGCGGCACTCCTTCGAGCCTGATCCTCAGTGCGGATGGCAACCTCTACGGCGCAACTTCCACTGGCGGCGGTACGGTCTTCCAATTGACTCCAGCCGGTGCCCTGACCACCCTGTACAACTTTTCAGGCTCCACTTCGGGAAGCGGTCCGGCGAACCTGGTCGCCGGAAACGGCCGGCTCTTCGGCACAAACTCTGGCGGGGGGCTTTTCGGGGGCGGGACCATCTTCGAGCTGACTCTGACAGGCGAACTGCGTACCTTGTATTCGTTCTACTACTCGCTGACCGCGAGCTTCGGAGGCTATGGGCCCACCGGATTGGTGATCGCTCCCGATGGCAGCTTCTATGGCACGACCGCCGCGGGCGGCACGCTAGCCTGCCAGTACGGCCAGGGCTGCGGAACCGTATTTCATCTTACCGGCGTGCAGTAGTTCAGCGATTCGCCGCACGCCGGAGCCGGTCGCGCACGCCAGCCTATTCCGGCGTCTCCGGCGTGGACACTCCGCGGCGATCCAATCGAGGCCGGCGGCAAGCCAGCCGGGGCGCGTTCAGCGGCGGTTCCGGCAAACTGCCGGCGCGGGTCGTGTCGGCAGTCGCTCCGGCGATGGCTGAATCGGCTAACTAACTAAGGGCGAGCTACGGCAGCAGCAGAACTACCCCGCCCGCACGCGCTCGACCCACGCTAGCTAGTGGAAATTCTGCGCGCCGCTTCGGGCGGTGGCCCGCGAGGCGACGGGCTGCTTGCGCGCGTTCCGCGGCGGTTCGGGCAAGCTGCCGGCGCGCCGTGTCGGCAGTCGCTTCGGCGACGGCGGATCGACCGATGGCGAGCTATGGCAGGCAGAATTCGCCCGCCCGCTGGCGCTCGACGCCGGCGGAAATGCTACCTCGGTGTGGCGGGGGCAGCAACGAAGACCCAACTGACACTCTCCTCTTGTGCCCGGTCAGGCCGCCGCGGCGCTATTGTCTACTCACGAGCTGTTTTTGTGCGATAATTTCCGCCGATGAGGAAGTCTGCCAAATGCAGATGAACCTACTGAGAGAGGACGGGCAAACTCGGGAGGATCGAGGTTTAGGGAGCATTCACTCCGCTGACCTGACAGCAGTCCACTTTGTCCGAGCGTGCCAAAGATGGTTCTTTCCGAGATACTGAAAGCCACGTTTCTCAGCATCAGCGCTCTGTTTCCGATTGTGAATCCACTCGGCGGGAGTCCGATCTTTCTTTCGCTGACCAGCGACTATGCCAGGGCGGAGCGCTACACATTGTCTCGCCTGATCGCTCTGAACAGTTTCTTTCTCTTGGTCGGCTCGTACCTGACCGGCACCCACATTCTCGCCTTCTTCGGTATTTCCCTTCCCGTGGTCCAGGTCGGCGGCGGGCTGGTCGTAATCTCCGCGGCCTGGGCGATGCTGCAGCGCCGCGGCGATGACGAGCGCGAGGAAGTACACCGTAACATTCAGGCTCAGGATCAATCGCGCGAGGCATTCTATCCTTTAACCCTGCCGCTGACGGTTGGTCCCGGTTCCATTTCGGTCGCGATCACGCTGGGGGCCAATGCGCCGCACGGATATCCCGTGAATCTAGCGGCCATTGCTTGGTGCGTTAATCGGGTCGGCGGTGATTGCACTCAGCGTCTATCTTTGTTACGGATTCGCAGACCGCCTGGCGCGGATTCTCGGACCCACAGGGATGAGCGTCATTGTCCGGTTGTCGTCGTTTCTGCCGGTCTGCATCGGGGTGCAGATCCTGTGGAATGGCTTGCGGGCGCTTCTCTCCTCGGTACCGCTGATTCGCTGAAAGGCGGCCCGGCGCCGAGCTTCAAAAGACGGCCGGTGTAACGCGACTGCTACAACCTAAATGCGACACTATGCGACACCCACAAGGGTCTGAAAAACGCGATTTTGCCCTATGGGGTCACGGTGAAGACCGTGTTGCTTGACAGTGTGCCGCCAGGAGTCACCACTTGCACGGCGCCGCTGGTGGCGCCCGCGGGAACGGCGGCGGTAATCAGGACCGCCGACTTGACAGTGAAGGCGGCGGGAACTCCGCCGAAAGTCACGCTGGAAGCGCCGGTCAGATCGGTTCCCAGGATCTTGACGGCCGCTCCCGCCTTGCCGGCGACAGGCAGCGTTTTCACAAACGGGCCCAGGCCTACGGACAGGCGGAAGATCGTACCGCAACCGCCGGGGAGACAGTTAGAGCCGCCCCCGCCCGTGGTTCCGTAAAAGTCGCCACTGGTATCCTGCATGAGCGTGGTGACCCCAGCGCTGTAAAGCGTAGTCAGTGCGCCGCCCGGAGTGAGTCTGAAGATCGTTCCAAGCCCGAGGGGCCCACCCTCGGCCGTCGTGCCGTAGAAATTGCCATCCGAGCCCAAAGTGAGCGGCGCGAAGGAGTCTCCACCCTCCAGGCAGAAGGTGTACACCGTCTTGAACTGGCCGCTCGCAGTCAGCTTGAAAATCGTACCGAGGCCGTTGATATCGTTGCAGACAGCGCCGCCATACTCCAACATACCCCACAGGTCGCCACTGGCGCCCAGGGTCAGGCCCTGTGGCCCGTAGCCGTCGGGGCAGCCCGCTTGAGAGCAGAAGCTGTAGACTGTGGTGAGCGTGCCACCGGGAGTGATCTTGAAAAGCGTGCCGTGGCCGGTGCCGCCGCCTTGGGCCGTTTCCCCATAGAGGTCGCCGTTGGCGGTTTGTACCAATCCATAGACGGGGTATCGGCCATCCGGACATGTCGTTCCGCCATTCTTGCAGAACTCGTACAAAGTCGTCAGGGTGCCGCTCGGGGTAAGCTTGAAGACCGTCCCGCAGTAGAATTCGTAACCGCATTCACCGCCATACAAGGTGGTCCCATAAAGGTCTCCGCTGCCAGCCCGGACCAAGCCGCCGGAAGGGTTCGCACCGTCCGCGCATCCGCTTTGCGCGCAGAAGGTGTACAGCGTTGTCACTTGGCCATCCTTCATTTCGAAGATCGCGCCCGCGGTTCCGAAGGCCGGCGGGGTTACGCCTCCAGTGGTCCCATAGAAAGTGCCGTCAGCGGACTGAATCAGCGGCGCATACGGCTCGATACTCTGCGGGCAGACGCCCTCCGTGTTGCAGAAGTCGTATACGCTGGTGAACGCGCCGCCGGGGGTGATTTTGTAGATCGTGCCAAAGGAGCCACTACCACCGGTAAAGGTGGCGCCGTAGAGGTCTCCTTCGATGGACTGGAGCGGCGTCCCATAAGGGTATGACCCGTCCAAGCATCCGGATTGAGCGCAGAAATTGTACAGCGTAGTGTATGTCTGCGCCGGCAGGGCGATGGGCGCCATGGCCCATAGGGTGAGCGACAGGCAGACGGAAATTGTGCGCATCATGGCAGCACCCCGAAGGAGACGTTGGTGGAGAGCGTGGCGACGCCGCCGGGCATGGCCACCTGGACCTTTCCGCTGCTAGCGCCGGCCGGCACCGTCGTGGTGATTTCTGTGCTCGAAACCACGTCGAAAACAGCCGCGGCGCCGTTGAAGGTGACGCTAGTCGCGCCCATAAGATCGGTTCCCAGGATCCTTACAGCCGCGCCCAATCTGCCGGCGGCGGGAATCGTTTCCACAAAGGCAGGCAGACCTGCCGACAGGCTGAAAACCGTGCCGAAGCCAGAGGTCCCTCCCGCGCTGGTTGTCCCGTAGAAATCGCCATTGGTGTGCTGCATGACGGTAGTGACTCCGGCGCCGTAGAGCGTGCTAAGCTTGCCGCCCGGAGTGATTTCGAAGATGGTCCCCTGCCCTGTGGGCCCGCCGGCGGCGGTGCTGCCGCAGAGGTTACCATCGGAGGCCACGAAAAGCGCAGTAACAGGGTTGGCGCCGTCCGGGCAGTTGCCTCCCTCGGCGCAGAAGCTATGAACCGTGGTGAACGTACCACTCGGCGTGATTTTGAAGACCGTGCCCAGCCCGCCGGTCCCACCCAAATAGGTCGTTCCATATAAGTCGCCACCGGGGGATAGAACCAGCGCCGAGGGGTTCATGCCGTCCGGGCATCCGCTTTGGGCGCAGAAGGCGTAAAGCGTCGTCAGCGTCCCGCCGGGGGTGATTTTAAACACGGTGCCGGCGTCGTTGTTCCCGCCGCCGATCGTTGTCCCGTACAAGTCGCCGTTGGGCGCCTCAACGAGTCCTCCGTTGGGGCTGGCGCCATCCGCGCACGTCCCACCCGCCAGGCAGAAAGTGTACAACTTGGTGAACTCGCCGGTCAGCGTGACCTTGAAAACCGTGCCACAGCCGGCTCCAACGTACTCGGGGGTGCAGTAAGCGCTGAAGCCGATGGTTCCGGAGCCGCCGAACTCGGTGGTGCCGTAAAGATCGCCATTGAAGGCCTGGATCAGCGGCCCCGAGGGCTTCAGGCCGTCCGGGCATCCGGTTTGGGTGCAGAAGTTGTACAGCGGCTTCAACCCGGCGCCGGTGATTTCGTACACTCCTCCCGGGGACAAGCCTTCGCCCGTAGACGTGGGATCGCCGAACGTCGTCCCGTAGAGGTGGCCGTCGGTGGCCTCGATCAGCGGCGCCATGGGGCCGTAGAACGCCCGGCACTCTCTGTTGGCGGTGCAGAACTTCTCTATCGTGGTTAGGGCGCCGCCGGTGGTCATTTTGAAGATCGTGCCCCCGTCGGAGACTTGGCTACCGTACTCGCCGTCATAGGTGGTCCCGTACAGCAACCCATCGGAGGCCTGAACCAGCCCCCCATCAGGCCAGGCGGCGCCTGTCGAGTAGTCAAAGCTGTATAGCGTAGTGTAGGTTTGCGCCGGCAGGGCGCCCCCCGCGGCCACGCAGAGAACGCAATGAAAACACGCCCTGGCGCCGGCGAATTCTTTGATCGGATTCCAGACTTTCATGGGATTCCAGACCAAGGTCGCACCTGGAGTTCCCGGCGTCAAGACCTAGTAGGACCGGTTATTGGGGTTACTTTTGAAAATTTAACAAGCGGTCACAACGTTACCCCAATATCCTTTATGGTGGGAAGAGGAGAGCTTGCGCAATGGGCTCAACCGCTTTTACCAATGCGTTCGTTGGGTTCCGGCGTATCCCGATGGCCTTCGCCGTGAGGTGCCCATGAAACTTGTCTTTAGATTCTGGCTTCTCCTCGCCGTGCTCTGCTGTGCCAGCTTCGCCCCGGCACAATCTCAGACCGATTCCAGTCTTATTGTAACGATTGATTCCGGCAGGCTCGAAGGGGCGCACTTTTGGGTAGGACCGGATGAATTGATGTTCCTCGGTATTCCTTTTGCCGCGCCACCCACCGGGGGACTGCGCTGGAAGCCTCCTCAGGCAGTCGAAAAATGGCAGGGCGTGCGCCAGGCGAACTCGTACGGAGCGGCTTGTCCGCAGGCAGTGGACCCGGATGAGCAAGCCTACACAAAGGAACTGGCCGAGATCTTCGAGCCCTATTACACCTATCGCACCGACGAAGATTGTCTTTTTCTGAACGTGTGGACGACGAACCTTCCGGCGAATCACCCCTCCGCCGCGAAGCTCCCGGTAATGTTCTGGATTCACGGCGGCGGGAACATCGACGGCGCCAGCCAGGTGCAGCCCATGGGGCCCACGCTAGCGCGAAAGGGAGTGGTTGTGGTGAGCGTGAACTACCGCCTAGGCGCGCTCGGCTTCATGGCGCTTCCCGCGCTTTCGGCCGAATCTCCGCATCGCAGCTCGGGGAATTACGGAATTCTCGACCAGATCGCCGCGCTCGAATGGGTGCAGCGCAACATCGCCAAGTTCGGCGGAGATCCCGCAAACGTCACCATCTTCGGCGAATCGGCGGGCGGTATCGACGTCTGCTACCTGATGTCGTCGCCGCTGGCACGTGGCCTGTTTCAACGTGGCATCATAGAAAGCTGTACCTGTAGCGACTACATTTCTCCCGAGTTGAAGATTCCCTCACACTATTTCGGCGGCGACGGCACGTCAGAGGAGATTGGTCTGCACCTTATGCGGGACTTGAATGTTCCGGCCGGCCCCGACGCTTTGGCGAAACTGCGCGCGACGGCCCCGAAGGACCTCGTCGCCGTGCTGGATCGTGACCTTACAGTGAACTTCATGGCTGGCGGCACCGTCGACGGCTGGGTGCTCCCCGAACAGCCCGCGGCGGCGCTTGCACAAGGACGGTTGGCAAAGGTGCCAGTGATCGTCGGAAGTAATGCCGATGAGGCGACTGTCAACGTCGAAGAGGACTTGCGAGCCACTCCAACTCTCGGCCACTACAAAGCGTTCCTGAAGAACGAATTTCTGAGTGACGCTGACGAATTCTTTCGCATCTATCCAGCGGCTACAGACGCGGATGTTCGCGCCGCCTTCATCGCTCTCGACACAGACTACGGGTTCGGCTTTCCCGTCCATCGCTTCGCTATGAACACGGCACGCGCCGGACAGAAAGCATGGTTTTACTACTTCACTTATCCGGGGAAAGGAAAGTACTCCGGTCTCGGCGCATATCACCAACTGGAACTCAAATTCCTTAGCGGATGGTTCCATCCCAGCCGGTGGGGCGTGCCGGACGCAGAAGACAAGAAGCTCGTCGACATAATGACGGGATACTGGACGCAGTTCGCGAAGACAGGCGACCCGAATGGCCCAGGTCTTCCGCCGTGGCCGGTCTACGATTCGAAAACGGATCAGGTGTTAGAAATCGGGCACGAGGTAAAGCTGCGGCCAACACCCCACGTGGACCGCTTCGCTGTGTTCGAGCTCAGCCTGAACAGAAGGCTCGCCTCGATACCGCGGGCGGGCGAAACGCTTCGGGGCACAACTCCGCAGAAATGAATGCAGAAAATAGCGAGAATCCAGAATTAGAGCACGGTGCGATCCTATATCGCCGATGTAGACGTTTCTCTGAGAAACAGCATCGTCTAATCCGGATTCTGGTCGAGTGACGGCGCATACGGAAGTAATCCACACGAGCGGGAAACGCGAGATCTACGCCAGCCAAAAGCCGCCGCGCCGCGCACGCGCTCGTTTCACGCCGGCGGAAACTCGGCGAGTGCTTCGGCCGGCACGCCCGCGAGGCGGCGTGCTGCTTGCGTCGGAGTTTGTGCGCATTGAGAATGCGGACTTGCCCGCCGCGGCTTGCGCTACCATCAAGAGTTGACAAGACTGCTCGAAAGCGAACGCATGATTGCCCGAGCAGGAGGACGTTCAGTTACTGCCAGGGTAAGGCATCGAAAGGGGCACTACACAGACCCGGCAAATCTCGAAGCAGCAGGAGGCTCATGAGCAAACGATTGGAGTTCGATATTGTCTGTCCGAACGACCACAACCAGACAGTTACGTTCAGTCAGGAAGAATTCGAAGAAGCGCTGAAGTCCGGCGCGTTGGTGTTCCACTGTAACACATGCGATACGGACTGGCATCCATCCAGTGATGAAATTGCCGGTCTTCGGAAGCAATTCTCGAAGGAACCTTGACCCACTCGTTCGGCTATTCTCGGAGTCTCCTAGCTCTACACCTTCGCACTCGGGCGAGGTGTGTGCAAGCTGGAGCCGGGCGTGATACGCTGCCCGTTTTGCTGGCGGAATGGCACAATATGGCATACCCTCGGGGGGTACTCAAAAAACGCGATTTTTGAGCATGTCGGTGGTTTCACCTTGCGGGCGTGCCCGCCAAAGCGCTCGCAGCGCGGTCTAAAGGCCGCCCCCCACGGATTTTACAAAGTGTTGACACTTTGCGCACCCGCGGGCGGGCGCACTGTGCCTACGCTGGAGAATATGAGTCTAATGCATCGAATTGCGTTTTTGGTCCTGATCTCCGCCGCGGGCGCCGCCGCGAACGCGCCGGTCGTGCTCCAGGACTTCGGTATCGGCAATCTGGACGGAGGCAACTGGCTATATGCGGGATTGGCGATGGATAACGCCGGCAATCTGTACGGGGCCGCGTATTATGGTGGCGTCTATAACCACGGCGTGGTCTACAAGCTCTCGCCGAAAACCGGTGGCTGGAAGGAGACCGTCTTGTACACCTTTAAGGGGACCCCCCGCGGGCAAGACGGCGCCGGTCCGTATTCCGCGCCGGCGCTGGACAGCGCGGGCAACCTCTACGGGACCACAGCCTACGGTGGCGTTGCCGCTAAACCCTGCGGCTCCACGGGCTGCGGCGTGGTATATAAACTGACGCCCTCCGGAAGCACCTGGCAGGAGACGATACTGTACCGGTTCACGGCGACGCCGGATGGGTTCCGGCCGTATGCGGGCGTCGACATCGACGCGGCGGGCAACCTTTATGGCATTACCAGCGGCGGCGGCACCGACAACCTGGGCACGATTTTCGAGCTGAGTCCGAACACATCCGGCGGTTGGACGGAGACGGTGATTCATAGCTTTGGCGGCGCGGATGGATCGAATCCCGAGGGCATGCCCGTGCTCGATGCCGCCGGGGATCTGTGGGGCACCACGTACGCCGGAGGCACGCACAATAAGGGCGTGGTCTACAAGCTCTCGCCGCAAACCGGCAGCGGCTGGAGCATTCATGTGCTGTATAGTTTCAAAGGGGGCACGGACGGCGCGAATCCGTTCGCGGGGGTGACGATGGGGCCCCACGGGTCGTTGTTCGGCACGACGAGCGTTGGCGGGACGGCGCTTTCCGGGGTCGCTTACGAGCTGTCTCACAATGCATCCGGTAGCTGGACGGAGACGATCTTGCATACGTTCCTGGGCCCCGGTGCAGGGGATGGGGCCAATCCGAACGGGCTGATTTTCGATAGCCACGGCAATTTGTTCGGGACGTCGGTTGCGGGCGGCACGGACAACCCTGGAACCATCTTCGAGATTTCCCCGGCCGGCAATGGCGCCTGGCAGGAGCAAGTGCTGTACAGCTTTACGGCTGGTCTGGATGGGGCGTATCCATCGTCGAGCCTGATCATGGACCAGCTCGGCAATCTGTACGGGACGACGCTTTATGGTGGGCCATCGGGGAGCATCGACGTGGGCGGTGTGGTGTTCGAGTTCACACCGTAAGATCAGGTACCATACCGGGGCAAAAGACCTACCGATAAAACGAACGACGCCTGCTCGAAGTACTACTGAAAATGCAACGAGCTGTCGTTGCGAAAGGGCGTTTCATGGTAGTGAAACGCTCCCGCATGCAACACCAAGGGGGTACCCGAAAAACGCGGTTTTTCACGCTCCCAGGCAAAATTCGCCCGTTCGGCACGGTCACGAAGTACGGCGCCGGGCGGTCGGACATTGCGGTCGTTTCCGCGTCCATCTACGTAGATAATAGAGGGTCGGATCCAAGTTCCAGATCATGCACAGGAGGATGGGACAGCCCGGCCGGTACCGGCCAATTCATTCCGGCTTGAAGGAGAAATGACCCCACTATTGAACGAATTTAGCTACGCTTGCCGAGGCGGCGTGCTGCTTGTGCAGGGCGTTCGTGCGGGGGCCAGACCAAGAAGCGTCCAGCGGCGCTTCGCGCAAGCTGCAGCGCCGCTCCGTGTAGGCAGCTACAGCAGCCAGAACAGCCCGCCCGCGCTCGATCCGCGCCGGCGAAGATTCTGCGAGCGTTTGGGGCGGCAGGCGCACGAGGCGGCGTGTGGGTTTGTTGATTTTCGCCAGTCGGCGCGCGATCCTCAAAACGCGGAGGCGCGGGCAATTGTGAGGATTGTGAGAAGCCTGGCGTTGTTACCCTTCCCGCCAGCCGAATGTGGTCGGCTTCCAAGTGCGGCGTGTGTCCACATCGCCTAAAGTGACGGGCCACGGTCTGGAGGAAGAAACCATGGCCCGATGACTCACCCGGAATATTATTGCTTACTGCTGCGGGCCAGCGCAGGTATATACCGACCTCTTCTCGGGCAAGCGGTATCTAGCAGCCGCTCTCCAGCTTAGTCTCCGGTTCCGCAGGTGCAGATGCCGTAGCCGCTGGCGTTACTGAGAATCGTCTTGCAGATCCCCGCCAGATGAGATACTTCGGCGGAGCTCAGCGTCGCGTCCTGGAAGTCGGTCTCCGTGACGTAGGGACCGAAACCGGTCGGGAGCTGAATGTGCGTTCCCCAGCCGCGGACTGCCGGCGTCGGAACGGGCTTCGACGGGTTGCAAGTCGGCGCACCGGTGGAAGAGATAACCTTAATCGAACCGAAGGTCAGAACCTCTTTGGTCAGCGGGTTCGATGTAAGGTTACCGTTCACCGAAATAGTGCGCAGGCTGTCCGGAGTCAGGCTGCAACCGCAACATTCTAATAGCTCCTGGTTTGGATCGAGCACATAGATCATCGCGCAGATGTTGCCTCCCGAAGTTCCCGGATTGGTCAGATACACCGTACCATCGGGCACTCCGGCAGTGTTGGCATTGGAAAAGTAGTTTACCTTAAATGTATCGGCCGGAGGTGGCGTTTGCGCCCAGATAACACTGGACGAGAGCAGCACTCCGAGGACAGCTAAGGCGATTAGAGTCAGCAGTCTTGAAATTCGCGTTCGATTCATAGATCATCTTCCTGGGAAATAGCCACTGCCGGCCGACATAACTAGCGACCGGTCACCTGCTGGAATCTTATACCGACTTGCTCTGTCAAGCAAGAGGCGATTTGTGCTGGGGGATGCGTTACGTGCGCAAAAACACTTCCAGCCATACCGGTACTCGCTACGACATCGCAAATGGCGGCCCACTCGATGGCGACGAAACGGCTTTTGTGGGGAGCGCGAAAGTGTGTACTTCTATTGCACTGCCGGCCCTCTGACCATCTGCGCTTGGGTGTGCGATTAACGAACGAGAGGGTTGTGGTAGAGGCGGGTTTGGCAAGACCCTTAGGGTGGTAGTGGACGTAGCGCATTTTCGCGGCACAGCACGGGCAAGGAGGTCCCTCAATGTCCACGTTGTTGATGGCGGTTGTCGCGTTGACATCGGCGAGCGCCGGGACCGGCCTTGCCGTCCTCGGACTTCAGCGCTTTCTTCTTGCGCTTCAATACCGCGCTGAGCACGACGGCCGCTGGCACGGGCGCCAGTAGCGCTTGATCTTCGTCTGCGAGGCGTGAACAGCCCGCTAGATTTCGCGCGGCGCCGGCGCCTGTTGCACCACCAGCTTGGCGCTTGACACCTGGGAGGGGAATCTCGGCGCAGGGGTACGCAAGGTAGCTCTCTGCGCGCACCATTGAGGTTTAAACTGCTATGCTTCCGACCGACGATGCTACGATGCGCGCCTCGCGGTAAATTGCTGCGGGCCTCCCCCCTGGCCTTTTCTTCCTTGACCGCCGCCTTGGCTTCCACCGGGACCTCCCGGGCCGCCTTCGCGTGACCTTGTGAACGTAATCTGGTTGCCGACGACGGTCCCCTTATACAGGATCTTTACCTGGTTCCCATTGAGGTCCATGACTTCAGCAAAGGAGATCTGGCCGCCATCGATCTTGCCTTCGGCAATCTTCATTTCGCCTCGCGGCCCGCTGATCGTCCCAGTCAGAGTTGCGCCGTCAGCTTTGAAATTGAAGGTCACTTCGTGTGTCTGTCCGCCCCGGCCGGCCACTTCCGCTACCCACTTGCCGGTGACATCCGCGGCAAGGGCGGTCATCGTGAGCAAGCTGAGCAGGGATCCGGTGGTCAGTAATGTTCGCATGCAGAAGCGGCGTTACCGGTGACGCCGATGTTACGGCTCGATGCTCCACGGAAGGCATGTTGTACGGCTGGATCGACCAAGGGCACGCTACGACAGCCAAAACCGCCCGCGGCGCACGCGATCGCTCCACGCCGGCGGGAAGTGGGTCAAAACCGCTGCCGTAATGCGGCCCACCCCCGATCAAAAGGCCATCTGGGTTTACGGCGCCAACAGAGCCTTCACCTGTGTTTCGTTGTCGGTCGCTCCGTTACCCTTTCTGCCGTAAATCACAACCACGCAATTTCCGGCATTCACAGTCACAGGAGCGGCGAAAATTCTCTCTACGCGCGTTTCTGAAGCGTTGCTTTACCCGTTCCGTCCCACGGGATCTCATATTCCAGAGGCGCGCTCTCCAGATGCAGGGCGTTGTCCGAAAGCCAACTGTCCAACCGGCGCTGGATTCGGGAAGCCCTGGCTGTACGGCAGCCGCGCCCGCACGCGCCTGATTGTGGCGCCTTTGGCGCGCTGCAAGTATCTCGGCGACCTGGGACATCTTGCCGCCCTCGCGCGGACCGGCGGCTTCCTTAGCCTTCGCCGCTTTCTTGGCTTTGGGCGCAGCCTTCGCCGAGGGCAGCCTTCTTGGTCGGCTCGGCTTTCGCCGGGGCGCCCTTGGCGGTCCGTGCGCGGCCCTTGGCCTTCTGTGCCGCCTTGGCCTTGGCGGGCGCGGTTTCGGGTTTGGCTGCCGCCGGCTCCGGCGCGACCATCTGGCCGAGTTTCTCCACGCGTTCCCAGATCTTGCTGGCGGCCGTTTTGGGGTCCTTCAAGCTCTTCAGCGGCTTGACGCCCGGCAGGCTGTTGTAGGTTGCCAGGAGTCGCTCGGCGGGCCAATCAGCTCCTGCTGGTTGGTGAACAGGTCGAACCGCGTGGCGCTGGCTGCGGCGGTCTGCTCGGCGTTTGCAAATCCGGTGATGTTGTCGGTTTCATCGATGGTGCATATGGTCCTTTTGGTTCTCCTTGGTGCCGCGCTCTGCGCGGCATCACGGTGATTGCTCCGACGCGTTTGAAACGCAAGGCTTATCTGAAATGAATCGACGGCGGCGAAGGACTGGCGACGTCGGGCGCGTTGACACGCGCACATGCGCCAACTGAAGGGCGGACTGGCAGCTTATGGCAGCTTCTGGCAGTAAAATCACGCGAAAGCAAGAGGAGGCCATAGCCGCACCGCTCACTCAACGCAGTGTCGAAGAGGCCGCCCGTGTGGCCAAAGTGGGAGTCCGGACGCTGTACCGGTGGCTGAAGGAGCCGGCTTTCGACGCCGCGTACCGCAAGGCGCGGCGCGACAGCTTCGGGCAGACCATCGCGCGCCTGCAGCAAGGCTCCCCCGCGGCCGCAGCGCTGCTGCTGAAGATCGTTGTAGATGCATAGGCGCCGTCATCCACGCGGGTGAGAGCCGCTGAGATAGTGCTGGACAAAGCAGCCAAGGCTATCGAACTGGAGGATATTGAAGCGCGCCTCAGGAGAGGCGAAGCAGCGACGGTGAGACGGCGATGAGGGCAATCAGCAGACCAGGGAGCGAGTAGCGCGAATGCTGTTAACAGTGCGTACACCTTGGACGTACTAGAGATAGTCTCCACTGCTGGGCACCCAGGTCCAGAAGCAGTTGGAGCAAAAGAGGCGATGAATGGAAAAAGACACTCGTTTCGTGGTTGGATGCTGCGTGGCGATTATTGCCGCCCTACTCGTGGTCGGAGTCGTATCCCACATCGTTATTCGGCACGTTGTGCAGACATCCGTCCTTTGGATCGCCATCGTGCTGGGCATCCGCAACTCAAAGTTGACCAAGTGGGCAGCTCTACCCTGCTTCGTGTTCTGGCTGGTGCTAATGGCCGCAATTTGGTCGTTCTTGCTCGGCTGGACCGCCTTCCTCTCAGGAACGTTCTCCCCAACCGAAATCGCCATGACGATCATCGTTGGGTTGGCTTCGCTGGGCGGCATGATTCGGGCGGTATCCATGAAAAGCGCCGTGCGAGCCGTCGGGGTGACTGCCACAGTCTTGGTTGTATTGATATTGCAAGTGGCGGCGTTTCGCTTGAGCATGCTTCCTGAAATTGCACGCCGTTAAGCGCCGGCGTGTGGCGTTGTCTAATTCCGATATCTGGCCATATCAGGGCGCTCGAAGGAAGGAGATGGGCCAACCATGCACTCCCTGAACGTAGACAAGCACGGGGGCTTTGCGCCAGGACGCGCTTTATCGGCATTCACCGAAGCGCTGGCGGCTCGAAACACCGTGCGCCTCTATCGCTGAACGGAAGGTAGAAGCAGCGTATGGTTCTCGATCGATGAACACGGAGAGCGGCCGTCTGTACGGATTGTCGGAAGGCATTTGCGGCAACCGCGAAGCAGATCGCAGCAATTCGGCGCCAGTGGCCGGAAATCGTGGCGATCTGCCGTCGTTGCTATCGGAGAAGGTGCGCACGATTTGCGCCTCGGAAACATGCGGTCTAACGCGCCACCACAGCCCGTCTCACAGTCTTATAAAGAAACCCGGTCAATTTGTCCGGACCTCCTGCCACGATAAGGGGCTGGGCCAAGCTGCCGAAGGACGTCCTGCGCGGCGATCTGCCGCCGGCCGCAAGCTGGTGCTTGCCTCCTTGGCTGCCGAGCTTTTCCACCGAGATACGGTCGAGATGACTCACGCGGAAATCGGTGTGTGCTGCGGAGTCGGCGAACGCCAGGTACGACGGAGCCTGCGAACATTGGTGGCTTCTTTTGTTCGTGAAGGTCAAGGTTTCCGAGCCCACAAACAGTCTTCGCAGAATGTGACCCCGGACACTAGTGTGTCAGATCGTAAATGAAATAGTTCATCGCGATGCGGTAAGCGAGCGAGGCCCACTTCTCGTCATATTTCGGATCGTCCGACCACTCCCACGCGTCTCCCAAATCCATGTTATGGCAGATGGCGACCATGATCCTGCCCTTGTCGTCGCGAATGCAACGCCAATGCGGCACTTTGCCGGTGGGACCTTTTTCGTAGGTGATGCCCGTCTCAAAGATTTGCGCTCCGGGAACCTGAAAGCGGTCCTGCAAGTCATAGATCGTGTGAAAAATCGGGTCGTCGTTGGGGATTTCCTCGATGGGCCGGTCGGGAAAGACCAGCCTCATGCTGTGGACGAAAGTTTCCCACTCGTTCAGCGGCTCGCGGGTCGCGTAATCGGGATACAGCTCCGATCCGTGAAAATCGTCGACCATCAGGAAACCGCCGCGCAACAGATATTCCCTCAATTGGTTGGCCTGCTCCTGAGGAAGCAGCCAATGGCCGACCTCGACCGCGTACATGACCGGCCAGTTGTAAACGTCGCCGGTGCCGTCCAGATCCACGATCTGTTCGACCGAACGCGTATCGATTCGCGTCAGCCGGCGGACACCTGCGAGCAGATGCCGGTCGGATCGCGGGTAATCCATGGTCCACTGACCGGGCCAAGGGCGGTTGGGTCTCAGGCGAAGGCGCGAATGGTCCGGATAACCAAAAATATCGGGATAGCGAAGACGCGCCCGGACCCATTCGTGCTGCTGATCCTTCCAGTCGGGAGGAAGCTGGAAATCCTCATACTCGATTGCCGGGTATTCTTTAAAGGGTCTTTGCGCGTATAGCAGGCCCAGGAAGATCATGAATCCGATAGATCCCGCTGCCAGCGAAGTACGGAAGGACATTGACGTACACTTTCACCTGTCAGAATAACACTTGGTAGCCGCGGCGATCCGCTTCTCCCACCGCGGCTTCGCCGGGCCGGTGACGCATGCTCCGATAGACGTCGCGACGCTCCGTTCTGATGGCCGGCGGCATGGTTGTGCTGGCGGCCTCGGCGCTGTTCCTGTGGAACGATCGATTGGAGAGAACCCGGCGGATGTTGGCGGCACGCTACGCCGGTCCGGCCCACAAACTTAACCACAGATCGTCGATTCTTGCGATGTCGATTGTGCGTGAAACGGGCGGGATCGGTTGCCCGGCGTTTGTAGTGGCCGGCTTCGGGCTTAACATCGCTGGCAGGGCGTGATGAGATTTTCGAGAAGACACAGGCAGACGAAGAACTGCTGCAACCCGATTTTGAGCCGGCGCAGCGCAACGCGCTACAATTTCCGCTTGCTGCGGCACTTTAATTGCATTCCGCGGGCAACCGGGAGATTTGCAGTCCCGTACACTGCTGGAGGTGCGTAATGAGCCAAGGATCCGCGCCCGATGCCAAATCAGATGCTTCGCCGTTCGCGGGTGTCTCACGCAACGTCTTTCTCCTGTCGCTGGTCAGCTTGTTCACGGACTTCTCGAGCGAGATGATCTATCCTCTCGTTCCGCTCTTTCTCTCGATAACACTGGGTGCACCGGTTGCCGCCATCGGTGTGATCGAAGGTCTCGCCGAGTCCACCGCCAGCATATTCAAATGGATATCCGGAGTCCTCTCGGATCGCCTGGGCAAGAGGAAACCATTTCTACTCGCGGGATACGGGTTGGCGGCGGCAACCAAGCCGTTGCTGGCCTTGGCGTTCGCGTGGCCGGTAGTGTTGAGCGCCCGGGTCCTGGACCGGTTCGGAAAAGGGCTGCGGGGCAGCCCGCGCGATGCGCTGATCTCCGATTCCACTCCTGCGCAATTCCGTGGCCGGGCCTTCGGATTCCATCGCAGCGGTGATAGTATCGGCGCCGTGCTCGGGCCGCTGGTGGCACTGGGCATCCTGGTCTCGATGCATGAGAACTACCGCGCTGCGTTTCTCCTCGCTTTCCTGCCGGGCCTGGCCAGCACGCTGCTGATTCTTCCGGTGCGCGAAATCGCAGCCGAAAAGAAGGCTGGATTATTCCTGCCGAGTTGGCGGTCGGGTCTCAGTAATCCAGCGCTACGGAGGTTCTTGATCGTGACCTTTGTGTTCGGCCTCGGGAACTCGTCCGACATGTTTCTCATCCTGCGCGCGAAGCAACTTGGCGGGAGCAGTACCACGGCAGTCCTGCTATTCGCGTTCGGAAATTTGATAAATGTGCTCTGTTCGTATCCGGCTGGGATCGTTTCGGACCGCATCGGACGCAAGAAGGTGCTCGTGGCCGGGTTCAGCCTCTTCGCGGTTGTATACCTTGGATTTGGGTTAGCCAGCTCGGTAGCGTTGCTGTGGATTTGCTACGGTTTTTATGGTGCGTATCTTGGCCTGACGGACGGAGTCGCTAAAGCGTTGGTCGTAGATCTGGTGCCCCAGAGCGAGCGGGGAGGGGCTCTTGGTTTGCAGGCTATGGTCTTAGGAATCTGCACGCTACCCGCCAGCCTGCTCGCCGGAGTCATCTGGCAGTACGCCGGCCCGCAGCTCGCGTTTCTCTTCGGATCCGGAATGGCGCTGGTGGCTACCGTACTGATGCTCGGGTTGCCTGTCCACCCCGTGGTTGCACGACCACGCGAAACTTGAGAAAAGCTCCGACGTAATCCGATTGCGGACAATTGCGGACACAGTTTCGCGGGTACAGCTTCATGCCCTGCGCGTTGCCGCCTAAGCTATAGGGAATCGGGCGAAACTCGAGATTCTTTACCGCGGCCCTGGCAGCCCTTACAGGATGCGAGCCCATGAAGGGCGGGCGACGGCAGGTGCGCTATCGCAGGACTCGCGGGCGACCGCGCAACGAAAGCTGGCCGGAGGATGCCTCGTGGGGGCATACCGGTAGAAATCATCAGGTGGCTGAACAGATCTCGCCGCTGCAGTCCACGGGATTGAAGGATCGCTCGATAAAGCACTCGCCGACTCGCCTAAGCGAAAAACAGTGCAGCATGACCATCGATATGTTTACTGCGCCGGCGCGGGGACGCGGAACCGGCCAGTGGCGCCGCCGATGGTGAGAACCGCCTCGGCATATGGTGTGCTGCTGGACACGCCCGCCGGGTACATGAAATTCAACTGATCGATGATCTCCCCGGGCGCCGCGCCGCAATAAACCACAGTCGTAGGCTCGCCTCCGATGGTGAGTTGGCAAGACGTGGGACCGCCGGCCACTTGTAGCGGATCGAGCGATCCCCCGGTGAATACCACGGGCACGCCGTCCTGCTCCGGAGCGTTCTTGGGTCCCAGTCCGTTGGCCCAGAGCTGGTAGACCGTTCCGGCCTGGGCGTTGCATTCCGAGGTCTCGCACCCTGTGCTGGTCATCCATGCGATGCCGTTGGTGAAGTCCTCTAAGAACATCGAAGGGGATGCGCTTGCCGCAATCGTTATCGTCTCGACAGCGCTTGCGGCGGTGTTCCGCGTGACCTGTACGTTCACTGCGACTCCGGGAACGGTTTCCCACGGAATCTGGAAATTGATTTGGGTTGGGGAGACGTAGACAAGCGGTGCCGGCACGCCATCGACAGTCACGGTGACGCCGGCCAGCGTCTTGACGAAATCGCCATTGGCGTCGATGACGTCCAAATAGGTGTTATCCGCCAGGTTCGTACCGTACAGCGCCGCCAGGGAGCCCGGCGCTACGGTTCCCAGATACGAAGCCGCGTTGACGACTCTTCCCGGCGTAATGACGGGCGTTTCGGCTGTGGCTGCTACAGCCTGGTAGACGCGCACGTAGTCGACCACCAGATCCTGGTTGGGGAAAGGCGCGTTGGGATCGGGCGTGCCCACTCCCGGGAAAGTGTTTGGGCCGCCGATGGCCAGGTTCAGCAGAATGAAGAAGGGAGCGTTGAATACCCAGTCGTCACCCGCCGGTATCGAAGCCGGTGTCACGGTGTTGTATGCCACGCCGTCGACGTAGAACTGAATCAGGTTCGGCGACCATTCCAGCGCATAGATATGATAGTCGTCGTATACGGTCTCGCCGAACGGCAGGGTAGTCGCCGCCGTGATGCCATTCGCGCCGGAATAGCCGGGCCCGTGCGCAGTGCCGTTGTTGATGGAGGCGTCGCTGCTGTTGGTCCCGAAGTTCTCCATGATGTCGAGCTCGCCGCATTGCGGCCATGAGACCGTGGCGAAGTCTTCGCCCAGCATCCAGAACGCGGGCCAGACACCCTGGCCGTAAGGCAGCTTGATGCGCGCTTCGATCAGGCCGTATTGCCAGCTCAGATCGGTGGTTTGGGTGGAGGCCTCCGGCGCGCCCGTCTGCAGGCGTGTCGAGGTGTAATTGCCGCTGGAGTCGCGGATCGCCTGAATCACCAGGTTGCCCTGGCCGTCCTGAAAGACGTTGTTAGGGGAATTCGTATAGGTCTCCGCTTCCCCATTACCCCAGCCACCGCCGCCCAGGTCGTAGTTCCACTTCGTGGGGTCGGGCGGCGAGCCGGCGGTTCCGTTGAATTCGTCGCTCCAAACGAGTTGCCAGGCGGTCTGCGCCGGGACGGAGGCTGCGGCAAACAGGGCCGCGAATGCAATCGCAATTACGGTGCGCATACGTATATTATCTCTTGCTCCGGAACTCTCTATGAGGATTTTTTACGAGATAAACGACATCCGGTTGGCGGACGAGTTGTGGAGACGTTCGCGCGAACGTCGTACTATAAAACGAGTCGAATCCCCATGCACAGGATTGCCAACTTCTATCTGGCGGCGGCGATGCTCATCGCGCTGCCAGCCGTATCCGCACGCGCGCAGTCACAGCCCCTGGTACTCGAACGCGGCGGCAGCACCATCGTTTTCGAACCTTATGCGCCCAACATCATCCGCGTAACGCTCAGCCTGCTCAAGGACCACGCCACCGCCGCACCGGGCTATGGATTCGTGGCGAATCCATCCTCTCAGGGCTGGTCCCACCAGGGCGACGTTTACAGATCCGCCCGCCTGGTCGTAGCGCTGGAGGCCGGGCATCCGGGAAAAGCCCTGGCGACGCAAGTAGACATTGGCAAGTTCTTCAGTGGTTCGACGCCCGGGGCGCACATCACTGTGGCCACGCCGGACGGCAGGACCTTGGTCGATATGAAGGGCTGGTCGATGTCGGTCCCCAATTACAAGGACGGCAACGCCGGCGCGCTGCACGATAGGCGCGCATCCGACCAGCCGTTCTACCAGGTTGGGGCGAGTTTCGTCTCGCCGCCGGACGAGCATTACTACGGCCTGGGTCAGAACCAGGAGGGTTTTCTCGATCATCGCGGCCACACGGTCGACTGCCAGCATAACTACACGGCTCCTGGCGGCGCCAGCGTCTGCGTGCCGTTCGTAGTCACTAACCGCGGATACGGCCTGATTTGGGACAACCCTTCTAAGACCACGATCGAGCCGGGATTCAACGAGGAGACCAAGTGGACTTCGGAAGTGGGCGACCGCGTGTCCTTCTTCGTCGTCGCGGGCCGCACCACGGACGAAATCTACGCCGGATATCGGCTGCTCACCGGCGCCACCCCAATGCTGCCGAAAGCGGCCTACGGCTACATCCAATGCAAGCAGCGATACAGTTCGCAGCAGGAAGTACTGGCGGCCGCCAAGGGCTACCGCGAACGGCATCTGCCGGCGGACGTCATGGTGGTCGACTGGTTCTACTGGACCAAGATGGGCCAGATCGACATGGACCCGGAGAAATGGCCCGATCCGGCGGCCATGAACCGGCAGCTTCATGACATGGGGTTTCAGACCATGATCAGCGTGTGGCCGCGGTTTCGGCCGGAATCCCGCTATTACGATTTGCTGCTGAAGAACGGCTGGTTCGAGCGACTGGCGGACGGTACGCCCACCAACGGCCTGCCGTACGACCGGGCCGGATCCGACATCGACACGACGAACCCGGAAGCGGCGCGCTGGTATTGGGAAACCATCCGGGACAACCTGTTGAGCAAAGGCTTCGACGCCTTGTGGACCGATGAGACCGAGCCCGACTTGCCGCCGAATGGTAGCTACTTCCACATCGGGCCCGGCACGCAATACTTCAACGTGTACCCTCTGTTTCACACGGCGGCTATTTATGACGGTTTCCGGCGCGATATCGGGCATCGCGCGCTGATTCTCTCGCGGGACGCTTACCTGGGCGCGCAACGCAACGGAACCATGTTCTGGTCGTCGGACATCTATCCGACTTGGGACACGTTGAAACGCCAGATTCCTACAGGGCTGGACTTCGCCGCATCGGGTTTCGCTTACTGGACCAACGACATTGGCGGCTGGCAATATCTGCCCGGCGAGCATCATCCTGCGCATGCTCCGCTGCTCGACCCCAGCGACGCGCGCGACAACGTGGGCGGATATGACGACTACCCGGAGTTATACACGCGCTGGTTCGAGTACGCCGCGTTTCTGCCGGTCTTCCGCACACACGGCAGCCGTGAGTACAACGAAGTGTGGTCCTACGGTAAGGCGGCTGAGCCGATTCTGGAGAAGTATCTGAAGCTGCGCTACCAGCTCATGCCGTATATTTACTCGCTTGGATATCGGACGCATGAATCCGGCGCGCCTTACATGCGCGCGCTGTTCATGGATTTTCCGGAAGATCCGCGCGTGGCCGATCTTCGCGATGAGTATATGTTCGGTCCGGCGTTCCTGGTGGCTCCGGTGACGGAGCAAGGCGCCACGAGCCGGACGGTGTATCTGCCGGCGGGTACGGACTGGTACAACTACTGGACGAAGGAGCGGTTGCGCGGGGGGCAGACAATCGAGGTGGATGCGCCGATCGATACTTTGCCGCTGTTTGTGCGCGCCGGTTCCATCGTGCCGCTGGGCGCACCGGTCAGCAGCACCAACGATACGCAGAAGATCGCACGGGTACGCGTCTATGCGGGCGCTGACGGCAGTTTCACCCTCTACAACGACGATGGCAAAACCTACGCATACGAGAAGGGGGACGCGAGTATCACTCGTCTTCACTGGGATGATGCCGCGCACCGGCTCAGTCACGATGGTGTAGCGGCGTGGACCGGGTCTGACACGGATATCGTGGAGGTTATTGGGCGCTAGCGGCACGGCGCGGAAGCGGAGCCGCTCTTCGCCAGTCAAGCGATCACTCGCCAGTGAGAGTGCGCGGGACGTGATCTCGTATCCCTGGAAGGCCGCTCCCTTACGGTCGCGGCTCCGATCCGGGGCCGTGGCTCTGATCGGAGCCGCGCGCGTCAGCAAGCGGTCTTCCAACGGGTCGATGGTTTTCAGCGACAGTCATTTTCTGGCCGTGCCGGCCGGGAAGGTCAGCGAGCCAACCGCGTTTGAGGCCTGATCCAGAACAATGAGCCGGACTTTCTGGATCGAATCGTTGATGGGGTGATCGATAGCAATGGGGATGCCCTCTTTCATCACTCCATCCCGTTGCTCGCGGGTCAAATCGAGGTTGAAACTCGAGACAGTGGGATCGCCGATGGGTCCCGTGGCGCCCAAGTCGGCGGAGACGAAAGTCAACGTATCGGCGAAGTGGCCGAGTTGCTCGCGGAGCAACAGGTCCGCCGGGTTGATACGGATCTCGAGATGCAACGATTTCGGAATCCCGGCCGAGGGAGTGACTGTCGCGCGCAGCCCGACTTCGGCTGCGTCGAAAGGACTGTGATAAGCGGCGCCGACGGCGGTCTGCTGCTTGGTTGCCGCCGGCCGGTTATCCAGGTAGGCGTAGTAGCGCTGCTTGGCTTGGAGCTTCACGCCCTTTCGCTCGCAGGTTACCCGGACCTTGTGAAACTTGTTATCCCAGTTGTCCGGCGATGGCTCATAGGCAATCGAATAACTGGTGGCCGCATCTTGCGCCACCTGCTTTAAGACCACTGGGAGGTCTTTCTGAAAATACGCCTTTCCACCCGTGAGGCTCGCCATAAACTCGATGTCGCGGGCGACGCCCGGATCGGGATTACTGGTGTAGGAGAGCGGGTTGACAGCGGCATTGTCCCGGTCGAGGGTGACTGCCAAATGCGGCACGTACAGCGCGCAATCCACCCAATCGCCATTGCACGGGGTCTTGGGATTCCACACATTGGGGATTCCGTTGGTAATCCAAATAATGTCCCTTCCGCCGGGAAACGCAGCCAGTTGGTTTCCCAGGGTCTCGAGGGCGACGTAAGTCTTCTTGGCGCACTCTTCGTCGTTCATTCCCAACGGGCGGGCATGCACGGCGCCCTTCATCGTCTTGTCGAGCACTTTGGCGACCTGCTGGTTCCAAGTGTGGTCGTCGGCGGAAGTGCCGATGGCGTGAATCGCATTCAGAGTGCCTTCCATGGTCAGGATATAGAAGTAGAGCGAGTCACCCGACTCGATCTGCGGCAGGAGGCGGTCCAGACCGTGCCAGACGTCCAGCACATCGGTCTTGCTTTCGTTCAGCAGATCGAAAAGGACCACCGCGGAGTGGTGCGGGGCGGCGCTGCGATTGGAGTACTCGCCGGGCTTGAGGGATGCCACTTCCGCCTGGTTCCGGCGGAAGCAGACGATCGCCTCGGGCTTGCCTTGATCGGTCACTTTTAAGTCGTCTGCGGTCAAATCCGTGACCGGCTGGCCGCTGCTGTCGACCGCCACCACTTCGAGGCCGACCAAGGCGGCCGGCGCGGCCTCTGTTGAATTTCCGGCGCTGGGCGCCGGGGCTTGCGCGAGCAGCAGGGATGCGGCCATCGCGAAGCTGCAAATCGTCTTTTCGGCTATCGCCATAGATCCCTTCCCCAGACCCGAATCTCGAGGGCGAGACCCGACCGATTCAGGTACGGTGACACGATCACAGTCGGAAGAAATAACAGTCTAGCGCACCTGATGGACGGAAATTGCGCGGCGTCACCAGGCGGGCGGTGAGGCTTCGAGGCGCCGGTTTGCCGGGTTCGCCCGATTGCGCCTATACGGCGAACTGAAGTTCGCCCGGCCCAGCGGGCACCCCTCGCTGAAGCGTGCGCCACGACTAGCACGGCGAGTCCGCATCTGATAGGGTGAGGGGTGTGCTTGTCGCATTCCGCCGGTTGAATAGACCAGCCAGCTTCACCAGGATTATGCTTCGCGCGATGGTATTGCCCATGCTTTGGCTGTGTGTGCTCCAGGCACAGGAGCCCAGCCCTCCGCCCGCCACCGTATTCAGCGTGGGCACCACGCTGATCCAGATCGACTCGGTGGCGACCGATTCGAAGGGACGTCAGGTGACCAATTTGACGCCGGAGGATTTTCAGGTCCTGGTAGACGGCAAGGCGCAGAGGGTTACGCACTTCTCCTACATTCACCTGGACTCGCCGGACGTGAACAAGCCGAGCCTGTCGGCGGAGGCGTTGCACCAGCCGCTTCCGTCCGCGAATCCCGCGGACGTGATCAAACCCGCGGATGTCCGCCGCAGCATGGTGCTGGTGGTGGACGATCTGAGCCTCTCTTTCGAGAGTATGTACTCGGTGCGCCAGACCCTAACGAAGTTCATCGACGAGCAGATGCAGCCCGGCGATCTGGTTGCCCTGTGGGAGACCGGGCGCAACAACAGCGTCTTCCAGCAATTCACTTCGGATAAGCGCGTGCTTGCGGCTGCCGTTGAAAACCTGCGCTGGAATCCGCGGGGACTGGGGCTGGTCGATCCGTTCGAGCCGCTTCCGCCCAACCGGCCGAATGGCACACCTCGAAGCGGCGCTCCAGCAATGCAGCAGGAACGGCGCACGGAGGTAGCCAACGACACAGCCTACGTCAAGGTGAACGCCACCATCGGCGCGCTGGATACGTTAGGCCAGCTTATGGACGAGCTGCGGCCGGTGGGGGGACGCAAGGCGGTGGTCTTGTTCTCGGATGGTATCTACCTGCCGGGGATCGCCGTTCCGGGCGAGGACCTGGAGGCCGCGCGGCGCGACGAATTGATGGTCAGGTTCCGGCGGCTGATCGACAAAGCCAACCGCTCGGGCGCCGTCGTCTACACCGTGGATGCGCGCGGACTCGTCTATAGGGGGCCGGAAAAAATCGGCGGCCTCTGGCTATCCCAGGCGGGACTCGTGCAGCTTGCCGAAGACACGGGGGGCTTCGCCACCGTCAACAGCAACGGTTTGAGCGATGCAGTCCAACGCATCGAGGAGGAACAGAAGGGATATTATCTGATCGGATTCAAAGCGCCGGACAACATCAGCACGGGGAATCCGGCGTCCAAGGCCGATTATCATTCGATCAAGGTGAAAGTGAACGCCCCTGGGCTGCACGCGCACTCCCGTTCCGGATTCTTCGGTGAGACCGACGAAGCGGCGCGCCCCAAGTATGACACGCGCCAGGCGCAGATGATGGCAGCCGTGCAATCGCTCTTCAATAAGTCGGACCTGCACGTACGCATGACGGCTCTGTACCGGCGTACGGGCAAGGGACAGACCGTGGTGCATAACCTGTTGTATATCGATCCACGCGACATTACCTTCCGCACGGATCTGTTTGGCAGCCACTACGCCGCGCTCGATATCGTCATCATGGCTTCCGGTTATGGCGCCGATGGGCCGGCTGGCATCAGCCGCCATATTGCCATCGATGCGAATGACGACAAGCTAAAGCAACTGCAGAGGGACGGGCTGCTGTTTACTTTGGATGTTCCGGTGAAACAGGCCGGACCGTACCAGATCCGCGCGTGCGTTTTGGACAGCACGTCGCGCGCCACGGGATCCGCCGGACAATACATCGCTATTCCGGATCTGAAGAAGCAGCACATCGCCCTGACGACGCCACTGATCGACGACGTTTCGGCTCCGGGCGAGGCCCGCTTCAACGATGTGTCTTCCGCTCTGCGGGAGTTTCGCGCCGGGAGCCGGCTAGCGTTCGCATTTCATATCGAAACAGATAAAGGCGGCAGCGCGCCACAGGGCAAATTCGATGCGCAGGTTCAGCTCTATCGCGATCGCACCCCGATCCTGGACAATCCGGTGGCAGTCGCCCCCGTGCGTGGCGAAGACGGGCGCGCGGTGCGCGGGGAGTTGCGTCTAAGCGGGTCTCTGCCCGTGGGCCAATACTATCTGCAGGCTATGGCGACGGACCGCAGCGGCAAGGCTCCGCGCAACGCCAGTTCGTGGATTGAATTCCAGGTCGTCGAGTGAGCTGTTGGCGATGCGCAGGTTCGTCTCAGGTTTGCCGCTGTGCGCCCCGATTTTTCTGCTCGCCGCGGCGCCGCTTACCGCGCCCATTACATTCGAGGAGATTGCCGGGCGGGCGGGAGTCCATTTCATAACGAATAACTCTTCGACCCCTCAGAAGCACCAGCCTGAGCCGATGGTCGCCGGCGTCGCGATATTCGACTACGACGGCGACGGGTATCCGGATCTTTACTTTGTAAATGGCGCGGCCATGCCTTCGCTGGAGAAGACCGGCCCTCAATATTGGAATCGGCTGTTCCACAACAATCACGATCTGACGTTTACCGATGTGACCGAAAAGGCCGGCGTGCGAGGAGCCGGTTATGGGATGGGAGTGGCAGTCGGCGACTATGACAACGACGGATGGCCGGATTTGTTCGTCACGAATGTCAACGGGAATCAACTCTTTCACAATAACGGCAACGGCACGTTCACGGATGTTACAGCCAAGGCGGGAGTGGCCGGGGGCATGTTCGACAACAAGAAGATGTGGTCCACCGGCGCGGCCTGGGTGGATTACAACAACGATGGCTTGCTCGACCTGTTTGTGGTGAATTACTGCCAGTGGGATCCGAACACCGAGCCTCCTTGCGAAATCAACGGAAACCGCGTCTCCTGCAATCCGCGCTTATTCAAGCCGCTTCCCAATACGCTTTACCGCAATAATGGAGACGGCACGTTTACCGATGTCTCCGCCGAAACTGGAATTGCCGCCCACCTGGGCCGCGGGATGGGAGTGAGTATCGCGGATTACGACGGGGATGGCTACGTCGATATCATGGTCGCCAACGACGACGCGCCCAACCAGCTATTTCACAACCTCCGCGGCAAGCGCTTCGAAGAGGTGGCCGACGAAGCTGGCGTCGCGATGACGGAAGGCGGCAATGCCATCTCCGGCATGGGCGTGGATTTCCGCGACCTGTTCAACCGCGGGCTGCCGGACATCTGGATCACGGCGATGGAAAAGCAGACCTTCCCCCTCTACCGGAACCTCGGCCACGGACAGTTCGAGGAGGATACTTCGATGGCTGGGCTGGGGATGACCACGGCGGCGATGTCGGGATGGTCCAATGCCATCGTCGATCTCGACAATGACGGATGGAAAGACTTGTTCGTGGCGCGTTCGAACGTCATCGACAACGTGGCGCTGTTCTCTCCGCGCCAGTATGAGGAGCCCAACGCCATCTTCCGCAATCTCGGCAATGGAAAGTTCGAAAACGTCAGTGCCACCGCGGGCGCGGCGTTTCAGCTTCCAGCCGCAAACCGCGGGGCCGCCTTTGGCGATTTGGACAACGATGGCCGCATGGACCTGGTCGTTTCGGTTCTGAACGGGAACGCGAAGATCTTTCACAACACCTCGCCGGGGGGAAACCATTGGCTCCTCCTGAAGCTGGCGGGCACGAAGAGCAACCGTATGGGGATCGGCGCAAAGATCCGGGTGACGGCGGCCGATGGTTCGGTGCAGTATAACCACGCGACCACCAGCACGGGCTATGCCTCGTCGAGCGACCCGCGCGTGCACTTCGGACTCGGGTCATCCCGCACGGCGAAAGAAATCGAGATCGTCTGGCCGAGCGGTATCCGGCAGGTGCTGCGGGATGTGGCCGCCGATCGCGTG
>Ga0187855_10000432_pt1 | contig 36951 bp, 26 predicted proteins | sample June2016WEW_8_10_2_FD_132969 | JGI IMG/M metagenome (GOLD analysis project Ga0187855, IMG submission 132969) | Peatland microbial communities from SPRUCE experiment site at the Marcell Experimental Forest, Minnesota, USA - June2016WEW_8_10 | ecosystem: Environmental > Terrestrial > Soil >... | reverse complement strand
TCTTCACATTCCCCGCAACTCCCACAATGGTCAACCAAGGCCCCGACCGGCCTGGCTGAATCTGCTTTCCCAAAGCATCTTCGCCAGGGAACATGCGCCGCGCCAGCGTGTCGCTGATCACTACGACGTTGCGCTGCGGGTCGCGATCGTTCTCCTCGAAACCACGCCCGCGCAAGATCGGCACGCCCAGCGCCGCAAAGTAGCCGGGCGTCACCGAACGCCAGGTTACCATGCCGCCTGTGCCTTCCGCGGCACGCGGGCGGCCCGCGACGTCGATCACGGAATAAATCGTGGATCGGGCCGGCCCGATCGGCGGAACCGAGTCGCTGAGCGCCAATGCAGTCACTCCGGGGAGCCGGCTTAACCGCGTCTCCAGCTCTTCGAAGAAGGCCAGTTGCCGGACCGGTTCGGAATAGGACTTCTGCCCGAGCGTAATCGCAGCCGTGAGCACGCTATCCGTCCGCATGCCCAATGGTTGGTTCTGCAGATTCCACAAGCTGCGCAACAGCAGGCTCGCGCCGGTGAGCAGGACCAGCGATGCACAAATCTGCGCGGCCACCAGGGCGTGCCGGAACAGATCGTGCCGGGTCCCAAGCGAGCGCCATCCGGCGAGTGCTTCGGCGCGCGGCTGTGCCAGAGCGGGCGCCAGTCCGAACAAAACGCCGGAAACCAGCGATACCGCCAGCGTGAACAGCAGCACGCGCGGATCCACGCTGGCCTGCTGCAGGCGCGGAATGCCTTCCGGCGCGATGGCCACGAAGACGTGCAGCAATATCGCCGCCAAAGCGCATCCGGCCGCGCCACCCGTAGCGGCCACCAGCAGGCTTTCGGTGAATGCCTGCCGCATCAGGCGGGCGCGGCTGGCGCCCAGCGCCGCACGCACCGCGAGTTCGCGTTGCCGCGTGACCGCCCGCGCCAGCAGCAGGTTGGCTACGTTGGCGCACGCGATCAGCAACACCGCCAGCACCGCGGCGAGCAAAATCCACGATGCCAGCGTGGCATCCTGCACCTGGCGGTCGCGGAGTAATCGCACGCGCAGCTTGACCTCCTTGCGAAACTGCGACGGTACGAATTGCATGGACTCTTCGAAGAGCGGTTGGAGCGCGGCCGCAGCCTGCGTCACGGTCACTCCCGGTTTCAGGCGCGCGATCGAGCGCAGCACGCGACCCGTGTTCGGCCTGCGCTGCGCCGCCTCATCCAGCGCCTGCGGCACCAGCACATCGGCATGCTCGAGCGAGGGTAACTCGAATTCGGGCGGAAGCACACCCACGATGGTCGCGGATTGTCCATCCAGCGGCACGGTCTTTCCCACTGCCTGGCGATCGCCACCGAAGCGGCTCCTCCACAGGCCATAAGAGAGGATCGCGACGCGCGACGCATGCGGCCGGTCCTCCTCGTGCGTAAAGTTGCGTCCCAACATCGGCTGGATGCCGAGCGTCGGCAGCAGGCTGGCCTCCACCTGCGCGCAAGTCAGGCGCACTGGATTCGTGTCGCTCAAGTCGCAGTCGTTGACGCCGGTCCACGACGCGATCGATGTAAACGGCTGCTGCTGCGCGCGCCATTCCACGTAATCCGATCCCAGCATGAACTCCTGCGGTATGATCGGCGCCATTAGGCCCACTGAGACCAGGCGGCCGGCCTCAGGGTATGGAAGGCTGCGAAACAGGATGCGATCTACCACGCTGAAAACCGCGGTGCCGGCGCCGGTCCCGAGAGCTACGGCGAAAATGGCCGCAAGAGTGAATGCCGGAGATCGCCGCAGACCACGCGCGGCGTAGCGCAGGTCCCGGGCAAGGATCTCCCAGTGCTGAGTGACAGTCATGAGGGCTTAGAAACCGTCGCGGCGCAGAAGTTCCCGAGGCGCACGCTTCGGCGAGGGGCGCCCTTTGGGCCGGGCAAACATCAGTTCGCCGCAACCGCGCCGAGCTTTGGACCCGATCCAGGAGTGGGAGGCTATACACTCGCCGGAAAATACGCCGCGCGGGAAAGGAAAGCTGCGTATGTATTAGGACGTGGTTGAAGCGAAGCCGGATTCCGATCACCTGGTCTGAAGTAAGGCGCAGCGTTCCGTGCTCAGGCGACCGAATCAGCCGCTTGATCACTCAACAAAAACCCCGCTCCATGCGAGTGATACCATCTACCCTATGAACCGCCTCGTTTGCGCCTTATCATTGCTCGCCTCCGCCGTATGCCTGGCTCAGAGCAATTCACCCTTGCTCCTGCAAAAGCCGGCGCTCAGCCGCACGCAGATCGTCTTCGTCTACGCCGGCGACCTGTGGACGGTGCCGCGCGCGGGTGGCGAAGCCAAGCGCCTCACCGCCGGCGCGGGCATCAAAACCAATCCGTCCTTCTCGCCCGATGGATCGCAAATCGCCTTCAACGGCGAGTATGACGGCAACGTGGATGTGTTCGTCATACCGACCGAAGGCGGCGTCCCCAAACGGCTCACCTGGCATCCCGCGCCGGATCTCGCGCTGGGCTGGACGCCGGATGGCAAGCGCCTCTTGTTCAGCTCGACGCGCACCAGCTTTTCCCGCTTCCGCGAGCTGTTCACCGTGGGACTCGATGGCGGCATGGCGGAGAAGATCGATCTGCCTATGGGCTACGAAGCCGCCTATTCACCCGACGGCGCACAACTTGCCTATGTGCCGATCGGCCGCGCGTTCACTTCCTGGAAACGCTATCGCGGAGGCCAGGCCACGCCGATCTGGATCGCCACGCTGGCCACCGGCCATATCGAAAAGATTCCCCGTGATGGTTCCAACGATTACAACCCCATGTGGTCGGGCGAGAAAGTCTACTTCCTCTCCGACCGCGACGGCCCGGTCACGCTCTACAGTTACGACGTCCGTTCTAAGCAGGTGAAGCGCCTGCTCGATAACAATGGCTACGATCTGAAATCCGCATCCGTGGGCCCGGGCGCCATCGTGTGCGAACAGTTTGGCGCCCTGCGGCTCTACGACCTCAAATCCGGCAAAACGACTGACGTCAGCGTGCACATCACTGGCGATATGGCGGAAGTGCGGGAGCATTTCGTCAACGTGGGCAAGCAACTTCACAACGCGCATATCTCGCCGACCGGCGCGCGCGCGGTCTTTGAAGCGCGCGGCGAAATCATCACCGTTCCCGCCGACAAAGGCGACGCGCGAAACTTGACGAACACCTCGGCCGTGATGGAGCGCGATGCGGCTTGGTCGCCCGACGGGAAGACCATCGCGTATTTCTCCGATGAGTCCGGCGAGTACGCCTTGCACCTGCGCCCGCAGAACGGCATGGGCGAAGTCAAGAAGGTCAGCCTTGGACCGGGTTTCTATTTTGCGCCGCGCTGGTCGCCCGATAACGCGAAGATCGCCTACATGGACAGCCACTTGGCGCTCTGGTACGTCGACATCAACCAGCAAAAGCCCGTGAAGGTAGACAAGGATCGCTTTTGGGGCGTCGCGGAGCTCGTCCCATCCTGGTCGCCGGATAGCAAGTGGTTGGCATATTCTAAACGGCTCGAGAGTCACTTGAGCGCGGTCTGTCTCTATTCGATTGACTCGGGCCAGACGACGCAGCTTACCGATGGCATGAGCGACGCGCGCAGCCCCGTGTGGGACAAGGATGGCAAATACCTGTACTTCACGGCGAGCACAAATTCCGGCGCGTCCCTGGAGCCTGACATACACAGCGCCATCCGGCCCGTAACGCGCAGTGTCTATCTGGCAGTCCTCGCCAAAGATCTGCCTTCGCCGCTCGCGCCCGAAAGCGATGATGAGAAGGCCGCCGAGGAAAAGAAATCCGACGAGAAAACAAGCGAGGCCAAGAGAGACGAAGCCAAGAAAGAAGATGGCAAAAAGGAAGAAGCCAAGCCCAAAGTCGCCGTCAAAATCGACTTCGACAACATCGGCCAGCGCATCCTTGCGCTACCGCTGCCAGCACGACGCTACGTCGATCTGCAGGGAGGCAAGACCGGCGTGCTGTTTGCCCTCGAGTCGCCGCCGTCCGGTGGCGAAGGACCACCGGCTCTCACCGTCCATCGCCTCGATCTGAAGACCCGCAAATCCGACGTGGCCATCGCCGGTGTGCGCTCTTTCGAGATCTCGCACGATGGCGAAAAGATGCTCTACCGGCAGGCCGAAAAATGGGTGATCGCCGCGCCCAAGCCCATGGCTAAAGGCCCCGGCGAGCCACCTCCTCCGCCTCCCTCGCCCGACGCCGAGAAGACCCTAAAAACCGACGGCATCGAAGTCCGCGTGAACCCGCGCGAAGAGTGGAAGCAGATGTATCACGAGGCCTGGCGCATCGAGCGCGATTTCTTCTACGATCCGAATTTCCACGGGCTCGATCTGGCCGCCGCCGAGAAACGTTACGCACCGTATCTCGATAACATCCAATCGAGGGCCGACCTGAATTACCTGTTTGCCGAGATGCTGGGCGAGCTGACCATTGGCCATCTGTTTGTAGCAGGCGGCGATTTCCCCGAAGTGAAGCACGTCGAGACGGGTCTGCTCGGCGCAGACTACAAGATCGAAAACGGCCGCTATCGCTTCGCGCGCGTCTATAACGGCGAAAACTGGAATCCGGAAATGAAAGCGCCGCTCACTCAGCCGGGTGTGAATGTGGCGGCCGGCGACTACCTGCTGGCGGTGGCAGGCCGCGATGTGCGCGCCGCCGACAATGTCTACAGCTTCTTCGAGGGCACGGCCGGCAAATCCGTAGTACTCAAAGTGAGCCCGGATCCTTCCGGCGCAAACTCCCGCGAAGTGACCGTAGTCCCGGTGGCCGATGAAGGCGGCTTGCGCAACCTGGCCTGGATCGAAGACAACCGCCGCAAAGTCGACCAGTTGACGCACGGCCGCGTCGCGTACGTCTACATGCCGAACACGTCCTTGGCAGGGCTCACAAACTTCAATCGCTACTTTTTCGCGCAGGTGGGCAAGGAAGCGGTCATCATCGACGAGCGCTTCAATGGCGGCGGCGCGCTGGCCACCGACATCATCGAATACCTCAAGCGCCGGTTGCTGAGTGTGGTGAGCACGCGCGACGGAGCCGACGAGATGCAACCGCAAGGCGCTATCTTCGGTCCGAAGGTAATGATCATAAACGAATTCGCCGGCTCGGGCGGCGACGCCATGCCCTGGTACTTTCACCGCGCGGGCGTCGGCAAGCTGATCGGCAAGCGCACCTGGGGCGGGCTGGTGGGCCGCGCCTTCGCTCCTGAGCTGATGGATGGGGGCTTCGTCTCCGCGCCCAGCTCCGGCGTGTGGAATCCCGACACCGGCGCGTGGGAGGTGGAGAACCGCGGCATTCAGCCGGATATCGAGGTCGAGCTCGACCCCGAGGCCATCCGCGCCGGACACGATCCGCAGTTGGAGAAAGCCGTCGAAGTGGTCGTGCAGGAGTTGGACCAGAATCCCGTGCCGCATCCCAAACGGCCGGCTTATCCCAACTACCACGCCCAGTGAAACGCCGCCAGATCCGCATTCGCGGCATCGTGCAGGGCGTCGGCTTCCGGCCGTTCGTCCACAATCTGGCGCGGCGACTAAATTTGGCCGGCTATGTCTTGAACTCCTCCGCCGGAGTCGTAACCGAAGTGGAAGGCAGCGAAGCCGCGCTCGACCGCTTCGTCGAGAGCGTGCGCCGCGAAGCGCCGCCGCTGGCGCGCATCGAAGAGATGCTGGTCTCGGAGATCGCTCCGCTAGGCGAGCGGGATTTCGTGATCCGCGAAAGTCAGGCGCTCGAAGGCGAGTTCGTTCTGGTTTCGCCGGACGTAGCCACCTGCCCCGATTGTTACCGCGATTTTACGGATCCCGCCAACCGGCGCTACGGCTACGCCTTCACCAACTGCACCAACTGCGGTCCACGCTACACCATCATCCGCGACATTCCATACGACCGGCCGAACACCACCATGGCCGGCTTTCAAATGTGCGCGGCATGCCAGGCCGAATACGACGATCCCGCCAACCGCCGCTTCCACGCGCAGCCCAACGCCTGCCCGAAATGCGGCCCGCAGTTGTTTGTAGGGCAGGCGCTTCCGCCTGCCAACCCGCAACCATCAGTGGGGCAGGCCCTTCCGTTACTGGTGGGGCAGGCGCTTCCGCCTGCCAACCCGCAACCAATCCCTGCCACCCCACAACCGTCAGTAGTGCGGCAGGCGCTGTCGCGTGGGGTGGGGCAGGCGCTTCCGCCTGCCAACCCACGATCAATCCCTGCCGACCCGCGATTGATCGCATCCGAACCGCAACCCATCCCAGCCAATCCGCAACCGTCTGAGGTAGGGCAGGCGCTTCCGCCTGCCAACCCACGCTCAATCCCTTCCGAGCCGCAACCACTCTCATCAGAGCCGCGACCGTCACGGAGCGCCCTTATCGCCGAAGCCCAGCGACTCCTTCACGAAGGCCGCATCATCGCCCTCCGCGGTCTCGGCGGATTCCACCTGGCCTGCGATCCCTCGAACGACGCCGCCGTCCGCCTGCTGCGCGAGCGCAAGCGCCGCAGCGATAAGCCCTTCGCCCTAATGGCCCGCGATCTGGCAGCCGTGGAAGCCTTCTGCACCGTGTCGGACGACGACCGCCGCGCTCTCGAAAGTCCGAGCCGGCCCATCGTGATCCTGCCTCGCCGCAGCGACGGCCGCATATCGCCGGCTGTCGCACCCGGCAACAACACGCTGGGCGTAATGCTGCCCTACACGCCGCTACATCATCTGCTGTTCACCGGCGCGCCTTACGACGTGCTGGTGATGACTAGCGGAAATCTCAGCGAAGAGCCTATCGTAACCTCGAACGCCGAAGCCCTCGATCGGCTGCGCCCTCTGGCCGACTGGTTTCTTTTGCACGACCGCGACATCTACATGCGCGCAGACGACTCGGTGGTGCGCGTGTTTGAGAAGCGGGAGCGCGTTCTCCGCCGTTCGCGCGGCTACGTGCCGCAGGCCATCGACCTGGGAATGGAAGTCGAAGAAATTCTGGCTTGTGGCGCCGAGCTCAAGAATACGTTCTGCCTCAGTAAGGGACGCTACGCCGTGCTCAGCCAGCACATCGGCGACATGGAGAATTACGAAACCCTGGTGTTTTTCGAAGAGACGCTTGCCAATCTGAAGAAGCTGTTCCGCGTGGCGCCGCGCGCGGTGGCCCACGATCTGCATCCCCTGTACCTGAGCACGCAATACGCGCTGGGCCTGCCGGATCTGGAGAAGATCGGCGTGCAGCACCATCACGCACACGTCGCCAGTTGCATGGCCGAGAACGGCCTGCGCGGCAAGGTGATCGGCGTAGCGTTCGACGGCACAGGCTACGGAACCGACGGCCAGATCTGGGGCGGCGAGATCCTGGTGGCCGACTACGCTGGCTTCGAGCGGCGCGCACACTTGCGATACGTGCCGCTGGCGGGAGGCGATGCGGCCATTCGCCAGCCCTGGCGCCCCGCTCTCGCCTATCTCGCGGACACGTTCGGACCGGCCGCTGAATTCACTGACTTGGCGGCCTGGCGCGAAGTTCCCGAGAGTCAGCGCAGGCTGGTGCGCAGCATGATCGCGCACCGCGTGAACACGGTCGATACGTCATCCTGCGGCCGCCTGTTCGATGCCGTGGCCTCGCTCATCGGGCTGCGCCAGCAGATCAACTTCGAAGGGCAGGCCGCCATCGAACTGGAAATGATCGCGGCCGAAGGCATCGCCGAGTGTTACCCGTTCGAGCTCGATGCGCGTACCGTGGACTTCCGTCCGGCGATCGAACGCATCGTCGCAGACGTGCGCGCTGTCACACCTGCGCCCGTCATCGCCGCGCGCTTTCACAATACGGTCGCGGAAGCTATCGTGGAAGTTTGCCGCCGCTTGCGCGTGGAAGAAAAGCTCAACCGCGTATGCCTGAGCGGCGGGACATTTCAAAACATGAAGCTGCTCGACCGCACGCTGGCAGGTTTGCGCAGGCTCGAATTCGAGGTGTTCCTGCATGCCCAAGTACCGCCGAACGACGGTGGGATTGCATTGGGGCAGGCGGTGATCGCGACAGAGGTGCTGCGGAGGAGAGGATGAGGCCGCACTCCACTCGTGCGTTACACTATTTGCAGAGGGAGCATGGCCAAGCGAGGATTACGACGGCTCTATAGCGTATTCATGAGCCACTCCCACAAAGATCGGTGGATTGCCAAGCAATGCGCCAGACTGATCGAGGAAGCTGGAAAGGAGCGCGTTCAGGTATTCTTAGATGAAAAGGACATTGAAGCCGGCCAGTCTATTGCGGATTCCGTTCGCACCGGCATTGAGGGCTGCGACGAATTCGTGGTTCTGCTTAGCCAATACTCAAAGGACCGTCCGTGGGTTTTGATCGAAATGGGAGCTGCATGGGGGCTGCGAAAGCCGATCATCGCCGTCATTGACAAGATTGGACCCAACGAGATGCCAGACATAATCAGTCCTTTGAAGGCTATCGATCTCAATGATTTTGATCAATACCTGACACAGCTTATCAAGCGATCAAAGGCAGGATTAACATAATGAGTGAAGTCAGACATTCAAAGCGTCAACGCCCCATTAGAGTGTTCGTCAGCCACTCGAACGTGGACATGGTTTTTGCCAGGAAACTGCGCAATCTCCTTTCGCAACGCGTAAACGCCCAGGTGTTCACGACGGAAGACCTCAGCGCGGGCGAAAGATGGGAGACCAAGCTCAGAAATGAGTTGGCTGCAACTGACGTACTGGTGGCGCTTTTGACTCCGAATTCTGTTCATTCAAGCTGGGTGTTGCATGAGATTGGGGCGGCGTGGGCGCTCGAAAAGCCAATTATTCCAGTGGTCACAAGACGAGACGTCTTAAACAACATGCCTGTTTCTCTAGAAGGTGCCAACGTGATCGAACTGGCCGATGTGGAGAGCGCCGATAGCTCTGACAAGTTCGTGGATGCGTTTGAGGACTGGCTGGCAACGACTCAAACTGTGGGCCGGCCGTTCCGCGAGCGCAAAACGCAGCGTAGCTTGGTTTGATTGTGAGGTTCCGCGCTGTCTGTGATCCCCGCAGGGGCGAGGCTCGCACTTCCGCGGCACCAGCGCCCGACAACAACATTTGAGTGTAATGCTGTGCACGCGCCTTCACATCATCTGTCGTTCGCCGGAGCGCAAGCGGTGATCGCGACGGAGGTACTGCGAGAAAGGTGACGCCATGCTCCTGGCAAGCGTAGTGGCCACATCACAACGCGTCGCGGACACCACTAAGCGGCTGGAGAAGATCGACCTGCTGGCCACGCTGCTGAAGCAGCTTGCGCCCGATGAGATCGAAACCGTAGTCGCGTTCCTCTCCGGACGCACCCGTCAGGGCCGCATCGGCATTGGCTGGGCCACGCTGCGTGAGTCTGCTGCATCCCCGGCGCTGGAAGCCAGTTTCGAAATCCGCGATGTGGACCACGCCATGGATGCCCTCGCGGCGTTGCATGGGCCGGGCTCGGAGCATCAGAAGCGCGCACTGCTGCACTCCGTCTTCGCACGGGCAACCCAGGCCGAACAGGAATTTCTGACCGGGCTGTTGCTCGGGGAAATACGGCAGGGCGCGTTGGAGGGCCTGATGCTGGAAGCGCTCGCAAAGGCCTCACGTGTCAATCCGGAACAGTTGCGACGGGCCGTGATGATGGCCGGGGATATCGGTCGCGTCGCCCGATCCGTTCTCGAATCCGGCGCGGAGGGGCTTGGCGCATACGACGTCCAGCTCTTCCGTCCCGTGCATCCGATGCTCGCGCAGACCGCCGAGGATGTCAGCGCCGCACTGGAAGACTTGGGGGAGGCAGCCCTGGAGTACAAGTTCGATGGCGCCCGCGTGCAGGTACACCGCTTGGGCGACGAGGTCCAGGTGTTTTCCCGCCGGCTCAATAACGTGACTAATGCTGTGCCCGAGATCGTGGAAGTCGCCCGTGCGCTGCCGGGAAAAAGCCTGATCTTGGACGGGGAGGTTCTCAGCCTGACGCCCGACGGCCGCCCGCAGCCGTTTCAAGTCACCATGCGCCGGTTCGGCCGCAAGCTCGATCTCGACCGCATGCGCGCGGAACTGCCCCTGCAGCCGTTCTGGTTCGACCTGCTGTATCTCGATGGGCAATCGCTGATGGACGAGCCGCAGGCGCTCCGCTTCCGTACGCTCCAGGATTTAGCGCCGCCGGGCACACTGGTGCCGCACACAGTGACGGCAGATCCTGAGCGCGCGGCGGAATTTCTGCGCACAGCGCTGGACCAGGGCCACGAGGGCATCATGGCGAAAGAAACCAACTCCGCCTATGCCGCCGGAGCGCGCGGCCAGAGTTGGCTGAAGATCAAGAAGGCCCACACGCTGGACCTCGTGATCCTCGCGGCGGAATGGGGGCACGGACGACGCCGCGGCTGGTTGAGCAACTTGCATCTCGGCGCCCGCGACACGGAAAAAGGCGGCTTCGCCATGCTCGGCAAGACTTTCAAGGGGCTCACCGACGAGATGCTGGCGTGGCAGACAGCCGAACTGCTCAAGCTCGAGATCGCACGCGACAGCTACACGGTTCATGTAGAGCCGAAGCTGGTGGCGGAGATCGCGTTCAGTGACATTCAAATCAGCCCGCGCTATGCCAGCGGGTTGGCGCTTCGCTTTGCGCGCGTGAAGCGCTACCGGCCGGACAAAGCCGCCGCGGACGCGGACACGTTCCAGACGGTGCAGAAGCTGGCTGCCGTGGCGGGGAGTGCACGTGATGTTGATGCTTAACCGGTCGGCGCTGGTCGTGATGCCGAAATCGCCATTTCTGCGCTGGCTGCATTCCGTCGATCCGACGAGCTCGGATCTGGGGTTGAACGACCTGAGGGAGGATCCCACGATCTATCTACTCGATGAGTACGATGACGACGTTATCGCCACGGCGCTGGTAGAGGCGGCGTTCGCCGATATCTTCGAGGAACAACTCGCGGGCTGGTGGCAGGACGAATCTGTATGGCCTGATAATCGCACCTTCGACATGTTCTGCCAGTGGTTCGAGTACCGGATTCACTCCATGTTGATCGACCTGTCCGGCGAGCCGCTGATCTTGGAGGATGCCTGACTCACACCCCCATGCCGCACTCCGCATGCACGGCGCGCACCGCCTTCTCCAGCCCGTCTCGGCTGACCACGATCGCAATCGTCAGCTCGCTCGAGCCCTGCGCGATGGCAATGATATTGACGTTCTCGCGTGAGATAGCCGTGAAGATCCGCCCGGCAATGCCCGGCTTGCCCTGCATCCCTTCGCCGACTACGGCCAGTAGCCCCACCTTCTCATCCACCTGTATGGGGTGCACGTAATCGTGGGCCAGCTCGAGCGCCAGGGCCGATTCCAGGGCCTGCCGGCTCTTCTCCAATTCCTCGGTGCGCACCAGGAAGCAAAACGTCTGCCGGTAGCTGGAGCTGGAGAACACCAGCACTTCCACGTTGGCGCGGTCGAGCGCATCGAGCGCGCGAGCCATCACGTGAGCGCCGCTCAATTCGGGACTGGCGGGTTCGAGCGAGATCAGCGCCACACCAGCGAGCGAGGTCACCGCGCGCGCGCCCGTGGCCGCGCTGATCGAGGGCGCGATACGCGTGCCGGTCTTTTCGGGGGCGAAGCTGTTCTTGCTCCACACCGGAATCTTCTTTTCGATCAGAGGCGCCAGCGTGCGCGGATGGAGCACTTTGGCGCCATTGTAGGCCAGCTCGGCGGCCTCTGCATAAGTCACTTCGTCGAGGACGGCGGCGCCCGGCACCAGGCGCGGATCGGCGCTCATGATACCGTCCACGTCCGTCCAAATCCACAGCTCCGAGGCATCCAGAGCTGCCGAAAGAATCGATGCCGAGAAGTCCGAGCCGCCGCGCCCCAGCGTGGTGGGACGGCCATCGGCGGTGGCTCCGTTGAAGCCGGTCACTACCGGCAGGATGCCGTGCTCGAGCAGCGGCAGCAGGCGCGTGCGGGCCTTCGTGCGCGTGGGCTCCATCAAGGGCGACGCATTTCCGAAGACAGCATCCGTGACGATAATCTCCGCAGCGTTGATAGCTTCCGCCGGCGTTCCCTGCGTGTTCAGGTATTCGGCAATCAGCAGCGCCGAGAGCCGCTCGCCAGTGGCTACGGCTTCATCCACCGAGCGCGGCGGCATCTCGTTGAGCATCAGCATGCCGCCGGCGATGCGTGCGAATTCCGCGATCAGGCGCGCGATGCCGCCTTCGGCTTCCGCATGCCTCTCCGGCGGCAACAGCTCGCGGCAGGTAGCGATGTGCCGCTCGCGCAGCCTGGCAATGTTGGCCTCCAGACCGGCCGTGTCTCCGGCCTCCGCATGGCGCATGGTATCGAGCAGCAGGTCGGTGATCTTGGACATGGCCGAAACCACGATGACTACCGGGCGCCTTTGCTCCGCGGCGGTGCCCGCGTCACTGCCTGAGGCAATGCCCGCCGCGATGCGCATGCGTTCGGCAGACCCCACGCTGGTGCCGCCGAACTTCATGATGAGTAGATCGTTCAACTGAAGTCCTTTCCGTTGGTGATGCGCGCCCGTACCAGTTTCAGAATCGCTTCCTCGACCTGATCGATGGAAAGGCCGGTGGTATCCACGTAGACGGCGTCGGGCGCCTGGGTGAGCGGCGCTTCGGCGCGCGTGCGGTCGCGTTGGTCGCGCTCACGGATCTGGGCGGCGATGGCCTCGGGCGGCACGCGTTCGCCCTGCTTCTCGAAATCGCGCAGCCGGCGTCGGATTCGCTCGTGTGGATCGGCATCCAGGAAGATCTTCACGTCCGCATCCGGGAACACCACCGTGCCGATATCGCGGCCCTCCATAATGACGCTGGTGCGGGCGCCCAATGCGCGCTGCTTCTCCACCAGCGCGCGGCGCACCCCCGGAATCGCCGCCGCCACCGAGGCCAGCCGGCCTATTTCGGCCGAGCGGATCTCCGCAGTCACGTCTTCGCCGTTGAGCAGCACACGGTCCGGCTGCAACTCAATTCCGGCCGCGCGCGCGAGCTGCTCCATGCGGTGCATGTCGGCGGCGTCTACGTTCTGCCGCGCGGCCCACAACGCCACGGCCCGGTACATCGCGCCGGAGTCGATGTAGGTGAACCCCAGCCGGGTCGCCAGGCGGCGCGCCATGCTGCTCTTCCCCGCCCCGGCGGGACCGTCGATGGCGATCACCACCCGCCGGGAATGCTCCGCCACTAGTTCTTGTCCGACAGCACCTGCATGATGCCGCGCTTGCCGCCGCTGTCGGTGATCTGGATCATGATGCTTCTTTGGTCCTTGTTGGCGCTGAACATCTGCAAACCGCCGGTATTCATGGTCGTCTCGATCTTCCAGCCGTTGCGGTCAAGCTCCTTCTTGTAGAACTCGGCGATCTTGTCGGCCGCATCGGAGGATTCCAGCATCAGGTTGCGCTCATTTTTGTCCGACGCGGACTGCGACATCAGGACTTTGACACCGCTGTAGAGAGGCACATCCTTCGGATAATCGTCCGGTATTTTGTTTTGATTAAAACTGAGGGTGGCCGTCTTGCCATCCTTGCCGGTGACCGTGACTGTGCCGGCGTCCTTTCCTTTTTCCTGGTAGGTGACCTTGCCGTCCGACGTGGTGACGGTATGGGAACGGCTGCATGCGGCTGCAGCGAATAGGGCGCAGCCGGCCAGCAGCGCGACCAACGGGCGCCACCGGCTTTCGGGATTTATGGAGTACATGGAAAGTAGAATAGCAGGAGCATGACCCCGCATGAATTCGACCAGCTCGTGGAATGGGCCTACGCGCGAATTCCCGCCCGGTTTCGCAAGCGGCTTGAGAACGTCGCGGTGGTGGTGGAGCCGGAGCCTTCGCCGCGGCAACTGGCGGAAGCCGGCGTGGGGCCGGGGGGCACTCTGTTAGGCCTCTATCAAGGGCGGCCCTTAACCTCGCGCAGCGTCTTCGAGAGCTTCACCATGCCCGACCGGATCACGATTTTCCAGGGCCCCCATGAACGCCTGGCGCGCAGCGAGGCGCACCTCCGGCAAATGGTGGAAGACACCGTATGGCACGAGGTGGCGCACTACTTTGGCATGGACGAGCGTCGCGTGCGTGCTGCTGAGCGCCGGCGCATGCGGAGGGGATCGTCTTAGTTCGGGGGTTGTTGCGGCGCCTGGGGCGGCGGCTGCTGGGGAGATTGCCCGAAGCCGGTCGACGTTTGACCGAACGAGCTGCCCGTGCCGCTGCCGAACGAGCTACTGCCGAACGGGCTACTCCCCGAACTGCCAAACGAGCCACCGCCGAATGTGTTGCCGCCAGCCTGTTGGCCGCCTACGGGTGACCCGGGCATGCTACCCATCTGGCCGGCTGGCGTGCCAGGGGCGCCGCCACCCCGCGTGACGCCTGCCAAGCCTTTGTCCTTGCTCTGGTCGTAGACGAATTCCCACTCGTTGTATTTCTTTCGCTCGTTGTAAACGATGATCGCAGGTCCTTTGGATTCGCTGGCGACGCCGGCGATGCCACCCCCCATCTGCGTGCCGCCCATGCCGGGCAGACCCGCCATTCCGCCGGGCCGCGGACCCATCAGGCTGTTGTTGATCATTTGCGCGGCGGAACCCGGTCCGTTGGGCGTGCTACCCATACCATTGCCGCCGAAAGCCGGAGCTGCCGGCTGTCCGAATCCCGGCTGCGGAGACATCCCCGACTGCTGCGGATACACGCCAGGTTGCTGGCCCGGAAACGCGCCGGGTTGTTGGGCATTCATGCCGGGTTGCTGGGGATTCATGCCCCCGGTTACCATTCCGCCGGTACTGGCCGGTTGGCCGGGATAGCTGGGCTGCGGAAAACCTCCCTGGCTGCTGGTATCGTCCTGGCCCGTTTGGCTCCCAGGCACATTCCCAGGCATGTAAGGTTGGCTCCCCGCCATGCCAGGCTGGCCGCCAAAGCCAGGTTGGCCAGGCATCCTGCCGTAGCCAGGCTGGAAAGTGCCCGCTGGGTTCATGCCGGGCGGCGTCATTCCTGGGGGAAAAGGCGGGCGTCCGGGAGGCATGTTGGGAACCGGTTGCACCGGCGTAGTGCCAGGCGCCCCTGGCGTGCCCGGCGCTGGTGCATCGTCGCTGGGAGTTTCGCTATCGGCGGCTTCGGTGTTGGACTCCGCATCCTGCTGTGGTACGTCAGCCACCTCCTGCGTCACTGCCGGCTTGTCGTCGCTGGCGCGCCGCCGCATCGCCGGATTGACCTGCTGCTGGTTGGGATCGGTCGTGGCGCCCATGACCGGCCCCTCGCCGATGAAAGTATTCGTGTTGCCCTGCGGCTGATCCTGGCCGGGCTTGGCCTTCTGGATGATCGAGTCGGTAAGTACGCCACCGTTGATGTGAATCAGCCGCCATTTGTCCTTACCCGTCATCGGGTCCAGATAGCGCTTGCGGAGAAAGCGGATGTTATTGGTGCTCTCCAGCTCTTCGATGGTGGCGGGATAGCGGTTGACCTTGCGCACGAAAAGCTGAATGGCGCGCTTGTATTGCTCGCCGCGCTCGATGAGGAGCTGTTCCTTGGCGCGCTGCGATTCGAACGCCACGCGCGGAAACTCCATGTATAGCGAGATAGCGAGAAGGGCCGCCATCAGGAACACCAGCAGCATGGCGTAGCCGGCCTCTCGCTCGCGCACGCCTGCGGTGGCTTGCTGGGGGGCTGCGCTCCTCATCCGGCGGCCTCCTCCTGCAACGGCAGCGTCCGCTTTTGCTTGAACTCGGTGTCCTCCATCTCTACCGAGTTTACTCCAATGCGCACTACGCGATAGCGCCTCTTCACGGCTGTCACCACGGTTTCCCCTTCGCCGGCGACCAGAATCTCGTCGCCATCCAGGAAGAAGGCGCGTTTGCGATTGTCGCCACGAGCGCTGGAGTAGCCGTAGTATTTCAGCGTGATGGGCGGGGCGGACGGCGCTGGAGGAGGCGGCGGAGGCCCCGGCTTGATGTCGGCGGCGAAAGGCGAAGGCTTCACCGGAACGATCGGCCCACCACCAGCCGGCAAGGCCACCGGCGGAGCGGCGGAGACCTGAAACAGATTACGGCTGCCTCCCTGCATCTCTACGGCTTGCACCTTTTCCAGCAGATCCCTGCGCAGCGTGGGATCGGTGGTCATTGGATCCACACGATCCTCGGGACGCTTCGGCTTCAACGATGGTTTGAATTCCTCGTTCGATCGTGACGATTCCAGCGGGCGCCGGGTAGACGCTTGCGTTACCGGATTTGACGCCGGCGTAGCTCCAGCGCTGGAGCGCTCGAGACCACGGCTGGGTCCGGGCGACGAGGTGGATGCCACGTTGCTGTAATAGAGGTAGCCGCCCAGCAACACCAAGCCGCCTAAAATCGCGATCTTTTTGCGGTCCGCTCCCATCTTCATGAGACACTTCCCGGTTCTTCGCGGACGAAGGTATCCAGCTTGATACTGACGCTAAGCAAGTTCGTAGCGTTGGCCTGCTGGGGCGCCGCCATCAAGCTTTCAATGATCAGAAACCGCGGCGACTTATCCAGCAGATTCACGAACTTGGTAAGACTTTCATAACTGCCCTCATACGCCGCGGTAATGGTCATCTGGTAGAGTGTGTCGCTGCCTTCGACCTGCTCCAACTCATAGGATGCGGGGCGTGGTTGAATGCCCGCCTCGTGAGCGACGCGCTCCAACTCCGAAAAGATCGTGGAAAAAGTGGTGCGGCGGTCAGTGGTGTACTCAGCCAGGAAGCGGTTATCTTCCTTACGCGCCGTTTCGGCCTTGCTCACCAGGGACTTGCTATGCAGGAGCCGCGCTTGCATGGTGGCGAGCTGCTGGCGCAGGTTGGCCTCGTCCCGCGCCAAATCCTCGGGCGAGCCGCCCCACGGCTTGAACACCATCAAGGCCGCCACCAGATTGGCCAGAACCAACGCCCCCAGTACGGCTCGCGCCACGGTGCGCGGGTCTTTCAGGTTCAGGCGCGATCCACCCATCAGGCGTTGCGAAACGTTAGAGAAGCTTCTGGGCATAATTCACGCTCACGCGGCAGCGGTAGAGTTTATCGGTCTGGGTCGGCGGCAGCATGCTGCGGTAGTACACGGCGCCGAACCGCGGCGAGGCTTCCAAATTCTTCAAGAGGTCGATGACCGGCCCCGGCGATTCCGCGCCGATAGTCATATCGAGCGAAATCTGGTTCGGCCCGACCACGGAAGGCCGTATGGACATGATGCGCACGTTGTACGGCACCACCTTCTCCAGATCGGCGAAGATGAGCGTCCAACTGATACCCTTCCGGTATAGCAGGGCATTGAGAAAGAGGCTCAGGTCCATCACTTCGGCGTTTTCCGGCTTGCGGAGGATGGCATCCTGGCGCGCCTGCTCCGCGGAGGCGGAGCGAATCTGCGATTCCAGACGCGCGATCTGTTTGCGGGTTTGGGCGGCCTGGCCGTTCTCCAGCGTGTTCAGGGAAATCAGGAAAACCAGCAGCGCGATCAGCAGGAGCGCTACGATGCCCGATGCGACCAGGACCGCGCGGTCGCGGCGGAACGGCTGGCTGGCGAGATTGATCGGAATTCTCATGATTGGTGCGCTTTGAAGAAGGCCTGCTTGGCGCGATAGGCGAGCACCGCTCGCCTGCGCCGGCAGGAGTGCCGGCGCGGCAGGCAAAAGTGCCTGCGCCACGCAGGAAATCGTTCAGCGATCACGGCCCATTGACCTCAAATATCCCAGCAGGCCGGCGTTGCTCTCCCCGGGCTGCATAAAGGGCGAACGCACCGGCTGCACATCCACTCCCAGCTCGCTTTGAAACTGTTGCCGCGCCGCTTCCATGCGGCTCTCGAAACCGCATAACAGCAGTTGTCCGGCTTTGGCGCCGAAATTGTCCTCGGTGTAGACGAATGTCGGGTACAAATCGGCGGCGATCTCGGCGATATCACCGGCGTGTATCTCTAGGCACCGTACCAGCTTCAACCGGCCGTTCTGGAGCACCATGACCGTAAGCACGCGTCCGGTGACTTTCGCCACCACGGTTATCCCACCGTCCTCGACCAGGTTGAGCGCCGCCAGCGACGAGGTCGTCACCAAGCCGGGATTCATTCCCGCCGCACGGAACGGCGCTTCGTACCGGGAGATCACTTCGAGCGGCGCCACCACCACTACCACGTCGGCCTTCTTGCCCTCGGCCGGCTGCACGCAGTAACTGACGGCGGCCGATTCGACATCGAACGGGACGCTTTTGCGCATCCGAAAGCGAACGAGCGCAAGCTGTTCCTTGGCGTCCGAGGGAAAACTGTCGAAATCCAGGACCGCGATCCGCGTGCTGTAATCCGGCAGGATCAGCGCCACGTCGCGGCGCTTGCGGTTCCCGTTTCGCGGCGCCATCTCGCGCACCGCGATCGACAATTCGTCGGGCATAACGACGTTGTCCTTCAGCGGCGACAACGCCAGCACGCCAGGCTTCAGCGGGCGAAAATCGAGTTCCGTATTGGCGCCCATGCGCGCCATCGCGATTCCGGCTTCCGAGAGTTCGAAGGCCATCGCCGGCGGCGGCTCACGCAATATGGTCGAGATGGAATCCGGCAATCTCATCGGGCTTGCGCGCTTCGCGCGCGGGCGACCTCGCTTCGCTCGGGGGTTCTGGGTGTGTGTTCGCCTTCGGCGAACGGTGCTGGGTTCTGACAAGCGCTCTCTCGTCCGGAGCGAGTTTGCCAGCACCTAGCACCCATGACCCAGCACCCGTTTTTCATTTTCATCCCTCGATGAACGTGACCTTGTTGATTTCCTTCAAGGTGCTCACGCCTTTCCGCACTTTCATCACGGCGGATTCGCGCAGAAAGGTCATGCCTTCGTCGCGGGCCAGCCGCTTGATCTCGGAAGTCGGCCGTTTGTCCAGAATCATTTCGCGGATCTTGTCGCTGAGGTCCAGCAGTTCGTGTATGGCGGTGCGTCCGCGATAACCCGTGCCGCCACACTCGAAGCATCCGGCGCCTTCCACCAACTCTATATCGCGCCACTCCGCGGGGTCCAGGCCGGACTCCACCAGGAATGCGTCCGGATAGTGTACAGGCTTGCGGCAAAAGTCGCACACCACGCGCACCAGGCGTTGCGCCAGAATGCAGTTCAGCGCGGAAACGAAGTTGTACGGCTCGACGCCCATGTTCAGGAAGCGCCCCAACACGTCCAGCACGTTGTTGGCGTGCACGGTGGTGAAGACCAGGTGGCCGGTGAGCGCCGAGTTGATGGCGATCTGGGCGGTTTCCTGGTCGCGGATCTCGCCCACCATGATCTTGTCGGGGTCGTGCCGCAGGATCGAGCGCAATCCGCGCGCGAACGTCAGCCCCTTTTTCTCATTCACCGGAATCTGCGTGATGCCCTTGATCTGATACTCGACGGGATCTTCGATGGTGATGATTTTGTCTTCGTCGTTCTTGATCTCGCTGAGGGCCGCATAGAGCGTGGTGGTCTTGCCGGAGCCGGTGGGCCCGGTCACCAGCACCATGCCATAAGGCTCGGAAATGTAGCGGCGGAATTTGACCAGGTCGCTTTCCGAGAAGCCTACGACTTCGAGCGAGAGCTTGGCGAACTTCTCGCTCATGGACTCCTTATCGAGCACGCGGAGCACGGCGTCCTCGCCATAGATGGTGGGCATGATGGAGACGCGGAAGTCGATCAGCCGGCCCTTGTACCGCACGCGGAAACGGCCGTCCTGCGGAACGCGCCGCTCGGCGATGTCCAACTCGCTCATGACCTTGATGCGCGAAAGAATGGTGGAGTGCCAGTCCTTGGCAATGGGTGGCATGGCATAATGCAGCACGCCGTCGATGCGGTACTTGATCGCCACTTCCTGGTCCCGCGATTCGATATGAATGTCGCTAGCGCGCCGCTCGAGCGCATTGAAGATGGTGGTGTCGACCAGTTTGATCACCGGCGCGATATCGCTATCGACAGCGGTGAGCTTGTCGATGGAGAGCGTTTCGTCGGAGTTCTCTTCGTCGACGACCACATCCAGCGTGAAGCCCTCGGTGACCTCTTCGAGCACGCGCTGCGACTGTTCGGTCTTCTTGAGAAGTTCCGCGATCTGCGAAAGCGTGGCGACCTTGACCCGCAGCTTCTTGTTCAGCAACAGCGCCAGCTCGTCGATCATATTGAGGTTGCGCGGGTCGGCCAGGGCGATGTCCAGTGTGCCGTTCTGCGCGCGCAGAGGCACGAAGTTGTACCGGAACATCAGGTCCACGGGAATGGAGCGGAACAGGTCGTGATCGATATTGCCTTCGCGCAGGTCCACGTACTCGCAGCGATAGCGCGCCGCCATGGCTTGCGCCTGCGTGGCTTCGGCGGTGATATCCGGCAATCGTACTTTGTCAGTAGCCATAAGAAAGGGGGCTGGAAGAAAGGGGGCTGGGGGCTGGGGACTGGGGGCTGGGGTTTTGTTCCCTAGTCCCCAGTCCCCAGACCCTAGTCCCTGTTTCCTTCACGTCCATCCTCGCCATTACCTAATTGTGTCCGCCAGCGAAAAAATCGGCAGATATAACGCGATCAACACGAACGCCACAAAACACCCCATAAAGATCATGATGGCTGGCTCGATCAGCGACAAAGTCGCGGCCATGCGGGTGTTCACATCCTCTTCGTAAAACTCAGCCACGCTGTTGAGCATGACCGGCAGGGCTCCTGTGGACTCTCCTACTTCAATCATATCGATAGAGAGCGGCGGAAAGATACCGGTGGACTTCAGCGAGGCGGACAGCGCCTGACCCTCGCGTACCATTTTGCTGGCTTTGTCCAGCGCCTTGCGCAACAGCGGTGTGCCGAGGGAATCCGCGGCGGTCTCCAGACCCTGCACCAGCGGAATACCGCCGGTCAGCAGCGTGCTCAACACGCGCGAGAACTGTGCCACCTGGTATTTCACCCAGATATCGCCCAGCAGCGGAACCCGCAATTTCACGCCATCGATGCGGGCGCGCGCCGATTCCTTCCGCGACCAGAAGCGATATAGAAATATCAGCCCCACTAAGCCGGCGAAAAACAGCAGGATGTAGTTCCGCGCCGTGGTCCCGATGGCGATCAGGATCAGGGTCACCCTAGGGAGCTGCGCCTGCATGCTGGTATAAAGCTCCGCGAAATTCGGAACTACGTATGTCACTAGAAACACCATCAGGCAGATGGTCAAGAAGATCAGTACAGAAGGGTACATGAGCGAAACCATGACCTTCTTCTTCACCGCCAGCGAGAGCTTCTGGTAACTGATGAAACGGTCCAGGACTTCAGACAGGCTGCCGCTTTTCTCGCCCGCCATCACGGTAGTGACGTAGATCTTAGGGAAAATACCCTGCATGCGGAAGGCGTCGGAAAGCAGCGTGCCGTTGCGGACCTCGTCGCGCACCGCCTTGATGTAAGGCCCCAGCTTGGGATCGGTGAGCCGGTCCGCCAGCAGGTCGAGCGCTTTCAAAATCGGCAGCCCGGCCCGGATGAGGGTCACGAATTGCTGGTTGAAAATCAGGAACTTCTCCAGGTTGAGTTTCTTGCGCCGGGGAATCAGGCCGCCGGAGATATCGCCGGAAAGGCCGCGCTTGGCCTTGATCGAATAGATCAGGAAACCCTGGTTGGTGTAGCGCTCGCGCAACTCCTTTTCGGAGCCGGCATGGGCCACCTGCTGGTGGATCTCACCGCGCGTGTCGGCGTATTTGAGTACGTACTCGGCCATGCTATTGGGCAGTCTCCACCAGTTCCGCGCCCGGCGGAACATGGAACTGGAACAGTTTGGCTTCGAGCGGCGGATTCAGCTTCTCCTGTTCGAAGTCGAACTCCAGGATGGATTTATCGAACCCGGTCACTTGAACGCGGCGAATCTGGTCGTCCCGGCCCACCACGAACTCCACCTGGGTATACGGCAAGGTGTCGGTTTTGGGCTCGCCCGTGATGCGCGTGCCGTCCACCAAAGGCTGCCCCTGGATGTTGCGGAACTCCTTATCGAAGTGCAACTTACCAAGCAGAAATGCAAGTGGAGCTCGCATATCGTCGCTCTCCTTGATCTTCATCTTCTCGACTTGGTTGTTGCTGGGGGTGTACAGCCACAGGAACCTGCCATCGGAGACGAACAGCTTGCCCTGGGGCGAAGTGTAATCCCAGCGCATACGTCCCGGTTTGCGCAGGAGCAAGGTGCCGCTTTCTGTCCGGCGCGGTTGTCCCGGCCCTGTATATGCCTCATGGAAAACGACTTGTAGTGTTTGCGCGTGGTTGTAGCGGGTTTCCACGGCTTTGAGCAGCGGCCCCAGATCGGGCGTCGCGGCAAGCAGCGACACGGGCAGCAGGCACAACAGTAGCCGAGTGGGACTCACAAAAGGACTGACGCAGATTAGGCGGGGAACGTGGAGGATTTCGGATTGAGAGCGGGCTTGCCTCCTCTGAGCTAGACTGAAGAAACCCCTAGGAGGCAGATCCGACATGTCTGGTGAGGAATCCGGAGCAAGCGATCAGGACAATCCAAGCCCGGACGGCCCAAAACGCACTGAGAAAGCCGAAACACAGTTCGCCACCCGTTCGATCGGGCCGAGTGAGGCCAGCGCCGGCATAGTCCTTGGTCCCTATCACCTCCTTCAGTTGATCGGCCAGGGCGGCATGGGCGAGGTGTGGCTGGCCGAGCAGAAACAGCCGGTTCGCCGCCGCGTCGCCGTCAAGCTGATCAAGGCGGGTATGGACACGCGCGAAGTGGTGGCGCGCTTCGAATCCGAGCGGCAGGCGCTGGCGCTCATGGACCACCCGGCCATCGCCAAAGTCTTCGATGCCGGCTCCACGCCACAGGGCCGCCCGTACTTCGTCATGGAGTACGTGACCGGCATTCCAATCACGGACTATTGCGACAAGCACAAGCTGACCACGCGCCAGCGGCTGGAGCTGTTTATGCTGGTCTGCGATGGCGTACAGCATGCGCACCAAAAAGCCATCCTGCACCGCGATCTGAAGCCTTCCAACATTCTGGTGGGTGAGGTCGACGGGAAACCGGCGCCGCGCATTATCGACTTTGGCGTGGCCAAAGCGACCGCGCAACGCCTGACGGCCGATACCATGTTCACGCGGGTGGGGGCGATGGTGGGGACGCCGGGGTACATGAGCCCGGAGCAAGCCGACTCGGCCGGCGCGGACGTCGACACCCGCACAGACGTGTACTCGCTGGGCGTGGTGCTGTATGAGTTGTTGGTGGGCGTCCTGCCGCTCGATTTCAGCAAGACGCCCACGGATCAGTTTCCGCGCAGGATGCGCGACGAGGATGCTCCGCGGCCCAGCACCAAACTCCGCACGCTCGGCGACCAGACCGGCACGGCAGCGCAGAACCGCGGTGCAGATGGTTCCACACTGGCGCGGCTATTGCGCGGCGACCTCGATGCGATTACCCTCAAGGCTTTGGAGAAGGACCGCTCCCGGCGGTATGCGACGCCGTCCGATCTGGCGGCCGACATCGGAAGATACTTGCGCAATCAGCCCGTCCTGGCGCGCCCCGCGAGCGCCGCATATCGGGCACGCAAGTATGTTCGCCGGCACCGGGTTGGGGTTGCGTTTGCCGTGATCGCCGCCGTGCTGCTGATCTCAGTGGCGGTGGCGCAGGCCTTCGAGCTACGCCGGATCAGGCGGGAACGCGATCGCGCGGACCGGGTCACCGAGTTCATGACCGGCATGTTCAAAGTGTCGAATCCCAGCGAGGCACTGGGCAACGACATCCGCGCCCGTGAGATTCTCGATAAAGCCTCGAAAGAGATCGACACAGGACTGGCGAAGGACCCGGAGCTGCAGGCCCAGATGATGAACGTCATGGGCAATGTATATGAAAGCCTCGGGCTGTACGCAAAGGCCGACTCGCTGCTCCGTCGCGCCGTCGAAATCCGGAGTCGCGCCCTCGGCGCCAAGAATCCGGACACGTTGCAATCGATGAACGATCTCGCCAGGGTGCTAAGCGGCGAAAGCCGCTACCAAGAGGCGGAGAAGTTGGCCCGTGAGACGCTAGACGCCCGCCGCCGCGTACTTGGTTCCGAGCATCGCGACACCTTGACCTCCATGTCCGAGTTGGCACTGCTCCTCTACAATGAAGGGCGCTACCCAGAAGCGGAGAAGTTGCATCGTGAAGTGCTCGAAGTTGCGAGGCGGGCGTTCGGGTCACAAGACAGATTGACGGAGGTGGCATTGAGCAATCTGGGAATCACTCTTGCTAATGAAGGCAAGTCCTCGGATGCAGAGAAGGCATTTCGAGAAGTGCTGGAAATCGATCGTCGCAGGTATGGCTCCGACCATCCGGAGGTGTTGGGAGACTTGAATAATCTCGCCGACGTTCTGCAGGACCAGCACCGTTACGTCGAGGCGGAAAAGTTGTATCTCGATGTGATTCAGACCAAACGCCGGGTGTTAGGGCCGGAGCACCCGGAAACGCTGACGTCCATGGGAAACCTGGCGGGAGCTCTAGCTGGAGAGAAGCGTTACGCCGACGCGGAGAAATTGTTGCGCGAAACGGTCGAAATCAAGCGCAGGCGACTTGGTCCGGAGCATCGTTACACGCTAGTCAACATGGTTGACCTGGGCGATGTCCTCCGTGCGGAAGGCCGGTACTCCGAAGCCGAGCAACTGGTCCAGCACACCCTCGAAATAGACCGGCGAACGCTGGGCCCAGAGCATTCCGATACCTTGAATGCGTTGGATATTTTAGGTGGAGTCTTGAAGGGAGAAAAGCGCTACTCTGAAGCGGAAAAGGTCTTTCGGGAGGCACTCGACGGCCGGGTTCGCGCTCTGGGCGCCGGGCATCCGGACACCGCCGCTACGGCGTACAAATTGGCCTGCGTTCTGGCGCTGGAGGGCAAGCGGGACGAGTCCTTCGCCAACTTGCAGTTCGCAGTGGAGCACGCACTCGCCGCCGAAACCCGCCAGGACTTGGAAAAGGACACCGATCTAGAGTCTCTGCATGGAGATCCACGCTTCGGCGCGATGGTGGTCTCCGCACGCCAGCCCGCCGTAGGCCGCTAGCTGGAACGCCTCCTGACTCGACGCGAGCCGAAGCAGCGTGGGCGCCTGCTACTTCTACCAAAATCCGCAGGGCAACCAGCTCGATCTGTCGAGCGATGGAGACAGTGCGTCGCTGACACCCGCGCTTACCCCCGGGCAGAGAGGCGGGAGGAGTGCGCACGGCTTGTGGCGATCCAGCCGGTTCGGCTATGCTGGGTTCTCACTATGCCCCACGGATTCGACATGTACCGTGTATTCATCTCGGCTCCCGGAGATTTGGGGCGGGAGCGCCAAGCCTGCCACGAGGCGATCGCCGCGGCGAACGAGACTACGGCAATGCCCGCCAAGGTCCTTCTCGTGACCGTTGGCCTGCAGGAGGACGAGCACATCGCCGGACACCGGTCCATCGTGTCGGACAATGTCCGATGGTCTACCTTCTTCATTCAGGTGTTCGAGGACGACTGGGGACCGAAGAACTTGTTCCGGAAGCTGTTCTACCTGGCCACCGAATGCCGGAACGATGCCTCCATGCCGATGCGCGAGGTGGTGGTGTGTCTGAAGGACGCACCGCACGAAACCGACCCGGAGATTCTGTCGTTTCGCCAGGAGCTGCAGGACCGCAATGATGTTCGCCTCTTCCGCTACGCCAGCCTCGACGCGCTAAAGGCGCACCTGCTGGAGGTTTCGACCGGCTGGGCGCAGGCGATCGTGCAGGCGAAAACGCCGGCCTCCGGCGCCGCTTCCTGAAGCGAAGCGTCCAGCCTGCGTTCCTACACCAGCGGGGCCGGGCGCCATTCCAGGTGGAAGTACATCACGTCTTCGCGGACGATCTGAAATCCCAGGCGCTGGTGAAACCGTAGAGAACCAGGGTTGAACCGCAACACAGTGGAGCGGATGGGCAGTTTCGCCTGCTGCGCGTCAGCCTGCAGACGCTGGATCAGGGCCGCGCCGATCCCCTTGTTGCGGAGGTCGGGAAGAATGGCGATATCCACTAAGTCGTACGCGTCCTCCTGGCGCGCCACCCAAAGCCGGCCTATCGGACGGCTATCCAGCAGCACAATGTGATAGCAGGAGTTCGGATACATCGCCGCGTAGGCGCCCATCTGCGCGCGGAACTGCATTTCAATCAGGGCCACCCGTTGAGCTTCGGAGATGGGGGCCAGCGCGAACTCGGGACCGCGAACCGCGAAATACAGGTCGTAGAGGAACGGCTCGTCCTGCGGCTGGGCGGGGCGAACGGCCAGAAAAGACATACTTGGAAAGCGGACCGGCGCGCGGCCGGTCCGGAAGATCGGCTTAACGGAGATTCGTCATGAGCGCGACGGAAAGACCCCCTGCAGCGCGATGATCCAGTTCAAGCCCACGTACGGCATCAGGTTGTTGTGTGGCTGGCCTCCCCCGAAAGAGGAAATTGCCAACGGACTCATCTGCGTGAGCGGCGACGTCGAGGTGGAGTAGATGTTGCCGGCCGTCGACTCCGCGAAGGAATTGCCGAACGGTGTGGTCTGGGTGGCGGGGCGGGCGACGCACATGGGCGCATGGTTATGGCTGGGGGTTTGGGAGGAAATCAGAGTCACGGTTTGTGTACCGCCGCTATCCCCCTGGATGTAATTCTGCCCGCCGGGACTTTGCCCGAAACCGATGGCCACGGCGCCCTGCAGGTTGGGCAGGCCGAATGTGCTCTTCCCGTCGCCGCCGTACATGGTTCCCAGCAGTGAAAACAGCGCTGTATTCTGCGGAATTCGCAGGAGTGCGCCGTTGGCGGATGCCCACCCACTCGGGGCGAAGTTGAAACCGACTAACAGCAATTGACCGACAAATGGATCTGCCATGTTCGTCTCTCCTGATCTCAAGCTTCTAGTTTTGGGATGGGAAAATTCCCGTCAAAGCGATGCACCAGTTCAGCACCAGATAAGGCTGCCGATTCTCGTGGGGCTGGCCTCCTCCGCTATTCCCGAGGGTGAGCGCATTCATGGCCGCCTGATTGGCAAACACTCCAAATACGCTGGCGCCTCCGCCAGCCACCAGGGCTCCGGCGGGCTTGGTGAGATTTGCACCGGGGGCGGCCTGCAGCGGGTGGGTGTGGCCGGGCACCTCGGCCGCGCTCAGCGTGTGAGACTCCTCGCCACCCACTTGCCCCAAATTGATACCGTTGCCGAAGCCGACGGGAGTGCGACCCTGCAGGTTCGGAAGCGCGAAAGTCTGAATCCCGTTCCCGCCGTAGGTGGTCCCGAGAAGCGCAAACAGCGCTTGATTCGCATTGATCGGCAGGAGCTGTCCGTTGCACATCGCCCAGCCCTGAGTCGTGTAATTCCAGGAAGCCAGCATGAGCTGGCCTAGAAACGGCGTCATTCTGTTTCTCCTTCCTTTTGTGCTCTCAAGATGTCCCGGTTATCCCTGGGGTGGAAAGACACCAAACAGCGAAATGATCCAGTTCAGCACTTGATACGGCTGCCGGTTGTCGTGGGGCTGGCTTCCGCCACCGCTCGATCCCACCATGCTCTGATTCATGGCCGTCGCCGGGTTTTCGTTAAAGTAAACCTTCAAGCCGCTGCACACCACGCCGCCGGACGGGTTGTTGCCGGCGCCGGGATTCCCGGAACCTATTAGGTTGTGGTTGTGAATGGGGTATTGGTTTAAGGTGAGGGGCACGGTCTCGACGCCGCCCGTTTGCCCGATTACGTAGTTGCTGCCGCCGCTCGACCCTTGGTGGACGGGAATGCGGCCTTGCAGGTTGGGGAGGGCGAAGGTGCTTTGACCATCTCCGCCATATATGGTGCCAATCAGGTTGAATAGCGTAGAGTTTTGCGAGATGGACATTAGCTGCCCGGCACATAACGCCCAGCCCACGGGCGCGAAGTTAAAGCCGACCAATCGGACTTCCCCTACATAGGCGGTACTCATGCGCAAACCCTCCTTGAATTTCGCGCCACTTCGGCGCGCCGGTTTAGAGTACCATCATGCCGGTCCATTTTCAAGAAATATTTGGCGGAGAAATCTGGCAATTTTTCGCGGAGCCACGCCGTAGCCGGGAGGCCAAAATGCGATACGTCCATTTGGGCTCCGGAGCTACGTCTTCGGATGTTCGCCGGCATCTATATTTGCGATTTATGACGTTTTTGAATGCAATGAAGACGCTCCGGCTGGACGAACACCCAATGGGGTAAGAGACAAAACAGGCCATTTCAGCCTTCCTTTAACAGTTCTCTGAAGGGGATTTCTAGGCATCGCGGGTCAACCTCGGCATAACAATGCGAAATGGCCGTCTTTAGCGCGTACTGTAGGTCCTGAAACTTTTAAAAAGGGTTGCAAAAAAGACAGACGGGTGTATACTAGCGACTGCCGGAAGGCAAGATAGAAATTCTGGGTATATCGTTCGATGTCTTGGCGGTAGGAATCGCGCCGGACGGTGGTACGGCTGGGGAACTGTACTGCTGGGCCTCACGGAGGGAAGCAGCATGCGTATCAGCGGATTTGGATTGTTATGTATGGGCGCCTTGTTTGCGCTCATGCCGTCGACTGGAAGGGCGGGCACCTGCTCGACCTCATGCACGACCTCGGGTAGCACTACCACGTGTACGAGCACGGATACGATCAAAACGCCCGACGAGGGCGCAAACGGAAACCTCTATACGGCCAATATCTACCCGTCGTGCATCACCGTTCCGAACAGCGTGACCGGCACCGTGTCCAGCGGTGTCGGCAGCGTCCAGGTCCAGCTCACCAACATGGATTCCAACGGCACCGGCAATTATCTCAGCCTCCAGGGCACTGAGATCCTGCTGGTGGCGCCCAGCGGCGAGCAACTGTTACTGATGGGCAACCCAGGGGACGGCAGCGATACCCTCAGTGGCCTCACCATGGCGATCGCCGACTCCGGTACCACCGGCCACACTTTCGTGGCCATGCCAAACGGGAATCCGGCTGGCTTCCCATCGAGCGGCACGCAGTACTATGAGCCGAGTTCCTACGGCGCGCCGACTTATGGGGGCACGTTCCCCAGCCCCGGACCGGGCGCGGTGCAGCACTACCCGCAAACCGACGGCAGTTCCACGCTCAAGAGCATATTCAGCGGCGTGACCGCGGCGGGCACCTGGGATCTCTACATGGTCGACGACTTCGGCGATCCGGTGACCATCAACGGATGGCAGTTGGCCCTGATGGTGAACGCCAGCGCGGAAGGCACCATCACAACGGTTACTTCGAGCCAGCAGCCCGCTTATACCGCCAGCCCGAACAATACCGTCACGTTCACCGCCACGGTGACCAGCAGCGGGGATCCGGTGACCTCGGGCACGGTGGCATTCTACGCCAACGGCAGCGGCACGGCTATCGCTTGTACTTCCGGCAATCAAACGCTGAACAGCAGCGGGCAGGCCACCTGCGGTTCGACTCTGACCGCGGGGTCCGAGACGCAGTGTACCTCGTCGACTCTGCCTGCGTGGCCAACCGTTTGCCAGGGCAACAACCCAATTACGGCGACATACTTGGGAAGCGGGAGCTACACCGGCAGCAGCAGCAACGACCTCTATCAACTGGTGACCGTACACTCCACCAACCCCACCGGAACGCAATGGTGCAATAGCGGCCCCTTCGCGGTTCCGGAGGGCGTCACTCCGCTGGCTTATCCCTCCTTCATCCAGGTTTCGGGGTACTCCAACACGATAGCCAATCTCACGGTGGCGTTGACGGGAGTGGCCGGGCAGGTAGCCGGAATTCCCGGCCAGTTCCTGCTGGTGGCGCCCGACGGCACGCATAACCTGGACTTTCTCGACGAAGCGTTCTTCGCCGGCGGGGCGACCAGCCCTGTGAACCTGACGATGTTCGATACCGCCGGCCAGACGCCCGCCGGCCTGCAGCCCACCAGCGGCAATTACGAAGCATACGACAATAATCCGAACCCGCAGGACACGTTCCCCACATCGGAGTCGCCGAATGTCTATTCGAGTGTCCCCCAAGTGCCGGGCACGATCAATTACGCGGCGCCGCGCGGCGGGACCAGTGTAACGACCTTCGGCGGCGCCTTCAGTGGCGTACAGCCGAATGGCGTGTGGGCTTTGTACGCCTATACCAGCGAATCCCTCACCGTGAACGGCGGCTGGTGCATCACCTTCGATGTCAACAACGGCGCGGTGACCGCCACCAGCCTGATGTCCAGCCAGCAGCGCGCGACCACCGGGCAATCCGTCACGTTCACCGCCACGGTGACCAGCGGCGGGAATCCGGTGACTTCCGGCACGGTGACCTTCGAAGACGGCGGTTTGACTCCGGCCGGTACAGTAAGCGGCGACAACGTGGTCACGCTGAACGGCAGCGGCCAAGCTGTGTTTACCACCAGTTCCCTCGCCGAAGGCGATCACGACATCTCGGCGGCCTATAGCGGGGTGTCGGGAACCTACGATGTCAGCACCACTTCCATGTACCAGCGCATCGACGACGCGACCACAGTTTCGAACGTGACCAGCACGGCGGCGCAGTTCTGCAATACGGGAGGCGTCACCGCTCCGAACGAGGCCTTCGGCGCCTTTACCCCGAATCCATCGAACATCTTTGTGTCGAATCTTTGGGGCACGGTCAGCGCCGTGACCGTCACGCTGGACGGTTGGGATATTCCCACCGAGGACGAAGAACTCTACAGTGTGGAATCCCTCCTGGCGGGTCCGACCGGTGCGTTGGACTTCTTCTCGGTGACCGACGGCACCGCGAATGCTTCGACCGGCAACTACACCTTCGCCGATACCGGGAGCACGTTGAACGCATCGAGTGTCGCGCCCGGCACCTATAAGCCGGCCGCCGACGACAGTAGCGCCGATACGTTCTTTCAGGACCCCGGCAACTTCTACACGCTGCCCGGCTCGTTCTCATACGCCGCGACCCATGGTTCGGCGACATTGACCAGCACGTTCGGGAGCAGCATCCCGAACGGAACCTGGAGCCTGTACTTCAATCAGAAGGCCTCCGCCACCATTGGCGCGACCAGCGGCTGGTGCCTGAACTTCACTGAGAACCCGGTGACTGTCGACCCCACCACGGAAAGCACCGACAGTTTCACGCAGGGGCAGCAAAACCAACAACTCACGTTGAACATCAAGAACAACGGAACCGGTCCCACCGGCGACCCGACCGGCGGCAGCCATCCGTTGACCGTCACCGATACGCTGAACTCAGCTTTCAGTTATGCGAGTTCCGACGGCACCGGCTGGAATTGCGGGGCGAGCGGCCAAACCGTGAGCTGCACCAACGACAGCGCGATTGCCCAGGGCAGCAGCTACCCGGCGTTGACGCTCAACGTAAACGTGTCGCCCAGCGCCACGCCGGGGCCGGTGACCAATGCGTTTAATATCACCGGCGGCGCCGGCGTCACCGCCACCAGTTCGAACATCGATACGGTGACCATATTGCCGGCCCCGAACCTGTCGGTGCAGAAGACCCATAGCGGCGCCTTCACGCAGGGCTCGACCGCCCAATGGGATATTAGCGTGAGCAACACTGCATCCGGCGGCGCCACCAGCGGTACGGTGAATGTTTCCGACGCCCTGCCTTCGGGTTATACGGTGGCCAACTTCGGCACGACCTCGTCCTACTGGACCTGCGGCGGCACGACCACCATCACTTGCACCACCATTTTGTCGGTATCCGGCGGCAGCAGTTTCCCCTTGATTCAGGTGATCGTGAATGTGCCGGCCAACTCTCCCACCTCGGTGAGCAACACGGCGCTGGCATGGGGCGGAGGCGATCTCAATCACACCAATTCCGGCAACGCCGCCACGGGCAGCGATACCAACGTGCCTGTGGTGCAAACGCCCGCCTCCATTTCGGCGAGCGGCGGTTCGGGGCAAAATACAAATGTCAGTACCACCTTCGCGCTGCCCTTGCAGGCCACCGTGCTCGACGGCGGAAACAATCCGATCAACAATGTAACGGTGACCTTCACCGCTCCGGGCACTGGGGCTAGCGGCACGTTCCCCGGCAGCCTGCTTACGGCCACCGCGGCAACCAACAGCTCGGGCGTGGCTACTTCCCCGGCGTTTACGGCTAACGCGACTTCGGGCAGCTACGCGGTCGTCGGCAGCGTTTCCGGCCTCACTCCGACCGCCAGCTTCTCGTTGACCAATAACGCGCTGTCCCAGACCATCACCTTCAACCCCATCGCCAACCAGACGCAAGGGACACAGCTCACCTTGTCTGCTACGGCCAGTTCCGGCTTGACGGTCAGCTTCGGTTCGCTGACTACGGGAGTTTGCACTGTTTCGGGCACCACCGCGACGCTGAGCAACCCCGGTACCTGCACCATCCAAGCGACGCAGGCCGGTAATGGCACCTACTCGGCCGCCCAGCCGGTGAACCAAAGCTTCACCGTGCTGCAAACGCAGACGATCACCTTCAACCCTATTGCGAACCAGACTCAGGGGACCCAACTCACCCTGTCAGCCACGGCGAGTTCCGGATTGACGGTCAGCTTCGCTTCACTGACCACCGGAGTCTGCACGGTCTCGGGCACGACCGCGAGCCTGACTAACCCCGGAACCTGCACGATACAAGCGACGCAAGCCGGTAACGGCACCTACGCCGCGGCTCAGCCGGTGAACCAAAGCTTCACTGTGCTGCAAACGCAGACCATCACCTTCAACCCCATAGCGAACCAGAATCAGGGGACACAGCTTACGCTGTCTGCCACGGCCAGTTCCGGCTTGGCGGTCAGCTTCGCTTCGCTGACCACGGGAGTCTGCACGGTCTCGGGCACTACCGCGAGCCTCACTAACCCCGGAACGTGCACCATTCAGGCTACGCAAGCCGGCAACTCCACCTACGCTGCTGCTCAGCCGGTGAATCAGAGCTTCACGGTGCTGGGCACTCAAACCATCACCTTCAACCCGATCCCCAACCAGACTCAGGGGACACAGCTCACCTTATCCGCTACGGCCAGTTCCGGCTTGACGGTCAGCTTCGCTTCACTGACCACGGGAGTATGCACGGTATCGGGCACCACCGCATCGCTGACCAACCCCGGCACCTGCACCATACAAGCGACGCAAGCCGGTAACGGCACCTACGCGGCTGCGCAGCCGGTGAACCAAAGCTTCACGGTGCTGGGTACTCAAACCATCACCTTCAACCCGATTGCCAACCAAACGCAGGGGACACAACTCAACCTGGTGGCCACAGCCACCTCCGGATTGACGGTCAGCTTCGCTTCGCTGACCACGGGAGTATGCACGGTTTCCGGCACCACCGCGAGCCTGACTAATCCAGGAACCTGCACTATACAAGCGACGCAAGCCGGCAACTCCACCTACGCCGCCGCTCAGCCGGTGAATCAGAGCTTCACGGTGCTTGGGACCCAGACCATCACCTTTAACCCCATCGCCAACCAGACGCAAGGCACACAGCTTACCCTGGTGGCCACCGCCAGTTCCGGATTGACGGTCAGCTTCGCTTCGCTGACCACCGGAGTCTGCACGGTATCGGGCACCACCGCGAGCCTGACTAACCCTGGAACCTGCACTATACAAGCTACGCAGGCCGGTAATGCCACTTATGCCGCAGCGCAGCCCGTGAATCAAAGCTTCACCGTGTTGGGGACCCAGACCATCACCTTCAACCCCATCGCCAACCAGACGCAGGGGACACAACTCACACTGGTTGCCACAGCCACCTCCGGCTTGCCGGTCAGCTTCGCTTCGCTGACTACGGGAGTATGCACGGTCTCGGGCACTACCGCGAGCCTGACTAACCCTGGAACCTGCACTATACAAGCAACGCAAGCCGGTAATTCCACCTACGCCGCGGCGCAGCCCGTGAATCAAAGCTTCACCGTGCTGGGGACCCAGACCATCACCTTCAATCCCATCGCCAACCAGACCCAGGGGACGCAACTCACCCTGGTTGCCACAGCCACCTCCGGCTTGCCGGTCAGCTTCGCCTCGCTGACTATGGGAGTCTGCACGGTATCCGGCACCACCGCGTCGCTGACTAATCCCGGAACCTGCACCATCCAAGCGACCCAGGCCGGTAATGCCACTTACGGGGCGGCCCAACCGGTGAACCAAAGCTTCACAGTGCTGGGCACCCAAACCATCACCTTTAACCCCATCCCCACTCAGGTTCAGGGGACTATGCTCAACTTGGTTGCCACGGCCAGTTCCGGATTGCCGGTCAGCTTCGCTTCCCTGACTACGGGAGTATGTACGGTCTCGGGCACGGTCGCGAGCTTGACTAATCTCGGAACCTGCACCATACAAGCTACGCAAGCCGGTAATGCCACCTACGCCGCGGCGCAGCCGGTGAACCAAAGCTTCACGGTGCTAGGCACCCAAACCATCACCTTCAATCCCATTGGGAACCAGATCCAGGGAACCATGCTCAACCTGGTGGCCACGGCCAGCTCCGGCTTGACAGTCAGCTTCGCTTCGCTCACAACTGGGGTATGCACCGTCTCGGGAACTGTCGCGAGCCTGACTAACACGGGAACCTGCACCATACAGGCTTCCCAGTCCGGCAACGCCACGTACGCGCCGGCCCAGCCGGTTTCGCAAAGCTTCTCGGTGTTGCCGGCCGCCAATTTCACCATCGTCGCCAAACCATCGTCGGAGACCGTCGAGCCTGGCTTGCCCGGAGCGGTCCTTCTGGATCTGCAATCGGTGATGGGTTTCGACGGGAACGTGACGCTGAGCTGCGCGGGTGGCCCCTCGGGCTTCAAGTGCGTGGATCTGCCGCAAACGGTTCACCTCGACGGGACTGCGCACGCCCTGTCCGGAGTCCTATTCCCCAAGAACACGACGCCGGGCACCTACACCATAACGTTTACGGGTGTCTCCGGGTCGCTGCGGAACAGCACGACCGCGAAGTTCACGGTCAAGTAGCGCAGCAGGCGCATCGGCGGCCCAGGCCGCCGGGACGTGCCACAGCGGAAATCCCGGCTTAGAGAGATGTCGATGCGCCGCCTGCCTGCGACGAGGAATTGGAGGCATCGCGTGACGGTTGAAAATGCGGATCGCTTAACTGAAGCCGGCTTTGCACGACGGTCTGTCGCGACGCCCGGATAATCGACATCTGCCTGATATCATTTTAGTCGCCGATTTGCGCTTGGAACGTCCACCAGAGACGGCTATGAAGGATTCGCACTCCTCGCCGAAACGCGCCAAGGCTTAGACAAGGTACCGATCTAAAATCTCTGCATGGAGATCGCGCTTCGACGCGCTGCTGGTATCCGCACGCCAGTCCGCCGCCGGCCGTTAAACCGCTTCCCGGCGCTCGACCAGCTTCTTCGGCGCGGTATTGCGCCATGCCGTGCCAACCGCGCGGCGCACCGTGGCCTTGTCTGCCTCCTCCAGCCGCACGGTTGTCGCCCCGCGCAGGCCCCAGCCACCCTTCACGGGTGCAAAGATCTTCGGCTCGGCTAGAACGAACTCCCGTTGCTGCTCCGGCGTCAGTTTGACCATGCCCCAACCTTCGCCGGGCCAAATGGTCGCGAATATCTTCCCCCGTACACGGAAGTCCGGATGCCCCATGTGGGCGCTTTCCGTGGCCTCGGGCATGCCCAGAGCCATGCGGCGAAAGTCTGCGATCGTCATCCTCTATTGCACCGCCACCGTAATTCCCGCCTGGCTGCCATTAGGGCCAATCATGACAATCACTGGAACCGCGCCGGAAGCCACTCCAGCCGGAATAACGGCGTTCACCTGGAGCGCTCCAGCCACCAGCCCCGGCGCGGCGCCGACGTACGTAGTGTTCGCCGGCAGGTTACCGATCATCACCCCAGGAGCCAGCTTCGGGCTAGGCCACGGTCCGACGAGCGGTTCGATCAGCCCATCGACGCCCGGTGGGTTGGTCTGACCTTGACCCGTGGCGAAGATTTGGATTACGTCGCCCGGGGTCACCGGATTGCTGGCGGTGACCAGGTTGTTGTTCTTGTCCAGGATCGCACCCGGACCCGTGCCGGTTGCATTGGCGCTGAAGATTCCCGGAGCGCTGGAAACCACCGGCAGCAGCACCGCATTGGAACTGGCCTTTCCGAAGACGACTTCGACCAGAGCGTTGGATGCGCCCGCCAGTTCATAAGGGACGATCGTATTGACCTGAGTTGCGCTGACGTACAGCAGGGGTCCCGCATATCCGTTGAATGTCACCTGAACATTCGCCAGAGTAGTCTCGATAAATCCATGACTATCGATAGTGGCGCCTTGGCCGGTCGACGGCCCCAGGAAGGTACCGAATAGCGTGACAATCTCGCCCGGCGAAATGCCGCCGCCCAGATAACTCGCGGAGTTGACGACGGCATTGATGAAGGGCAATGGCGAAGTGACCGACAGAGCGACCGTAATTGTGATTTGCCCATTGACAACAATGGTGCCCGTATAGGCGCCGGCTCCCAAATCGGTGGCGTTCACGGATACCGTCAGCGTAGCGGGCGTGGTCCCGGAGAGCGGCGTCACGGAGAGCCATCCGCTGCTGGAAGCCGTGACCGTGAACGCGACGGCAGAGGGCGCTGAGAGACCCACAGTCTGCGACGTTGGAGAAGGATTGCCGCTCACATAGGAAAATGCCAGCGAATTCTGCGATACAGCCAGGGCACCCGTAACCGTTAGCGTTACGGCGACCGTTTGCGCCGCGCCGGTCGCCGGAGTCACGGTAATGCTCCCGTTATACGTGCCCGCAGCCAAGCCAGCGGGATTGGCCGTGACAGTCAAGCTGGCGTTCCCTGTTCCCGAAGCAGGTGAGACCGACAGCCACGTGCCGCCGGAACTGGCGCTCGCACTGGCCGTGAAGCTCTGGCTACTGCTTACCTGCACGGTCTGCGTGACCGGCAGGGCTCCGCCCTGAGTGTACGCAAAAGCCAGCGTAGAGGGGCTGACCGAAAGGGCGCCGTTGCCTACGTTGAACGTGACCGCCACCTGGGTGACGACGCCTAAGTCGGTTGTCAGCGTGATCGTGCCCTGATAGGTTCCCACCGCCAAGCTTGCGGCGTTGGCCGTCACTGTCAGGGGAGTGCCCGTCATGCCGGCTGTGCCACTGGCAGGTGAGACTGACAGCCAGTCTCCCCCGCTGGTCGTGCTGGCGGCGGCGGTGA
>Ga0187855_10000429_pt1 | contig 37102 bp, 34 predicted proteins | sample June2016WEW_8_10_2_FD_132969 | JGI IMG/M metagenome (GOLD analysis project Ga0187855, IMG submission 132969) | Peatland microbial communities from SPRUCE experiment site at the Marcell Experimental Forest, Minnesota, USA - June2016WEW_8_10 | ecosystem: Environmental > Terrestrial > Soil >... | reverse complement strand
AATCTCATCGAATTTACAATTTACAGAAAAACATCGGCGCTGAACTAAGCGGGTGAGAAACCGACACCTCAGGCAAGGTATCACGGTGCGAACACTTTTCGCCCAGGAGACTACCGTGATACAGCTGATTTCGATCGCCGTACTATTGGCTCAACTCCTTGCACCTGTAGCGCGCCCAAAACCGGCCGACGGCAACCCAATGGATCCCCCCAAGGTCGTCTCAGTTGGTCAACAGTAGCAGTGCCGAGGTCATAACGTAGTTCGTAAGACTCTCGAAACCAAGCAAACTGCGGCGGGTTTCGCTTCCCGCGGGATCCCGCCGCATGTACTTCTGCCTTGATGCCATCCAGCAAGGCACGGCGGCTCTCGGCAAGCACAAGAGTCATGCTGGGGATATTACTTTCAAAGCCTACCCAGCACGTCCTCCTCTCGCGAAATTTACGATTTCCGAACAAACACGCAGCTTGACTAAGTATGGATGTTCCCTCCTGCTGTACTTAAATACGTTGCAGCGGGGACTAAGGCATTCCTTAGTTGAAAAGGGAGTAACTTCAGGGCTATAGTGCTCTGAAATGCTCGCCTTCCATTGGTACAGGCCGGTGTTGTCTTTTCTATGGATCTCGCCGCATGTGCTTCTCCTTGCGCCTGCGGTCGTTCTTTGGAAACGTCGCTTGTACTGCGAGTTCCCGGTCTTTTTTGCCTATGTGTTGTACGAGATTGCCGAATTCATCCTGCTGTTCACTTTGTACAGCCTCCCCATCGTGACCCGGGAACAGTATAAGTATGCGTATTGCGCCACGCTGATGATTAGCATCGTTCTGCGTTTCGGGGTGATTGATGAGGTTTCTAGAGGTTTGTTTCGTGGATCCCAGGTTCTGAGGCTGTCCGCGAGGCGGGCGCTGCAATGCGTGACGGGTCTGCTGCTTATACTGGGCGTTCTGCTCGCTGTCTATGCGCCCGGAGACTATAGTGCCAAGTGGTATGTCGGTGTAGCCGTCGTCAACCGGGGAGCGGCGATGGTCCAATCTGGCTTGCTCCTTGCCTTACTGCTCTATTCCCGCTTCCTGGGCCTGTCCTGGCGTCGCCCCGCACTCGGAATCGCGCTGGGCCTTGCGGTCCTGACAAGCGCCGATCTGGCTACGTTTGCTCTTCGCGCCGCATTCACCAGTGAGTTAGCCAAGGACATTGTGAATTTGCTGATGACCGGCACCTACTTCGTTTGCGTTTTGATCTGGATCGGGTATTTGCTGTTACCCGAACCGAAACCTGCGTCCATCGCAGTTCTTCCCCATGATGAGGTGGAAACATGGAACACGGAATTTCAACGCTTGCTCAGGGCCAAGGATTGATCGCCGTTTGGGCCCTTGTCGCGGTTGCGTTCATGGCGCTGGGGATCGTGGCGTATGTGGCCATCCGCACCCGCACGCGCCGGGTTGATGTGGAAGCAGCGCTCGAGGCGTTTCGCGCTCTCGACATTGACGCGTTCAGGAATCTGGTCGACTCTTCCGAGGAGGCGTTTCTGCGCGATCATTTACCCCCGAAGAAGTTTCGCCAGATTAAGCGGCAGCGCGCATGGGCGGCGCTGATCTACACCCGTGAAACGGGCAAGGCCGCGGCGGCGCTGGCCGTGGTTGCTCAAACTGCGCAACGGAGTTCCGATCCAATAGTTGCAGCCTCCGGCGCTAAGGTTGCCGAGAATGCGTTCCGCCTTCGATTGCAGACCACTCGGGCTAGCCTCCAATTGCTGACCGACATCGTACTGCCCATCATGCCTAGCCGGCCGCTCCCTCTTTTCATCGATCAGTATGAGCGAACGGCCCAGACACTTTTCCGGCTCGGCAGATTTTCGTCTGGAGCGCACGGGTTGCCGAGTTCTGGGAGTGTTTGACGCCGCCAACAAGCGCATCGGCTAGCACTGCGACCTCCAGCGCGGTACGATGGTAGTTCTAATGGCGCGCGGCTGGGAAAGTAAGTCCGTCGAGCAACAGCAAGAAGAAAGGTCGTCGCCGAACCAGGCCTTTCGCGCCCCGCTCTCACCCGACGAGCAACAACGCAACCGGAAACGCGACGGTCTGCTCCTTTCCCGCGAGCGCCTCGCACAGGAGTTGCAAGCCGCTACAAACCCTCGCCGCCGCGAGATGTTGCAGCGGGCAATCGCGGAGTTGGATGGTCAACTAGCGTCTTTCAAACAAGTTACCGACCAGACGTCACCAAAGTGAGTGGTCCCCCGCATACCCCTCATAACGAAAACCACGGTTCGGTTCGATGCCCCCTGACGTATAATCGATAGTACTGATGAAAGCTCACGTCTACGTGTCGTTGAAGAAGAGCGTTCTGGATCCGCAGGGCAAAACCATCCACGGCGCCCTGACCAAGATCGGCTATAAGAATTTGCACGAAGTACGGCAGGGAAAGTACTTCGAAATTTCTCTCAATGGCGGCATTTCGAAGGACGAAGCGCAAGCCGAAGTGGAGCGGATCGCGCGCGAAGTTCTGACCAACCCCGTGATTGAAGAGTATCGTTTCTCCCTCGAAGACTAGATCATCACCGGTTCCCCCAACCGATAGATTCGTCAAGGAGCAATCATCCAATGTGCGGCATTGTCGGATATGTGGGTAAGAAGCAGGTCGTTCCCGTCATCATCGAAGGCCTGAGAAAGCTGGAGTATCGCGGCTACGACTCAGCCGGAATCGCAGTCTCTGGCAACGGCGAAGGTCTGCAGATCCGCCGCGCCGAAGGCAAGCTGCGCAATCTGGAAGAAGTCATCCGCCTCAAGCCGCTCGATGGCACCTATGGCATCGGACACACCCGCTGGGCCACGCACGGCCGCCCCACCGAGGAAAACGCCCATCCCCATCGCGACTGCACCGGCAAAATCGTGGTCGTGCACAACGGCATTGTCGAAAACTACCTCTCGCTCAAGAAGAAACTGATCGCCGAAGGCCACCGGTTCACCACCGAAACCGATACGGAAATCATCGCGCACCTGGTCGAAAAGCATTACCTGCAAACCGGCAACGGCCATCGTCCATTACTGGAACAAGCCGTGCGCCAAGCCGTCAAGGAACTCGCCGGCGTGTTCGCGCTGGTGGTGATCGCGATCGACGAACCGAACAAGATCGTAGCGGCGCGCAATGGGCCGCCCGTCGTCATCGGCATCGGCAAGGACGAGTACTTCGTCGCCAGCGACGTGCCCGCGCTCCTCGATCACACCCGGGACCTTTTCTTTCTCGGCGATGGCGATCTTGCCGTGCTCACCCAGGACGGCGTACGCGTCACCGATTTCGACGGCAACCCGGTGGAGCGCAAGGCGCAGCGTATAACCTGGGATCCGATCATGGCGGAGAAGGGTGGCTTTAAGCATTTCATGCTCAAGGAAATCTATGAGCAGCCGCGCACCGTCCGCGATACCACTCTCGGCCGCGTCTCGCAGGACACCGGCCATGTCTTCCTCGACGAAATGCACGTCAGCGAAGCCGAATTCAAAGCCTTGAAGAAAATCAATATCGCCGCCTGTGGCACCAGTTGGCATGCCGGACTGGCGGGCAAATTCATGATTGAAAACCTGGCGCGCGTTCCGGTCGAAGTCGACTACGCCAGCGAATGGCGCTATCGCGATCCGATCCTAGGGCCGGATACGATGACGCTTCTGATTTCACAATCCGGCGAAACCGCCGACACGATCGCGGCGCAGCGCGAAGCCAAGTCCAAGGGATCAAAGACACTCGCCATCTGCAATGTCGTCGGCTCCATGATCACGCGCGAGGCCGTGGGAACCGTCTACACCCACGCCGGCCCCGAAATCGGCGTGGCCTCGACGAAAGCTTTCACCGGACAACTTACTGCTCTCTACTTATTCGCCTTATATCTCGCGCAGGTGCGAGGGGCCATGACGCCCGAGCAGGCAAAAGCCGCCGTGCAACAACTTACTCACATCCCCGCCAAGTTAGATCAGATTCTCACCCACGACGAAACCTGCGAAGAGCTGGCGAAAACTTATGTCCGCGCGCAGGACTTCCTTTTCCTCGGACGCGGCATTCACTATCCCATCGCTCTCGAAGGCGCGCTCAAGCTTAAGGAAATTTCCTACATCCACGCCGAAGGCTATCCCGCGGGCGAGATGAAGCACGGCCCGAATGCGCTGATCGACGAAAATCTGCCAGTGGTGATCATCGCCACCCGCGACGTGACCAGCCCCCAGTCGATGGTTCGTTACGAAAAAACGATGTCAAACCTGAAGGAAGTAAAGGCGCGCTCCGGCATCGTCATCGCACTCGCAACCGAAGGCGACAAGGAAATCGCCGAGGAAGCCGATCATGTGCTCTTCGTTCCGCCAGCTCCCGAAGAATTATCGGCGATTCTCGAGATTGTCCCTCTGCAACTGCTCGCTTATCACATCGCCGTCCGCCGCGGCTGCGACGTGGATCAGCCGAGAAATCTGGCCAAATCGGTGACGGTGGAGTAAGCAGCCGCCGGCAATCCAATCGGTCGAGGTGGGCGTACCAATGGCGTCGTTTTCAGGGCCAACAAGCAAATTCCGGTCTCTGCCTGTGGCGACGGTTCGTCTTGTAGTTTGCCTTCTGGCATTTCTGCTGGCTGCCAGCCGCGCAGACGGCCAAAGCGCCCAGCCCGAAGTCCTGACCGAACCGCTGCAGGCGGACGCCATCATGGCGCGGGTGGCCGCCAACCAGGATCGCAGCGAAGCTTCGCGGAAGGATTTCGTCTACAAACAGCACATCCACATCGCCACCCATAAGCCCGATAGCAGAATGATGCGCGAAGAAAACGCCGATTACGACGTGGCGCTTCGGCCGGACGGAACCAACAGGCAGCTCAAATTGCTTACCGGGCGCTATTGGAACAAAGACAAGTATGTGGACTTTCAAGGCGAGCCTGCGCCCGTGCCGGGCAGCACGAATGCGGACCTGATTCACAACTTGCGCAACCACGAGCCTGTGCCCGAGGCCGGCAGAACGGATGCGGATTTAATCCGCAACTTACGCGACCACCTCTTGAACGACAATTCCAAGAACGGCTTGGCGCATGACCTCTTTCCGCTCACCTCCGAGGAGCAGAAAGACTATGACTTCAAGCTTCTTGGGCAGGAGGTCGAGGCGGGACGCAACGTCTACCACATCGCCTTCGCGCCCAAGGACACGCGAGAACCAACCTGGTCGGGCGAAGCATTCATCGATGCCGCGGAATTCCAGCCCGTTCGGGTGTTCACCAGAATGTCGCGGCGCATCCCCTATTTGGTGCGGACGATGTGGTTCGATCTGCCTGGATTCGGGTTCAACGTGGTCTACGAGCGCCAGGAAGACGGAGTGTGGTTTCCTTCGATCTTCGGAACCGAGTTCCGGCTCCACGTGGGCCCCCTGTTCTTCTTCAATCGGGACGTTTCGATTTCGCTGGAAAATTCGGGGTTTAAACATGCGCAGGTGGAGACCCCGTAACGGTTGTGGGCCGGGGATCTCGCCTCCATCTCCGAGATGGAAGTCGGCAATTTCGATCTCCCACGTTTCCTGGAGCAAAATTCTGCCGACCTGTGATCTCTGTCACTGCGGACCGTGGCGAACGGAATAGCCTTGATTTGCAAGGCTCCGTCTCTCCGAAGAGCTGTTCCTACCCATCGGAACGCAACACCCCCGAGACGAGTTCCAAGCAACTGCGCCTCCCGAACCGCGCGCGCTTTTCCGTCGGATCGCAAGGCGAGCTGCCCACTGCAACTCTAAGGAGAATCGATCCCATGACTGTACGCAAGATTTTGGTTGGATCGTTGCTTCTGCTTGCCGGCGGTTTTCTTGGTTCCGCGCAACAGGCGGGAATCCGGGAGGTTCCGATCAAGAACGTCGACCCCACCTCCGGGCTAAAGATGTACCGGAATTACTGTGCGGCCTGTCACGGCACGGACGGCAAAGGAACCGGACCGGCTGCCAAGGCTTTGAAAACCTCGCCCGGTGACCTGACAACTCTCGCCCAGCGCAATCACGGGAAATTCCCGGCAAAGTATGTTCACCAGGCGATCCTCGGCGATGCCGAGCCTGCTCCGCATGCCAACCAGGGCATGCCTGCCTGGAGCGGTTTGTTTCTTTCCATCAGTGGGTCGCCGGTGCCGCAAGCCGAAGTGGAACAGCGGGCCTTCAATCTCACCACGTATGTGAAATCTCTGCAGCAATGAACGTGGGCCGGGTTACTTGCTGGGGGTCGTAATTGCGCCTTCTGACGCCGACCGAACTAGGGCGGCGTACTTGGCGAAGACTCCGGTCTTGTACCGCGGGGCCGGTGGCTTCCATTCCGCCATGCGGCGTGCGATCTCGGCGTCGGAAATTTCCAATTCCAGTTTGCGGATTTTAGTGTCGATGGTGATTTTGTCGCCTTCGTGGATGGCGGCGATTGGACCGCCCAGCGCCGCTTCTGGAGCCACATGGCCGACCATCAGGCCTCGGGTCGCTCCGCTGAAGCGTCCGTCGGTGAGCAAGGCTACGCTTTCGCCCAGGCCCTCGCCTACGATCGCGGCGGTTACGCTCAACATTTCGCGCATGCCGGGTCCGCCCTTGGGACCTTCGTAGCGAATCACTACCACGTCTCCGGCTTTGATCTGCTTGCTGGTCACGGCTTGCATGGCGGCTTCTTCGGAATCAAAGACTCGTGCGGGGCCGGTGTGCGAGCCGCGTTCGTGGCCTGTCATCTTTAGAACCCCACCCCCCGGAGCTAAATTGCCTTTCACTATGACCAGACCGCCTGTGGTTTTCAGCGGCTTGCTCAAGGGAGCGATTACGGTTTGTCCGGCGGTCTCTATGGCTTGGTTCGCCTCTTCGGCAAAGGTCTTCCCGGTCACGGTCATTGCTGAGCCATCGACGTGCTTGCCTTCCAGCAGGCGCTTGGCGATTAGCTGAATCCCTCCGGCGGCATCCACGTCGGCGGCCACATGTTTTCCGGCGGGCTTTAGATCGGCCAGCAGCGGCGTACGTTCGCTGACGCGCTGAAAATCGTCGATATCGAGCGGCAGGCCCATTTCGCGCGAGATTGCCAGCAGGTGAAGCACGGCATTGGTCGAGCCTCCCGTTGTCGCCACGCCCGCGATCGCGTTCTCGAACGCGGCGTGCGTCAGAATGTCGCTGGGACGGATCCCCCGCTTCAGAAGATTCATCACCACTTCGCCACAGCGGAACGAAACCTCGTCCTTGCGCGGATCCATGGCTGGAATTCCATTGAAGCCCATGGGCGAGAGGCCGATGAATTCCATCACCGTGCTCATTGTGTTGGCGGTGTACTGGCCGCCGCACGCGCCGGCTCCCGGACACGCCACATTTTCCAGCGCCAGCAGATCGGCGTCGCTCATCTTGCCTGCCGCGTTGGCGCCCACGGCCTCGAATACATCCTGAACGGTAACGTCTTTGCCGCGAAACTTTCCGGGCATGATGGTCCCGCCATAGAGCACCAGACCGGGCAGGTTCATGCGCGCCAGCGCCATGGCGGCGGCGGGAATGGTCTTGTCACATCCCACGATGCACACTGCGGCGTCGAAAAGCTGCCCGCGGCAGACCAGTTCGATGGAATCGGCAATCACCTCGCGGCTTACCAGCGACGCCTTCATGCCTTCGGTGCCCATGGTCTCGCCGTCGGAAATGGCGATGGTGTTGAACTCCATCGGCGTGCCGCCGGCGGCGCGGATGCCCTCTTTTACCTTGGCAGAAAGCCGCCGCAGGTGGAAGTTGCAGGGCATGGTTTCGATCCAGGTGTTGGCGACTGCGATCAGCGGCTTGGCGAGGTCGGCGTCGGTGAAGCCGATGGCTTTGTACATGGCGCGAGCCGGAGCCTGGTCGCGTCCGTCGGTGATTTGGCGACTGATGTGTTTGAGGTCCATGAGAAAAAAGCTACTGGCTTCTAGCTGCTGGCTAGAAGCTAGTAGCCAGCGGCTTGGTTACGCGTTGACTGCTTTCCGTTCCGTTGCGCTTACCTACGCGCTCTTCTTCTCCGCGGGCAACCACGACATCATCTTCCGCAATTGCTCGCCGACTTCCTCGATCTGGTGGCGTTTCGCTCCCTCGCGCAGCTTGGCGAATTTCTTTCCGCCCTTCTTGTTCTCCTTAATCCATTCTTTGGCGAACGAGCCGTTCTGGATTTGCTTCAGAACTTTCTTCATCGCCTTGCGAGTGTTGTCTCCGACCACCATTTCGCCGCGGGTCAGGTCGCCGTATTCCGCAGTGTTCGAAATTGAATAGCGCATACGGCTCAAGCCACCTTCGTAGATCAGGTCGATGATCAGCTTCATCTCGTGCACGCACTCGAAGTAGGCGATCTCGGGAGCGTAGCCGGCATTGACCAGAGTCTCGAATCCTTTTTGCATTAGCGAAGTGAGGCCGCCGCAGAGGACTGCCTGTTCTCCGAAGAGGTCGCTCTCCGTTTCTTCTTTGAAAGTCGTCTGCAACACGCCGGCCCGGGTCGAACCGATGCCGTGCGCGTAGCTGAGCGCGAATTCATGGGCGCGCTTACTTGCGTCCTGATGGATCGCGAGCAACGCGGGCACGCCTCCGCCCTGGGCGTAGACTCGGCGCACTAAATGGCCGGGCCCCTTGGGAGCGATCATAACCACGTCCACATCTTTGGGAGGCTTGATGGTTTTGAAGTGGATGGAGAAGCCGTGCGAGAATCCGAGAATTTTGCCCTTGCGCAGATGCGGCTTGATGGCCGACTCATAGAAGTCGGCTTGGGTCTCGTCCGGTGTCAGAATCTGGAGATAATCGGCGCGCTTGGCGGCCTCGGAGGGAGCGACGACCGTCATGCCGTCGGCACGCGCCTGCTTGGCCGAGCCGCGCTCGGGATCGAGACCGATGATAACTTCGTATCCGCTGTCGCGGAGGTTCTGCGCCTGTGCGTGTCCCTGGGAACCGTAGCCGAACACGGCGATGGTTTTGCCCTTGAGCGCGGAAGGATTGGCGTCGTTCTGATAAAAGACTGTGGCCACGGGAAAACTCCTTAATGGATGTAGGCTGAAGTGCCGAATTATGTTGGGAAAGCCGAAACCGACCAATCGGTCGGTTTTAGAAATGCTACTCACCTTGGCGTGTTGATGTCAACTCCAGATTCATGGGTGTCTGCGCTAGATCGACGATTCCAAGCCACTATCGGCCGGTGTCAAGACTCAAAATTCGAAGTACGATCCGGCACCTGCTGGAGGCGCAGCGCCCCCGGTTCCAGTCGCCGGGAGCAACCCTTCTTCAATCCCATGCAGACTTTCCCAAGCGGCTTCGGTGAGGGACGGGTCGGCGCCAACAATATCGCGGATCATTTGCCAGGCCGCGAGGTTGAGCGCACCCTCCGGCGCCGGTCCCATGGCCAGCGAAACCGAGCATTGCGGGCAGAAACAGATGCGCTGGGCCGAGGATTTCTGCCGCGGCCTTACACCCGTCGTCTGTGCGAACACAAACACGGCCACCGATTTTTGTCCGGCCTCGATCTCACGGCTGCAGCGAAGGCAATACAAATTGTCCAAAGACTCCGTCTCCTGTTGTCCACAAAGTTCTGTTCCCGTTACTGTCTCCAAGACCCTGCCGTTCGCACAAGTATGCAGAAAGATTCCCGCACACTAAGAAAACTCTGATTAAGTCCCGGTTTCCCCCGTGCGCCCCTGTGTACCCTGTGGTTCATGCTCTTTGCCGACACTTAATCAGAATTTTCCTAAGGATCGTCAACTCCCCGTGAACCAAGCTTTGCTCTAGGCAGAAGTGGAGGCATCGCGCACTCTACTGACATGGGTGTCCGAATCTCCGCAAAGTTCTTGCCACCGGCGCGGCGTTTGAAAGTGCGTCAGGAGGTCGCTGCCGTTTGCTACCGCGTGGGCGGACGCGGCATCGAATTCTTGCTGGTGCAGACCCGCGGCGGCCGTTGGATCTTCCCCAAAGGCGGCGTCGAACGCGGCCTAACACGCGCCCAATCCGCGGCCCTGGAGGCCTTTGAAGAGGCTGGCGTTCATGGCCGGATCGAAGCGGCCGCCTTCGCGCGTTATTTCAAGAGCGGACGTATACCACCATTCGCAACAAAGAATCAGCGGGCTGACGCCAGATCTGCCGAGGAAGAGTCCAGCGTCAGCGCCTACCTCTGCGAAGTCACCCGGCTTGAACCGCCCCAGGAATCGAACCGCAAGCCCACCTGGTTTTCCGCGGAAAAAACGAAACAACGCCTGCTCAAGAATCGCGAACCGGAATTCGGAGCCGAACTTGTCCGCGTCGTCGACCGTGCTGCCGCACGCATCCGGCGATTGCACGGAGGCTCCGCGCACCCAAGGGGTCACACCCAGCCTGCTCCGGGCAAGGAAGAGGCGTTGCAAGAAGTTCACTTCGATGCCTTCGAAATCGCTCGCCGGCACGGCTTGGCTGCCGCCTACGCCCGCCACCTTGACCATGAATACGCTGGTGATCGCTCGGCCGCCAGCCCTCCGGTCGCGTCCAACCGGCCTACGTTGCGATTGCAGGGCGGAACTGCCTCGGAACGCAGCTTGCTGCAAAAAGTGCAGTTCATCGACGACGCCCGCCCCGCGAATGGCAGCAAAGCTCCCGCGAAATCGCCACGCAGCCGCGGGCAATAGTCCTCCAACGCCACATCAACCCAGCCGCGGACATTCCCCTGTAGAGCAAACGCCCATTCCGCGATACCATCTCTGATAATGCTTCGCGACGCCATTGCCGAACCACGTCAGGAACCCCGGCAGGAACCTCGTCAGGAGATCCTGCGCACCGCCGCTCGCCTCTTTCAGCAGCGGGGATACGATGCCACTTCCATGAACGATGTCGCCGCCGCGCTCAAGCTTTCCAAAGGCGGTCTCTATCATCACTTCGAGTCGAAAGACGAAATCCTGTTCCACATCATGTCGCACGCCATGCAGATCACCGAGGACCGCGTCATCAATGTGGTGCGCCGCATCGACGGCGCTCGCGTGGATGCAGTCGAAGAACGCCTGCGCACGCTGATCCGGCTGCACATACAGGTTGTGCTCAGTCCCGAAGACCGCGAGATTACGGTCATGCTGCACGAGAATCATCCATTACCGCCGGCGCTGCGCCGCAAGATCAACGCGCGCAAGAAAGACTACGTGCATTTCGTCGAGAACTTAATCGCCGAGGTTCAGCGCAAGCGCGGCTCTAAGTCCCCGGTCACGCCGCGCGCGGCCGCGTTTGCCTTGGTCGGCATGATCAACTGGATCTATCAGTGGTATAAGCCCGATGGCTCGCTCACCGGAGAGGCGCTGGTGCAACAATACACGGATATCTTCTTTCGCGGAGCCGTGGGATAGTTTTCAGCTCCCGGTGTCGCATTTCGTGAGTCACTTCTTCCAGATCGGCGATCTCTCCCGCCTGCGAGCCGAAAAGGGCAAACTCTACCTGGAGTTCCTCCGCGTCCCCGCCATGAGCGCAGGCGTCTACGTTCTGCCGAAGGGCGGCACCGATCCGCAGAAGCCGCATCGCGAAGATGAGATGTACTACGTCATCCGCGGACGTGCCCGTATGCAAATCGGCTCCGACCACGCCGAGGTGCGTGCCGGTTCCGTAATTTTCGTCGAGGCGGAACGGGAGCATCGGTTCTACGACATCGAGGAGGAACTGGAAGTCCTCGTTTTCTTTGCGCCTGCCGAGCAGGAATAGGGAAGGTGTCAGGTGTCATTTCTCCTGTGTCGGAGAACCTGGCGCGAACCGCCTTTCCTGAGACCTGAGACCCAACACCTGACACCTGAAAAGAGAACAGCCCGCAAGCTTTTCAGCCTGCGGGCTGCCCGGTGGACTGTTTCGGATTGACTGAGGTGGTCACTCTCGTGGCCCCTCGCTAGTTCCGGTGCCGGGCACAGCGTGTGCTCGGCGGATCAGACTTTATCAATCAGCCCATACTCACGGATTGTTTGCGAGAGAATGTTCCCGATTCCCCCGACCAAAGGTTCCTCGAGAACTCCGCTTAGAGCAACCGCCCTAAGACTCAGCCACCTCACCTGGTCTGGTAATGCCACAACTATGAGAATCTGAACTTTGCATCCGACCACCTCCTTTCCGGTGTACGCGCAGAGTACAAAAAATCCGGGGCTGGAGTCAACGGCACTGAGGTGGCGTACCGGAAGAGGCAATAGCTCTCAGCTGTCAGCTCTGAGTAAAACCCTGGCGGCCGGGTTCCGGGAACTGAGAGCCGGAAACCTTGAACTGGCTCGCCAGAAAGACAATCAAAATCAGCATCGCAGGCTCTACCGGATGCCGATACCGCGGCACGGGGAAAGTGATGTAGTAAATCGATGGGAAAAACACGAGCAAAAACATGAACAGTTCCGCTCCCGGACGGCGCTGCCGCAGCGCGATCAGCAATCCCCAGAACGCGAACACAGCGACGCTCAGGGAAAGGAACATTTTCGCTTCCGCGACGCCGGCATATTTTTCCGCGTGCGGCGGGCCCGCCCAGTAGTAGACGCAGTGGGCGAAAGTCAAATAAGCAAAGCGCCCAGGATTGTCGCGAACAAACTGCAATGTCATCTCCAGTTTGCTGTGGACGTAGGCAATCTCCCCCATCTCCTTATACTTCCGCAACTCCAGTACGTTTTGCGAAGGATGCTTGAACGATTGCCAGGCTCCCATGGCGTCGGGCGTGTTGCCGAGATGAAACTCGACCCCAAAATTGCCGCGGATCGGAACGAATTTGTGGAACACCCGGTAATCGCGAATGCACCAGGGCGCAATCACGGCAAAAAACAAAACCGCTCCTGCCACGGCATTGCGAAAAAACGGCTTCCCCTGGCGGAACTGGCGGTAGCAAATCCAACAGCCGGCAAAAGGCAGGAACACGAGTTCCGCGGTATTGCACAACCCCGCAATCCCCCACAGCAGTCCATAGCCCGCCCATTTGAGCAGCGTGCTCGACTCCGCCAAATGCACCGTCGCCATGAAACACAGGGCGAACAGAAATGCCGATAGAGGAGTGTCCCAGGGATGCCGCATTCCCCAATACATGGTGTATGGGAATAACGCCCACACCCAAGCCGAGCGTGCGGCGATGCGCTCGCCGAACGTGTAGCGGGCAACGAAGTAAATCGGGACACAAGTCAGGGCCGAAACCGTGCAGTTGAAGACCAACACCCAGAAAATCGCGGTAGGAGTGTAGGTGCCGAAGGCGATAAAGAATCGGCTGAGCACGAACGGAAACAGGGGACCAAGCCAGGCCGTGGGCCCGGTCGCCGGTCCGAAGGGATTGCTAAACCCTTGGCCCGAGGCGATGGCCGCGGCGATGTGCGCCCCCTCGTCGAAATCGAGCTTCACGCGGTAGGAGTGCATCAGCACCATCCCGGAAACCCGGAGCAGCAGGCCAATCACGACGATTTTAAGCAAAAGGCGACGCAGGCTGGCCGGGTTGGAGGCGGTGCTCACTTGAGAGAACTTGCGCAATTGCCGTATCGCGGCGACAGTTAGTTATATCGAATTGGAGCGCAGGCGGCAAGGAAACGGGCAGGAAACAGCCCTCGCGGATGAACTCCGCACTCACGGTACATGCCCGCCAGATACCTACCTTCGTTACCGGCCCTTCCCTAGACTGAAAACACCCTGCAAAGCAGGAGAGACTCTCCCCGAGTCCCCCCAAGTCATAGATCTTTCAATAAGTTCTCGGTTCTCAGCTCTCAGAAAAACCCAGACTAACGTGCATCGGCTCCGCGCGAGAACCGGCAACTGGCAGCTGGCAACTGATCTCAGCCCTTCCACCGATACGCATCCGGTTGGGCCAGTCCTATATGTGCCAGAACGCGGTTGGCGAACTCCTGGGCCATGGCATCGGCGCTCGACGGATGGTTATAGAACGTCGGGATCAGCGGGAAGATCGTTGCCCCCGCGTCGGCCGCGAGCGACATGTTGCGAAGGTGGATTTTGTTCAGCGGCGTCTCGCGAACGCAGAGCACCAGCGGGCGGCGCTCCTTGAGGGCGACGTCGGCGGCACGTTCGATCAGGTGCGAGGCCGTGCCGTTGGCAATGCGGCCGAGCGTACCGACGCTGCATGGGATAACGACCATCGCGTCGGAAGGATACGACCCGCTGGCCACATTGGCACCGATATCCGCGTTCGATTGCTGCTGAATCTTTGCCGAAGCCGCGCCGATGATTTGACGTAGCAGATCCGAGCGGCCTTCGATTCCGAGTTCTTCGACCATAACGCGCAGGCCGCTGTCGGAAGCGATGAAGTTCACCGTCTTGACGCGCGCGTCGCGTTCCACGGTGAGGAGAAAGTGCTTCAGAAATAGCGAGCCGCTGGCGCCGGTCGTGGCAACAGTCAGGTTTTCCGGCGCAAGCAGGGGCAAAATGAGCGCTCCACGAGGCTTGGTTCCGTGCACGGCCTCGAAAAACTGAGGATAGGGACGGACGAAAGGCAAGTCAAGGCGGGGAACCCCGCCGATTTGTAATCCGCCATTCAGCGAATGCGAATGGCGAACGACTAACGAACAGCGACTAACCAACGACGCACTTATGGCAACTACCGGCATCCTACGATCGCGGCGCAGTGCCGCCCAGCTCCACGCCATTGCCAGCGTCGAGCGCGAGATTCGCGCCATTGACCCCGCGACGGGGCGTAAGTATCTGCGCGACTTTCGCGAAGCCTACTGCTCTTACGAAAAGGTCATTGCCGCCAGCGACGTCCGCCACGAAGTCGCCAAAGCCGGAATCGTTCTGGTGGGCGACTACCATGCCTTGCCCAATTCGCAGCGCTACTTGACCTCGCTGCTTTGCGAGCTCCGCCGCCATCATCGCCCGGTAGTGCTCGGAGTCGAAACCATCTTCTCCCGCGACCAGCACATTCTCGACGAATGGTTCCGCGGTGAAATTGACGAGGCGGAACTGCGGCAGCGCATCCGCTTCGAACTCGACTGGGGATACGATTGGACTCCTTTTTACGAACTGCTCGTCGCCGCGCGGGACCACGGCACGTCCATCTATGGTCTCGATTGCATGCCGCGCGAAGATCTGCGCAAGATCGGAGCGCGCGACCGGCACGCCGCCGGCAAAATCGCCGAACTCCGCCATCGCCATGCCCACGCGCTCATCCTTGTACTGTTCGGCGAGTCGCACCTGGCGCCGCAGCACCTGCCAGCCCTGCTCCAGCAGAAGCTCCCGGCGGAACCCCTGCTCACAGTCCTGCAAAACGTCGACGCTCTTTACTGGCGCGCTGCCGGAGAAGCTCACGATCACGTCGAGGCTGTCCAAGTCCGCAAAGACGCCCGCGAAAACGTTCTTTGCGTGTTTAACGCAACCCCGCTAGAGAAATACGAAAACTACCGGCTCTGCCTTGATCGCTGGGGACGCAATGACCACAGTGCGCCCGATCTCGGCCCCACCCTCTACAATCTGATCGACGGCCTGGTGCGCTTTCTTGGCATCAATCAATATTCCCCGCACAACACCACGCAGCCCAGGCTCCTAGTCGACCTGATGCCGGAAGTCTATTCGCGAAGCTCCGATGCGCTGCTGCGCCGCTTGCTCTCGCGCAAAGGATTCACCACCGAGCAGCGCCGGTCTCTTCTGCGCCGGGTCAGCGACCGCGGCAGCGTCTACCTTGCGCCCATCAACGCCGTATATGTGCGTCAGTTTGGCATGACCTCCGCCGCCGAGGACGCCACTCGCTTCCTGCATCAAGCCTGCCGTGGGTTGCCGAACCTAATAAACGGCAAGGCTGCAACTCGGCGCAGTGCACCGAATGGCGCGCCAGTTGCCGCGTTGCTCGATCGAGACGGCGCCTTTTACGCGGCCGTCTTCGAACACGCGCTCGCCTTTTTCGGATCGCGGATCTTATACCCCGCCCGTCGCGCTCTGCGCGATGCCGACATCGCCGATTTGTTCGACGTGACTCGGGAAGACCTTGAACACCAGACGTCGCTTCCCTTCGCCGACGCCGTCGAGGTTCTCGACTTTCTGACCCTCCACCGCGCCAACGATCCCCGCGCCGCCGAGTCGCTCACGTCCGCCCCCGACTTCACCGGACACAAGTACGAATATGCCGCCGAGCAACTCGGATATCTCGCTGGCAACGATCTCTACGACGCATACCTGGAAGGCCGCATGACCACCGCCGCCTTGCGCAAACTCTTCTTGACCCACATCGAACAGCCCCGCGTCGCGCCCGCAGCCTATGTGCAGTTAAGAACGCGCCTGCGCTCCGGACAGCGGGAATAAATTCTCGGCCTCTGCTGCGAATCGTCTTGGTCTCCCCCGTGTTCCTCCGTGTCCTCTGTGGTTCAAGGTTTTGATTTTGCGTCAGCTGCGGTATCCTCACTTGTTCCCATGCCCGACGACTTTCCACTCCAGTCCCAGACCGGGGCCCCCGGCGGGCCCGACTTTGGCCCGCTGGGGTGGCAAACACCCGATGCGCTCATGCTCTTCGGTTTCTGGTACCGCGCGCTCCCGGCAAGTCAAGTCCATCGAGCGCAGCTTGCGAAGGCGACGTTGCTCGAACAGCCGCTGGTCATCGGACGCGATAGCCAGGGCCAAGCCTTCGCTCTGCGCGACGCCTGCCCCCATCGCGGCATGCCGCTTTCCTGCGGACCCTTCGACGGCGAACAAATCGAATGCTCCTACCATGGCTGGAGATTCGACGCCCACTCCGGCCAGTGCCAGCTGATCCCGTCGTTAGTCCCCGAGCAAAACCTGAAGATCGAGCGCATCTACGCCGGCAGCTATCCCTGCGAAGAGCGCGACGATTTCATCTGGGTCTTCATCCCCGATCCCAGCCCATCCGGCGCTGGATTTTCAAAACCCGTGCTGGCGCCAACTCCCGCGCCCGAGATTCCGAAATTCACCGAGCATTACAAGCTCGCCTATCTCACCGCCAACCTGCCCTGTTCGGTCGACCACGGCATCATCGGATTGATGGATCCGGCGCACGGCCCCTTCGTTCATCAGGCGTGGTGGTGGCGCACGCAGAAATCAATCCACGAGAAACACAAGAACTTCGAACCCATCCCCTACGGATTCCGCATGAGCGCGCATACCCCCAGCTCCAACAGCGCGCCCTACAAGCTTCTGCGCCTCTACGCCGACGCCGATTCGATCACCACGACCATCGATTTCGTCCTGCCCAACCTGCGTTCGGAAGTCATTCGCGCCGGCAAATACTGGTTTTCCAGCCTGACCACCGTCACGCCAATCACGCGCAACCAGTGCCGCATCGACGTAGTCGCCGCCTGGAATCTCTTCCGCTGGATTCCCTTCGGCCCCGAGTTGCTGAAATTCGTCTTCGCAAAATTTGTCGAGCAGGATCGGCGCACCATGGAACTTCAGTCCGAGGGCCTGAGGCACAACCCCCACCTCATGCTGATCGACGACGCCGACCGTCCCGCCAAGTGGTACTTCGGCCTGAAGACCGCAATGCTCGAGATGAAGAAAAATGGCGGAGAGTTTAGGCATCCACTGGCCGGACCAGTGACATTGAAGTGGAGAAGTTGAAAAAGCGCGTGTCAGGTCTCAGGTGTTAGGTCTCAGGAAAGGCCATAGCAATCGACAGAATGGGCGAATCACGGCGAAGAGATTTTCCTGAGACCTGACACCTTGGACCTGACACCTACTCTCCCACCAGCCAGTCCATCGCCTCTTCCCGCGTCTTGAAGGTCGTAATCTCGCGCTGGGAAAAGTTGTGGAAGTTTTCCATGAAGGCATGCGGAATGCCCTCCGCGCCTACCCATGCCGTCTTCTTCACGAAAGGCCGGTCGAGCGTCAGCACTTCTTTGATCTTGGTGGCCACGGCGTGATCCACAGTAGCGCCTGTGAAGTCGGCCAGCGTCACTACCGACTCGTGCGCGTGCCGCGCCACCGTGACTCGCACATACTCGAGCAGAAGCTGCATCTCGTGGGTGCTGGAATGCGAAAAATCCAGCAGCAGAATCCGCTTGCCCTGGTGCTCGACGAATTTTATCCGGTCATCCATAGCGCTCCCAGCAACAACAGACTCTACGCCCTGCAACCCGCATCCACCGGCAGGCTCGCGTCCAGCCAGTGTAAATAGGTTTCCATCGAATGCCAACACACCGGGTTCATCTTCGCCATCCCCTCGGACGAAAACTCATAGGCCGTATTCACATGCTCATAGTCGAGGATACCCGGAATGCGAAGCGGGAGCTTGGGCACCAGATCCCAGGAGTTGACGATGCGCCACGACGCGATGGGCAGCAAATTGAAAATTCGCACAAATTCCGTGTTGCCAACGCGGGGCGAGGCAAACTTGCACGACGTCGTGATGTCGAACTTCTTCTTCTCCTCGTTCTCCATCACGAAGAGCGTGGTCAGCGCTGCTCCCAGACTGTGCCCGGTCACAATGTAAGGACGCTCGGGCCGCCCCTTTGCCCGGTTGACCACCGTTTCTTTCGTGCTGACTCGCTCCAGTCGCTTGTGCAACTCCTCCAGTTGGTCGCCGAACGATCCCTGCAACTCCGGCAGCGGCCCGGCTTCCAGCAAACGCCCCGCAGTCCGCGGATGCTGCTCGATCTTCAACGTGCTGTAGATCTTGTCGAAGCCGTGCGCCACCCGGCCCGCGTCCGGAACCTGCGCGAACGGGACCATGTAAGCCGAAGCGTCGTCCCACCATTCCACCAATCCTTCGGTGCCGCGAATGGCCACCGCGAAATCTGCTTGCGTATTCTTGTTGCGCGCGATCAGCCCATAGAACCGCGGCTCCGTGCGGCCGGGGATGAAGTCGGACATGTGAATCCAGGCCACGAACTCATAAGGATCGGGGAGATCGCCCGGTTGAGGCTCGGGCCGAAGACTGGAAGGATCGCGCGTGAACATCGCATACGCGCCCTGCACCAGCCGGCCATAAAGAACCGCTTCGCCGTTCACCAGGGGTCGGCCCATGAAGCACCTCCTAGGAAGGAATTGTGAATTGGATTGCCGGGTCTCGTTGCCTCTGTGATCCCCCGCGTCCTCCGTGGTTAACGCCTTTTTCCGCTCGCGGAGAACCTTACCCCAACAGCGACTCCACCACGCTGTAAGCCTCGCCCAAAGCCGAGTCCAGCGCCGCCGCATCTTTTCCGCCCGCTTCGGCCAGATCTGGACGCCCGCCGCCCTTGCCGCCAACCTTCTGCGCGATGGGCCCGATAACTTTTCCCGCCTGAATACGTCCCGTGAGATCTTTGGTGACGCCGACAATCAGCGAGACGTTGCCATCCGAGGCCGAGGCCGACCCCAGCACCACCACGCCCGATCCAATCTTGTCGCGCATCTGATCGACCAGCGTGCGCATCTGCGCGCGCTCCAGATTGTCCACGCGGTGAGCAAGCACTTTGACGCCCTTAACCTCTTTGACTTTTTCGCCAACGTTGGCCGTCGTCGACGAAGCCGACTTCATCCGAGCCTGATCGAGTTCGCGCCCCAGTCGCTTGATTTCCGCGTCTTTCTTTTCAAGTTCGGCTCGCAGCGCTTCGGCGGGAGACACCGCATCCGTGTGTCCCTCATCCGCGGAGGGTGCCCCATCTTTGCGCGTTTTTTTCGCAAAGGTGGGAGAGGCGAATGCCGACACCACTCCTTCCAACTCGTGGTCCTGGCGGAAGTGCGCCAGCGATCCCAATCCAGTGATCGCCTCAATGCGCCGCACGCCCGAAGACACGCTTCCTTCCTTCAAAATCTTGATCAGCCCAATCTCGCCCGTAGCCCCAGTGTGCGTGCCGCCGCAAAGTTCCGTCGAAAAATCGCCGATCTTGATGACGCGCACCCGGTCGCCATATTTCTCCCCAAACAGCGCCATGGCGTGATACTCGTTGACGGCCACGTCAATCGGGACATTTTCGACAATCTCTACCTTCTCATTGCGCAAGACTTCTTTGTTGATGATGTCTTCGATATCCTGCAACTCTTCATCGGCAACACCAGTGAAATGCGAAAAATCAAAACGCAAATGATTGGGAGCGACCAGCGACCCAGCCTGCTTCACATGCTTCCCCAAAACTTCGCGCAGTCCGGCCTGCAGCAAATGCGTGGCCGTGTGATTGCGCATAGTCGCCGAGCGAATCGACGTATCAACCACGGCATCGACTTTCTGACCGACACGAATCGGGGACTTCACAAAGACCTGATGCGCCCTCACTCCCTGCACGGGGTAGTAGCAGCCGGTCACTTCGGCGACGATTGTGTTGTGATCGTCCGAGTAAAGCCATCCGCGATCCCCAACCTGCCCGCCAGACTCGGCATAAAAGGGCGTGTGATCAAGAATAACTTCGCCGGATTCGCCAGCCTTCAATTCCTGCGCTCCCTGACCACCCTTGATGATGGCCAGCACTTCGCACCCGTCCGAGCGAGTCTGACGATAACCCTCAAACTCCGACTTCGGAAGTTGCTGGTAAGCAGGATTAGCCGTCTGCTTAGCTGCGCCTTTCCAGGAGGCGCGAGCACGCTCGCGCTGCTCGGCCATGGCGCGGTCGAAACCAGATGAGTCAAAATCAACTCTTCGATCACGGCAAACATCCTCTATAAAGTCCCGCGGCAAGCCAAACGTGTCGTAGAGCTTAAAGGCTCGGTCACCCGGTAGAATTTCGGCGTGGCTCGTTAGTTCCCTCGCCTGCGAAACCTCATCTCGCGAGTAGTGAACATCCTCTTGCTTGTCGTTCTTAAGCGTCACAACACCGTGCGCAACTTCTGCTTCATCGAAGACTTTGGACAATTCGTCTTCAAGCTTTTGCAGGCCTATCGCAAGAGTGTGCGCAAACCGCGTCTCTTCGGCGAGTACTACTTCGGACACACGATGGGCAGATTCTTTTAGCTCCGGGTAAGCATCTCCCATAGCATCGCGCACTGCATAGACCATCGCGTGCATGAATGGCTTGTCTGTCCCGAGCAAGCGCCCATGTCTAATGGCGCGCCTTAGAATCTTGCGCAACACATACCCCCGCCCGTCATTTGCGGGCAAAACACCATCCGAGATTAGGAACGTGGTCGCACGGGCATGGTCGGCGATAATTCGCCATGCGGCTACAAGTTCTTTGTCGCTGATTGCCTGAGCGGTCGGTCCTTGGTTCGTGAGCTTCCCGGCCTCCAGGATCAGCGGCGTAAACAAATCCGTCTCATAATTCGAAATCACGCCCTGCATCACCGATGCCAACCGCTCCAGCCCCGCGCCCGTATCAATCGACGGCTTGGGCAGCGGGTTCAGCTTGCCCGACGCATCGCGGTCGAACTGCATGAACACCAGATTCCACAGCTCGACATACCGCCCGCAATCGCAGCCAAACGTGCAATCGGTGTGGCCCTGATCCGAAGCCACCACTCCCATGTCGTAGTGAATCTCGCTGCAAGGACCGCAGGGCCCGGTGTCTCCCATCTGCCAGAAATTGTCTTTCGATCCAAATTCGAAGATTCGCTCTTTTGGCACGCCTTGCCCGAGCCACAGGTCGTAGGCCTCGCCATCGCGCGGAACTCCGTTTTCGCCTTTGAATATCGTGACGTACAGCTTCGCTTTATCAATCCGAAACCACTCCGGCGAAGTAATCAGCTCCCAAGCGTATGCGATGGCGTCCTTCTTGAAGTAGTCGCCAAACGAAAAATTGCCAAGCATCTCAAAAAACGTGTGGTGGCGATTGGTGAAGCCTACGTTTTCCAGATCGTTGTGCTTGCCGCCCGCGCGCACGCATTTCTGCGAGGTCGTCGCCCGCGCGTAGTCGCGCTTTTCCAGGCCAAGGAAAACGTCCTTGAACTGATTCATCCCCGCGTTGGTAAAGAGCAGCGTCGGATCATTGGCCGGCACGAGCGACGAGGAATGCACCTCGCGGTGTCCCTTCTGAATGAAGAAGTCGAGAAACTTGCGGCGAATTTGGGAGCCTGTAAGCATGGGGGCTTGATTGGTCAAGATTAAATTCTAAACGATAAACAAGGTTCGGCTTGGCCGCTTCGGCAGGGGCGTGTGAAAAGCAACCAGACGATCTGCGGAGAGACCGCAGACCAGGGTATCCATCTGCATGCGAGGCGAGCCATACCAGGACGGGCGCGGACGCCCGTCCCTCCACAATAACGGCGAATTACTTCTTCATTTCGTCGTCGGTTTTCTCGGCACCCGTCTTCACCCCGTGGCCGACTGCCTTGGTGCCTTTTTTCACGCCCTTGCCGGTGTCCTTAGCGGCGGTCTTGGTGGCGTGTCCCGTGTCTTTGGCAGCGGTTTCCGTCGCGTCGCCGGTCTTCACGGCTGCCTTCTTGGTGGCATGCCCCGTCTTCACGGCGGCCTTTTTCGTCGCACTGCCCGTGTCGTCGGCGGCTTTCTTCATGTCGTCCCCGGCCTGGCCGTACGAGAACGCGGTCAGAGCCAGCAGCGCGGTTGCGAGCGTTAAACAGAACTTCGTCTTCATAGTTCCTCCAAAGAAATAGTTAGAATTCCCAGTTGCAAAGTTTTATCAGAGTAGGTAGGCAGGCGCAATAGCGAAGCAGCGCCAGGTGTCAAAGTCTCAACCCTTCAAAGCTTCAAGGAACCAGCAAAATCGACGCGACCGGCACCGCGACGTCTTTGAAATTTTGAAACCCTGAAACTTTGAAACCTGCTTTACGTTTCATTCTCCAGTTCGCTAAGCGTCTCTTCGTCTACGTCCCATTTTTTCAGGATCGTAAAGATGGTCTTCGATCCAAACCCCGCGCGCATCAATTGGCGGAAGATGCGAGCCGTCTGCTTCTGATCCCTGTCCTTGGGCTTCTGCAGCCGTTTGCGGCGTAGATAGGCGCGCGCGAGATTTTCTTCTTTCACATCGTCGTAAACGGAAGAAACCGCCTTCTCGATGACTTCACCGTGCACTCCCTTGGCTTTGAGGTCGTTGACGACGCGCATGCGCCCGAATTTTTCGTTGTCGCGCCGATAGGACGAAAAAGCCGTCGCGTACTTCGCGTCGTTCAGATAGCCCTGATCTTTCAGGCGGACGACAATCAACTCCACCAGCGTCTTGCCGAACTCCGTATCGGCTTCGACGCGGTTACGCAGCAGGCGCTTCAACTCCGCAACCGACCGCATGCGGCGCGCCAGGGCGCCAACGGCGTACTCGTAAAGCTCCGCTTCGGTAAAGAGTTTTCTGGGACGGCCAAACGCCATGCTTACACGATAGCGCGAGAAAGGGCTCGTGGGTTAGCGCGGGGCGCCCGGCGCAATTTTATTTCGCCGGCGCGGAACTCGGGAACCCTGGCGCGGGCGGTATCGGAGACACAAGCGGCACAGTTGTCGTCGCCGCATTCGCTCCGACGGGCGCGACCAGCGCCGCTTTTGCTGCAGGCGGCAGCTTGTCGGCATTCGCCAGCAGCAGCGCCATCTGCCACATCTGCGTCTCCGAAAGGGTTTTGCTGAAGCCGGGCATACCGGTCAGTCGAATGCCGTTGAAGATCTTCCAGTAGGTCTCGCCCGGCTCGTCGTCGGTCACACCCTTTCCCTGGAATAGCTGCGGCGGCCGCGGATACATTCCCGTCGCGATTGCCGTCTTCGGCGACAACGGCAAGCCGTGGCAAACTCCGCAATGCTGCTTGTACAGTTCCGCCCCGGCCACGTAGTTGGTTTCGGTCGGCTGGATCGGAACGTTCTTCGGCATGTCTTTCGCAATGCGCGCATTCAAAGCCTTGTGCGCGAAGTAATTCTCGAACGGCATATCCGAATCGGTCGTGGCCACGGGCGCCGCGCCGCCCGTGAAATACAAATAAGCGCCGAAGGGCACGATGAGAAGTCCGAGTATCAGTCCGCCGATGAATTTCACTGGCTTGTTCCTGCCTTTCTGAATTTCATACTTTACCACTGCGACCTAGCGTCGAAGCCAGTTTAATTGACATCCGATTTCCGGTAGCTCGGGCGGCGAGATGGGCAGGCCCTCCGAGACGGCTCTAAGCGCCCTCACAGGCCGCCTTCATCTGCCCCGCCACAGCCGCCAACGTTGTTACAATCAAGCAGCAGTCTCCCCTCCGTTCACGTGGGCTTCTGAGCAGTGCACATGCAGAAATTTGACGAACATTTCGACGTTGTCGTGGTCGGAGCCGGTCATGCCGGATGCGAAGCCGCCATGGCATCCGCTCGCCTGGGCCTGAAGACGGCGCTCTTCACGTTGAATGTCGACCTGATCGCCCAAATGTCGTGCAACCCCGCCATTGGCGGCATCGCCAAGGGCCATCTCGTCCGCGAAGTCGACGCGCTCGGCGGCATCATGGGCGAAATCACCGACGCCGTCGGAATCCAATTTCGCCTGCTCAACACTTCCCGCGGCCCCGCCGTCTGGTCGCCCCGCGCCCAGTGCGACAAGCAAGCCTATCGCCTGAAGATGCGCGAGGTCCTCGAATCGCAGCCGAACCTCAGCATCAAGCAGGCCGAGGTGGCGGATGTGATCATGGAGCAGTTGCCAGCCGCCAGCTGTCACCTGCCAGTTACACCTGGCGCGACTGACAACTGGCAACCGGCAACTGGCAACCGTATCACCGGCATCCTCCTCCGCGACGGCCGTCGCGTCTCCGCCGAAGCCGTCATCGTCACCACCGGAACCTTTCTCAACGGCCTCATTCATTGCGGCGAACAGCAGTATCCGGCCGGACGCTCGGGAGAACCCGCCGCCATTCTGCTCGGCGAAGCGCTCAAGAACCTCGGCCTGCGCGGATGCCGCCTCAAAACCGGCACGCCTCCACGCCTCGACGGCCGTACCATCGACTGGTCGCGCTTCGAGCGCCAGCCCGGCGATGTCGATCCCACGCCCTTTAGCTTCCGCACCCGCCGCGTCGCCCATCACGACTCGCAGGTGCCGTGCTACATCGCGTTCACCACCGAAGAAACGCATCGCATCATTCGCGAGAACGTGCATCGCTCGCCCATGTATAGTGGGCAAATTCAATCGACCGGCCCGCGCTATTGTCCATCGATTGAAGACAAAATCGTCAAGTTCCCCGACAAACTTACGCATCAGCTGTTTCTGGAGCCCGAGGGCCTCAACACCCACGAAATCTACGTCAACGGCATGAGCACCTCGCTGCCAATCGACGTGCAACTCGCGATTCTCAAGTCCATCCCCGGACTCGAAAACGCCGAGATGATGCGTCCCGGCTACGCCATCGAATACGACTCTATCGATCCCACCGAACTGAAGCGCACGCTGGAAACGAAAAAAGTCGTCGGCTTGTTCCTCGGCGGACAGATTAATGGCACGTCAGGCTACGAAGAAGCGGCGTGCCAGGGACTCATGGCGGGCATCAACGCCGCGCTGAAAGTTAAGCAAGAACCTCCGCTGATTCTCGACCGCACCGAAGCCTACACCGCCATCCTGATCGACGACCTGATCTCAAAAGGCACCAACGAGCCATATCGCATGTTCACCTCGCGCGCCGAATTCCGCCTGCACCTGCGCATCGACAATGCCGATCGCCGCCTAACTCCGCATGGCCGCCGCGTGGGCCTGATCTCGGATGAAGCCTGGAACGAGTTTGAAGCGAAGCAGGCCAGGCTGGAAGAAGTAAAGCAAATCCTCGACAAAACCAAACTCACCGCAGCCATCGCGGAACTCGTGCTGGAACCGGCAAGCGTGGTGACGGGAATCCGCCCCGTCGAAGTCGATCCGAGCTCGACTGCTGTCGCTGGCAGCGCGACGGATCTGTCCTCAGCAATCGGTCAGCCTTTGTCGCAACTGCTGAAGCGCCCCGAAATCGTCATCGAGCAACTAGCGCCCATTCTGCAAAATATCGTGCCCAGCTTTTTCGAAAGAACTTCCTCTGTGCCCCCCGTGTACCCTGTGGTAAAGATTTCCTCCGAAGTCCGCAACGAGCTCAAGTCCATCGAAACGGAAATCAAATACGCCGGCTATCTCGACCAGCAACAGCGCGCCATCGATCGCCTGAAAAAGGCCGAATTGCGCCGCATTCCTGACTGGTTCGACTACCGTGCCGTCAGTGGTCTATCGCGCGAGATGCAGGAGACACTCGGCAAAGTCGTCCCCCAGACGATCGGCCAAGCCTCGCGAATCCCCGGCGTAACGCCAGCCGCCGTTTCACTAATTAACGTCTATATTGAAATCCAGGCTCGGCGCCGCGACCAAGCCGCGGCGTTGTAGAGCTCGTGTGGTGCGCGGCCGTCGCCGGATCGTTGCTGCCCCAGCATCCACAGTCGTTCAGCGCGCGACCGCCTTCTCCAACGCCGCCCGCAGCTCCTCGTACGGCATCGCTCCCGGGTGATACATCGCCACCTGCCCCGCTCGATTCAGCAGCACCAGCGTCGGTGTCGTGCTCGCCCCGTAGGCATTGAAGTTTTGTTTGCTCAACGGCACCGGCATGTCCTGCAAGCTAGCGTAATATCGCGCACGCACCGCTTCGATATACGCGCGTTCCTGTTCCGGCGTGGCATCGGCCCCTTGCGCCGCGTAGCCGTAGAGCTGGGTAGGTCCGATAACCACCAGTCCCTCCGAGGCAAACTCCTGCCGCAAGCGGGCGATGATCGGAACTTCCGCCTTGCAGTCTCCACACCAATGCGCCCAAAAAAACAGCAGAACCGGTGAACCCTTCAGCGACGCCAGGCTCGGCGGTTTCGGCCCAAGATACTGCGTTACTTGCAAAGGCGGCGCAGATTGGCCGACCAACGCCAGCAGGTTAAGGTTCTTTTGCAGCCGCGGACGAATCGAAGTATTCCCGTAGCGGGCCACTGCAGAACGCAGCAGATTCACCGCCTGGGCGTGCTTTCCTTGCGCATCCATTCCCTGCGCCAGAACTTCGTAAGCTGCGCCCAGCGCGAGCGGCAAATGAGGTTCGGCATCCAGTTTGCGCTTGGCGAGTTGCTTCTCCGCAAGACTTCGTGTCTCCGTCGCATAACCCGCTGCCTGGTCCCACTGCCCCCGCTTTGCCGCGCCCCGCGCCATCCACGACAGCGCCTCGAGATACTCCGGAGTAACCCCATGCTGCGCTTTGTAAGTACGCAGCTCGGTCTCGGCTGCGGCAAAAGAGTTCTGTTCTAACTGGCCGCGGACATCGCCAATCACGTCAGCTTGGCTGAACCCGAAAATGCAAAACGACCCGCAGAGCAGAATCGCAGCGCCAGCCGCCTTCCACTTCCCCATTCGAATCCACATTCTTCGATGATGAATGAAGCCGTTGGAAGTTGCAAACGGCAGCTCAGGCAGCGAGGGTGCGCCGTCCGTCGTCTTCCTGCTGCATGAAAATGCGCATCATTTCGTGGAAGCTCGCAATCTCGAAGTCGAGAAGCGCCCGGTTGTTCACCAGCCCTTCCACGACCGCGGTCGAGGGACTAAACAGCTTGAATTGAATCTCGCGGTCGCGCGCCCAGCCGTCGAGAACTGCGAGCATTCCCACGCCGCCGCCGCTAATGGCTTCCACCTCGGAAAGATCGAGCACAATGACGCGGGCGGCGGCTTGATCTTGCACAATGTCACGCAGCCTGAACACCGCGTCCTCGCAGACGATCCTGCCTTTACACTCAACCACGCTCAGTTCCCCCTGGCTCTCGACGTCTATGGTCAGCATGGAATCCTCCAGTGTGAATTCAGTGGCGTGGGATTTCAGTTTGCCACGCACAAGCTAGTCGCGAAGGACGACACCCAGAAGTGAGCTATGCACCTGCAATCCGCCCCCGCCATAGTCAACGAAGCCGGACTTCCGGAAGCGGTTCATAAAATAACTGACCCGCGACCGGGTGGTGCCGATCATCTCCGCCAGCGTTGCCTGGCTAATCTTGGGGATTACAGGCTCGGGTATGCCTTCCTTACCGAAGCGAGCCAGCAACAGCAGAACCCGAGCCAGTCTCTTTTCGCTGGAGTTGAAGAGATGGTCCACCAGATCCTCTTCGTATCGCATGTTCCGGGCCAGCAGATTGGCCACGAACATGTCGGAAAACTCGTGCTCCCGGTGCAGCGCTTCCGTCATCACTTTCTTGTCGATGCGCAGAAGTTCGCAGTCCGTCATTGCCGTTGCGGACTTCATGCGTGACAACCTTCCGAGAAGGCAACCTTCTCCGAAAACTCTCCCCGGCTCAAGATGCCCAGGGTTGCTTCCTTGCCAGCCTGGGACACGACCGTGAGCCGAACTTTGCCTTCCCGAATGTAGAAGACGGAGTCCGCCGCATCTCCCTGCGCGAAGATGGTTTGTTTCTCGGGAGAAAACGCGGCCCTTCCATACGCGCCGATTGTCGCGAGAATTTTCTCCGGGTCGAATTCGATCCTTCTCTTCGCCGACGAAGTTGGTACTGCTTTCGAAGGACTTCTACCATCAAACACCGACAGTTCACTCAGAGTATCGACGTGTACGGCCACCATAGATTCCTCCTGACTGATTCAGTTGCTTATAAGGCAAGAATCTTGCCAGAGCGCAATTAGCCTTATTTATCAGTCAAATACAAAATAATGGAGGCCGAATCCGGAAACTTTCGCTGGGGTTTCATGGAAATATCTACCCGGACCCAGTTACTTATGTAAGCAGAAAATTCTCTCGCCCTTTCTTTTTTGCTGTGGCAGTGCTCGTCTGGTGGCGCAGCTCTGCCTCGCCTATCCAAGACAATTCCGCTTCACCGCCGAAACAACTTCGCCTGGAACTCCCTCTCCCTCTCAGGTGTCCAATGCCTTAGACACGCGCGTGCCGTTCCCGTTTTTCCGATTCGCAGCAAGAGAGGAAATTCGCATGGGATTCTCCACGGCAGGCGGTGGCTCGTTTTCGACTGGCCCAAAAATGAACGTCACTCCTTTGATTGACGTTCTGCTGGTGCTCATCATCGTTTTTATGATCGTGGTAATCGATCAGCGGCCAACCGGATTGCAAACGGAACTTCCGCAGCAACCGAAGTCCACCGATCCCACGATCCCGCCACCCCAGGCAACGATCGTGATTCAGATCCATCCCGCGAAGACGGGGGCGGCGCATTCGCAAGTGATGGTGAACGAAGAAGCGGTCGAGTGGGACCACCTGCGCGAGCGCCTGTGCGATATCTTCGCCATCCGCGTAGAACGCATCGCCTACGTCGAAGCGGACAACGACATCGACTTCCAAGACGTAGCCGATGTAATCGCAATTGCTCGGATCGCAGGAGTCGACCGCGTCGGTCTGCTGATGGAGGATGGCAAGCATAGTGTGGTGGCGGGGCTCTGACCGCCAAGCCCGAACAGAAAAACCACGATGGGTGTACGGAGGCGTTTGCTACCAAGGTTTCGGTACCATACAATTTTGGCGTGGCGCGAGCAGCCTCTAATTCGTTACCGCGCGCGGGTGCAAGGGGTGGTCGCCACAGCTGGAACTATCCCTCTTACCTTTACAACCGCTCGTTGCGGAGCCTCCACGGCCACAAAGCGCAGGAAGACCCAAAGCAGTCATTTCTCCTCAATTCGCAGGCCGCCGAATCAGGAATGCGTGATGCGGTCCTCGCAATGGGATGGTTTTACCTCAATGGTGTCGGCGTTGAGCCGAACCTAGAAGAAGCGAAACGCTGGTACAGGAAGTCGGCACGCCAGGGAGATTCCCGGGCAATGTTTAGCCTAGGCCAGATGGCCTATGACGAGCGGGATTATGCAGATGCTTTGTTATGGTTCAAACGAGCGTCCGACAAGGATCACGACAGATCTTTGTTCTGGATTGGCAAGTTGTCCTGGCGAGGGCTCGGCATTCCCATAGATAAGAAGCAAGCTCTAGCGCTATTCCAGAAGGCCGCTGCCGCGAAAGTTCCAGAGGCTCGACGCGTTCTTAGATTTCTATCGCGAAATAAAACGCGACCCAAGCGCTGAGCCAGGTCTACTCCCGCGCCCGATTCTTAATCCAAATCGGCGACCCCACAAACCCGAACGCCTCCCGAATCTGATTCTCCAAAAACCGCTGATACGAAAAGTGCAGCTTCACCGCCCGATCCGTGAACAGCACAAACGTCGGAGGAGCCACTCCCGCCTGCGTCATATAAAGAATCCTCACCCGCTTGCTCATCGGAACCGACGCGCGTTCAAAATCAACCGTCCGGATGAAGCGGTTCATCTCTCCAGTAGTAATGCGCTTCCGCCGCTCGGCCGCCACCTTCTCGATCATTGGAAGAATCTTCTCCGTCCCCTTGCCGTTGTGCGCCGAAATAAACAGCACCGGAGCATACGCCAAAAATTTCAGCCCATACCGCAGTCGCTCTTCATAAAGCGCGCGGTCCTGCGGACGCTTGGCATCCTGAATCCGCGCCGTCTTCGACTGGCTGACCGCCCGCTTCTCTCCGCTCGCGACCAGGTCCCACTTATTTACCAGAATGATCACCGACCGTCCGCTCTCGTGGGCGTAGCCCGCGATATTCGCGTCCAGTCCGCTGGCGCCCTCGGTCGCATCGACCATGAAGAGCACAATGTCGGCGTCTTCAATATTCTTGCGCGCCATTACCACCGACAACTTCTCGGCCATCAGGTGTGTCTTGCCCTTGCGCCGGATGCCCGCCGTATCCACAAACCGAATCGCGCGCCCCTTATACCGGATCACCTCATCAATCGAATCCCGCGTTGTGCCCGCAACCGGCGAGACAATGGCGCGGTCCTTCCCCGTAAGCTGATTCAGCAAAGTAGACTTCCCGACATTCGGATGCCCGATAATCGCCACCTTGATCTCATGCGGCTCCTCGGCGATTGGTTCTGCGCCTTCCTCCGTGTCCTCAGCACCCTCCGTGTTAAAGGTTTTGACGTTGGGAATCACCTTGAGAACGGCGTCGAGCAGATCGTCAACCCCCCGCCCATGCTCCGCCGAAATCGGAAATATGTTCTGCATCCCCAGCGCATGAAACTCCCCCAGCAACGAATCCTGCTTGTCTGAGTCCATCTTGTTAACCGCAAGAAACAGAGGCTTGCCCGTGCGCGCCAGCAGCCGAGCCAGTTCGCGATCAGGCCCCGCAATCTCCGTCCGCGCATCGACAACCATAATGATCGCCGCCGCTTCCTCGAACGCCACCTTCGCCTGCCGAAAAATCTCCGACGGAATAAAGTCCTTATCGTCGGGAATAATCCCGCCCGTATCCACCACGCGAAACTCGTACCCCAGCCATTCCACTTCGCCATAGAGCCGGTCGCGCGTGATCCCCGGCTCGTCGCCGACAATGGCGCGCCGCGATCCCGTCAGATGATTAAACAGCGTCGATTTGCCGACGTTCGGTCGTCCAACGATGGCAACGAGTGGCAATAACTTCTTTTTGCTCAAAGTGTGTCTTTTCTTATCCCAGCTCGATGAGGCGTTACCTGAGAACCGGGAACTGAGAACTGTGGACTCTTAGCTATTATAGAGACTCCGTGCCTTCCCCATCCCATCCCGTGCCAAAGCCCGTGACTGGCGCCGCGGGATTCTCCCTCTACCAGTTCTTCGCGCCCGGCGGCCTGCTCTCAAAAACGCACCCCGCCTATGAATTTCGCCGCGGCCAGTTGCAGATGGCTCAGGCCGTCGAAGAAGCGCTCGAAGAGAAGCGTCACCTGATCGTCGAAGCCGGCACCGGCACCGGCAAAACGCTGGCTTATCTGTTGCCCGTCATCCGGTCTGGCAAACGCGTCATCATCTCCACCGGCACAAAAAACCTGCAGGAGCAGCTTTTCTTCAAAGACGTCCCCGCCCTCGAACGCGCGCTGTTTCCCGAAGGCGACCGCAAACTCAGCGTCTGTTACATGAAGGGACGCAACAACTATCTCTGCCGCAAGAAACTCATCGATCTCACAGACCAGCCCGTCCTCAGCGGACTCGAAGAGATCGAGCACTACCGCGCCATCGCCGCCTGGGAGAAGACAACGCAATCCGGAGACCGCGCCGAACTCGCCGAACTGCCCGAGGCCAGTGCCGTTTGGCACAAGCTCGATGCCCGCGCCGACACCTGCCTCGGCCAGAAATGTAAAGACTACGACCGCTGCTTCATCACCGAGATGCGGCGTCGCGCGGCCGAGAGCGACATCATCATCGTCAATCACCACCTGTTTTTCGCCGATCTCTCCATCAAACTCGAGGCCGAGGGCGCGCCCGACGCCGGAGTCCTCCCCGACTGCGGAGCTGTCATCTTCGACGAAGCCCACGAACTGGAGGACATCGCCGGCAACTACTTTGGAATCTCCGTCAGCAACCTCCGCATGGACGATCTGACCCGCGACGTCGAGCAAATGTTGCAGAAGGAGAAACTCTACACCCCGCAAATGTCGGGAGCGATTCAATCCGTCCGCGAGCGATCACAGTTGTTCTTCTCGCTTCTGCCCGCGAACGAAGGCCGCTTTGCCTTCGACTCCCGCCGCGAATTCCTCGAAGAAAACGGAGAAGAGTTCCTGGCACTGAATCAATCGCTCTACCGGCTGGGTGCGGAGTTGGAGCAACTCCCGCAAAAACCGGAAGACGTCTTCACCCTGGTGCGCCGCGCCCAGCAATTGCAGGTGCAACTCCGCTTCGTGATGGAAAATGAAGACCCCAACACGGTCTTCTGGATCGAGCGCCGCGCCTTCCGTGGAGCCCCGGGCGCAGCTAGACGGAAGTCATCCGACGAGAAACAGGCCAGCGGCCGCACCAACGTTTTTCTCCAAGCCACTCCCATCGAAGTCGGCCAGATCCTGCGCGAGTGCCTGTGGTCGAAACTCGAAACCTCGGTGCTCACCTCCGCCACTCTGGCCGTCGGCGGCGGCTTCGACTACATCCGCCAACGCCTTGGCCTCGACCACGCCCGCGAATTGATTGTTGCCTCGCACTTCGACTACGAAAGCCAGGCGATTCTCTTCGTCCCGCCCGATCTCCCCGATCCCCGCACTCCCGAGTTCGTCGGCAAAGCCGTCACGGTCATCCGCCAACTCCTCGGGATTACCCGCGGACGCGCCTTCGTCCTCTTCACCAGCTACAAGCAGATGAACGAAGTCTACGAGCGCCTGCTGGGCCTGCTCGACTACCCCATGCTCAAGCAGGGCGATGCCCCAAAGTCCGCGCTGCTAGAGCAGTTCCGCCTGACGCCCAATGCCGTGTTGTTTGGCACAAGTTCGTTCTGGCAGGGAGTCGACGTGCAAGGCGAACAGTTGAGCTGCGTAATTATCGACCGCTTGCCGTTCGCCGTCCCCAGCGATCCGGTAGTCGCAGCAAGGGTGAAGGCTATCGACTCCGGCGGCGGCAACGCGTTTTTCGAATATCAGGTTCCCAGCGCCGTCATTACGCTAAAACAAGGATTCGGAAGATTGATACGATCCTTGCACGACCGCGGCCTGCTGGCCCTGCTCGATAATCGAATCCTGAAGAAGCAGTACGGAAGGGTATTCGTGGAAAGCCTGCCGCCCTACAGCCGCACGACAGACCTGAAAAAAGTGGAGCAGTTTTTTGGAGCGGGAATAGAAGAAGAATGATGGCTCGATGGAGCGCCGGGCGTCCCCGCCCGGCAGGACGAGCGAGTCGCCCGTCCCCACACGGCCCAAAACTACTCCGTCGCCACCGCTTCCTTATCGACCAAGACCTTCAGATGCGTGGTCACGTCTTTGTGCAGTTTGATCGGCACAATGAACTCGCCAATCGTCTTGAGCGGCTCGTGCAGCTGGATCTTCCGCCGATCGATGTGGAAGCTCTTCTTCTCCAGCGCCTCGGCAATATCGCCGGCCGTGACCGATCCGAACAACTGATCGCCTTCGCCCGACTTGCGCAGGAACTTCACTTCGAGCCCCTCAAACTGCTTGGCCAGCGCTTCGGCTTCCGTCTTTTCCTTGGCGGAGCGGCGCACCGACGCGGCCTTCATCTGCTCGATGACAGTCTTGTTGGCCTCAGTGGCCTGAATCGCCAGCTTCTTGGGAAGCAGAAAATTCCGCCCGTATCCCTCGGCGACTTTCACCACCTCGCCGCGGCTGCCCAGTTTGGGCACGTCTTCTTTCAGAATAACTTCCATGATAGCTCCTGGCTTCTAGCTGTTAGCTTCTAGCCAACCCAGACTTCCGCCCTTTTTGCTAGGGGCTAGAAGCTGGGAGCTAGAAGCTTCTTCTTTACTGCGCGCGTCCAGCGAACGGCAGCAGTGCGATATTCCGCGCCTGCTTGATGGCCCGCGACAAACGCCGCTGATGCGGCGTGCACACGCCGGTCAGGCGTCGCGGCGTGATCTTGCCGCTTTCCGCCACGAACTGCGCCAGCAGACGCACATCTTTGTAGTTGACCGCTTCGATCTTCTCGACGCAGAACTTGCAAACCTTCTTTCGCCGGAAAAACTTGCGGCCGCCGCCTTCGCGTGGACCGCCAGGACCTCCGCCGGGACGCGGCCCGCGCGGCGGCCCGCTACGTTCCGGACGGCTGTCGCCGTGGCTCGATCCCGCGCTTGGTGCTTTCGTTTCTTCTGCCATTGGTGCTCCTTCTCAAAATTCGCTCGTTGTGGTGGCCCTAGCTCGTAGTTGCATGGCTCGTGTGGTGGCCGGGCTCTGCCCCGCGCTTGTCGAAGGCTGCGGCACTACCCAAGCCGCAATCCTTCCCGAAACCACCTCCGACTAAACTGGCGTCGAAGCCGGAGCTTCCGGCGCGACTTCCGGCGCTGCCGGAACGACCGGAGCGACTGGCGTTACCGGAGCGACAACTGCCGCAGCCGGTTGCGCGCTGACCTTCTTCTTCGCGTCGCGCAGCTTCTTGACCTTGTCCAGCCGCTTCAGTTCTTCGTCCGTGCGCACCGTGAGGAACTTGATCACCGGCTCCGTAACGCGCAACCGCCGTTCGACTTCGTGCACGGCGGCGCCGGTTGATTCAATCAACATCAGCACAAAGATGCCGTCGTTGAACTTGCCCACCCGGTACGCGAGGCGGCGCTTGCCCCAGACCTCGCTCTTGGTCGTTCCGCCCGCCGAGGTTATGGAGGATTCGAGGGTGGAAATCAGTTTGTTCAAATCCTCTTCGACCATGTCGGGCCGGACAATAAACATCAGTTCATACTTACGATTCATTCGTTATCTCCAAAGTCTTAGTACAGTCGTTAGTCGTTCGGGATTCATCGTGGACCGTAAGAGTTTGCCGACGACCAACGACTATCGACCAACGACTTAATTTCTCACTCACCCGCTTCGTTCTTCCGATTGAACCGGTTCATCGCCGCCGCCGCTCCATCTTTCAAAATCGCCTCGACCGCTTGCGCTCCTAAATCGATCGACTCAGCCACTGCCTTTTCTTGCGCCTTGCGGAACGGCGTTAACACAAATTTCACGCCGTCCGTAACTTTGCGCTCGGGCGAAACTCCCAGCCGAATCCGCAAAAATTCATCCGTACCCAGAGCGCCCAGGATGGATCCCATCCCGTTGTGCCCCGCCGAACTCCCCCGCTGCCGGATGCGGATCGCGCCCAACGGCAAGTCCAGTTCGTCGTAAACCACAATCAGGTCCCGGCTCACATCCACCTGATGTTCCGCCACCAGTTCCCGCACCGAAAGCCCACTCAGGTTCATGAACGTCTCCGGCTTGGCCAGAACCGCAGCCTCCCCGGCAATCGTCGCCCGCGCCGTCAGTGCCCGGCACTGGCGATTCCTGACTTCGATCCCCAGTCCGTTGGCGATCCGATCGATCGTCAAAAACCCGAGATTATGCGGCGTGAACTGGTACTCGATTCCAGGATTGCCTAAACCGATAATCAGTTTCACGCGTATTCGCTTTTCGCTGGTAGCCGTTCGCTCCTGGCTCTTAGATCTTGCCAGGAGCTGGTAGCTAGCAGCCAGTGGCTATTTTTTATCTTTCTTCTCGGCCTTTTCAGCCTTCTCGGGCTTCGCCTTACCCTTGGCATCGCCCTCGGCCTCGCCTTCACCCTCGGTCTCCTGCTTGCCCTTCTTGATGACTTCGGGCTCTGCCGGAGTCGCTGCCGCATCCGCCACCGCATCCGGAGCCGCAACCACTTCCTCTTTCACCGTGGTGATGTGCGCGATCATCTGGTTTTCGTCGGTCAGGAACTTCAGCTTCTCGCTATGCGGAAGATCCTTCACGCGCACTTCGATACCGAACACGAGGTGGCTGATGTCCACTTCGATATTCTTTGGGATGTCCGCCGGCAGGCACTCAATCTCGATCGCGCGCAGCAACTGCTCGAGAATGCCGCCCTCGGTCTTGATGCCGATGGCCTCGCCTTTGAGCACCACCGGAACCGTGACCGTCAGCTTCTTGTCCATCGCGATGCGCTTCAGGTCGACGTGCAGCAGCGTTCCCTTGATGGGCTCGAACTGCCAGTCGACGATCATCGCCTTCACCCGATCGCTGTCGAGCGCCAGGTCGAAAATCGTGTTGTGTCCGCTCTCCGATTTCAGGATGCGCAAAACCTGCCGCGGATCGACCGCCAGTGAGGCCGACTCTTTGCCCGCGCCATACACCACTGCCGGAATCTTCCCGCCGACGCGCACCCGCCGCGCCGCGTTCTTCGTGCCCGGTTCCCGCTTCTCCGCTTCCAGTATGCTGATGTCCGTTGCTGTCGCCATAATTCCGTTTCCGTCCTTCTCTAAAATCGTCGTTGGTCGTCAGTCGATGGTCGTTGGCAAAACCTTCCTCGTGCTAGCGAGTCGCGAACGACTATCGACCAACGACTGTTCCTAAATAAAAAGCCTGCTCACCGATGTCTCTTCGTGAATCGACTGGATCGCCCGTCCAATCAGCCCCGCAATCGAAAGCACCTTGATCTTCGAGACCTGCCGCGCCGCTTCACTCAGCGGAATGGTGTTCGTGACCACCACCTCGGCAATCGGGGAGTTCAAAAGATTTTCCACCGCCGCCCCCGAAAGCACCGGATGCGAGCAGCACGCATAGATCGTGGTTGCCCCATTGTTCACCAGCGCCTGCGCCACCTTCACCAGCGTTCCCGCCGTGTCGATCAAGTCGTCGATGATCAAACAAGTCCGCCCGTTCACGTCGCCGATCACGTGCATCACCTCGGCCACGTTCATCTCTACCCGGCGTTTATCCACGATGGCCAGGGCTGCATCCACCTTCTTCGCGAAAAACCGCGCCCGCTCCACGCCGCCTGCATCCGGCGAAACCACTGTCAAGTTCGGCAGATTCAGCTTCCGGAAGTGATCCACCAGCACCGGAGACGCGAACAAATGATCCACCGGAATATTAAAAAATCCCTGCAACTGCGGCGCGTGCAAATCCACCACCAGCGCTCGATCCGCCCCTGCCGTAGTCAGCAGGTCGGCCACCAGCTTCGACGAAATCGGCACCCGCGGCTTGTCTTT